>Ga0073902_10000244_pt1 | contig 36852 bp, 29 predicted proteins | sample KloWWTmeKNB19Kit_FD_66667 | JGI IMG/M metagenome (GOLD analysis project Ga0073902, IMG submission 66667) | Active sludge microbial communities from Klosterneuburg, Austria, studying microevolution and ecology of nitrifiers - Klosterneuburg... | ecosystem: Engineered > WWTP > Aerobic digester >...
CCAAACGAACTCAACAGCTGGAAATGCCTATGCGGTAATAGGTCGTGTAACATCAACCGGTCCCGGTGGTTTTTCAACCGGTGTAAGAGGTATCAACAATAGTACTAGCGGTTTAGGCATAGGTGTATGGGGAAGCCAAAATGGAAGTGGCTGGGGTGTGTATGGAACGGCTCCATCAGGTATTGGAGGTAATTTTTCCACCACTTCAGGAATAGGTGTAAATGCCGCTGCAACAACGGGCGATGGATTAAGATCTACTACCAATGGTGCCTTTGGAAAATTTGGTGTATTTGGTATAGCTACCGCCGATGCAACTGGGGTGGCGGGTAACAGTGGAAGCGGTATCGCCGTACTGGGTGTATCGGGCACTGGTCCTTCAGGTGTATTCCAAAATTTTACAGCAGCAAGCACAGCCACCACATTAACCGCATTTAACCAAGGCGGCAGCGGCGATGCTTTTTCTTCGGTAACAACAGGTAGCGGTCGTGCTGGTTTTTTCCAAAATAATAATGCAGCGAACGTAAACAAAACTGTAGAAATAGTAACTAACGGGGCTTTGGCAAGCCGTGCATTATCTGTTGAACACTCAGGATTTGGTGCAGGGGTAGATGTTAATTTAACTAATACCACAAATGTTAACAATGCATTACAAGTAAATAACTTGGGACTTGGTCGTGGAGCATTGATTCAATCTACTAATGCTGCTAATAATGCAAACATAATTGATGCATTTAATGCAGGTACCGGTTGGGTTATGAATATCAGCAGCAGCAACGGTACACCCAGGGCATTACGTACACAGGGTGCCTTGCGTTTTTCGGGTATCAATGAAGCAGCTAATAGAATCTTAACTACTGTACCTGGCGATGGTACAGCTACTTGGCAGAACCCTGCTGCAGTTGGAATCGTTACCGGTAGTGGCACTTTGAACTATGTTCCAAAATGGACTCCAAACGGAACCAATCTGGGCAACTCAAATATTTTTGTAGATGCAACCAACTTTTCAACCAGCATCAATACCACTTCAATGCCCACTAGCAATGCATTAAATGTTTCTGGTGGTTGGGCTGAGATTCAGCAGGGAAGTACAGCAAACTATCCTTTCCTTTATCTTAATAGTCTGGCTGCTTCTGGTAACGGGGGTATCCTTTTCGGGGGGTCTACAGGTGGCGACAATGGTCGTTTTCTTTATAGAACAGGTGGCGACTATTTATCCATCAGCCATCGCAATGGTGGGGCTTCTACCAATGGATTAGCAGATTTGATTGTGAAAAATGGTAATGTGGGTGTAGCAACAACGGCTCCTACTTCTAGATTTCATGTAGAAAATGCTGATGCTGTAATTCCTGCGGCTTTTGTCAATCAAACAAATACTGCAAATATTTCCAATGCACTGAATGTTTTGGAGGCGAATATTACAAATGCTGCTTGGGGCAATGCCGCTATTCAGGGAAGACGAGGTACTGGAAGTGGAGCTTCTACTTATTTATTTGGTACTCCTACTGCTATTTCTGGAATTGCAACAACTGGAACAAGTGCGGCAGGTGTACAAGGTACATCTGATGCAGGTATAGGTGTTGCGGGTTTTTCTACCAACGGTACCGGTGTTTCAGGTATAAACATGAATTCAGGTTCAGCAGGCGTTTTTCAAAATCTAGGAAATACTACCAATCCAGCTCCGGTTGTTGATGTCAATAACATTTCAACCGTTGCCAATGCTTATGGTGTTAGGTCAACAATCAGCAATACTGCACCGGGTGGTTTTTCTGCGGCTTTGCGTGGTATCAACAATGGTACAGGCGGTTTAGGTATAGGTGTATGGGGTAGCCAAAATGGAAGCGGCTGGGGTGTATATGGTACAGCACCAACAGGTTTTGGAGTAGTTGGTGTGTCTACTTCTGGTGTTGGTGGTCGATTTGTATCCACATCAGGACAAGCATTATATTCAACTGGTGCTGTAAGATTAGAAGGTATCAATGAAGCTGCTAACAGAATATTAACTACCGTACCCGGCGATGGTACTGCCACTTGGCAGGATCCTTCTGCTGTAGGTATTGTATCTGGTAATGGTGCTTTGAATTTTTTGCCTAAATGGACACCCAATGGCACTACATTAGGTAATTCAATGTTCTTTGACGATGCATCAAATGCAAATTTGGGTGGTGGTGCAGGTGGTAATCGTCCAAGTAGCTTGACAATTTGGCAAACACCTGGAACTACAGATGCATCACTTGCTTTCAGAACAGCTTTAGGTGAGTTTGGTGGTATGTTTGTTAGTTCAGATGGAAAACTTCATTTGACTTCAAATAACGCCGATCCTTCATTAGCAACCATCGGTCTTACAATAGATGATGATTTGCAAAGTGTAGGAATAGGCACTACAACACCTGTTGCAAAAATGGAATTGAGAAACTATAATTCAACGTTGAATAACTTTACTACTCCTTCAGGCTTTACTGGAGCAACCGGAATTGGTGTAGCGGATGCGACAGTTGAATCAAGTTTTAAAACAAGCATTTACGCTTTTGCTGATGGCGCCGCAGGAAGCAATATCTCTGTTTGGGGAGATGCTGGCACTACATCCAATACTGGCAACGCGGGTTTATTTGGTCGTGTATCTTTAACACCCACCGGAACGGGTTTTTCAACAGGTTTGTTTGCCTTTGATGTAGTAAATGGTCCCAATACCTGGGCCGCTATCATTCGTGGTCGCTTACAATATCAAGATGGCACACAAGGTGCTGATAAAGTACTTACCAGTGATATGAATGGTAATGCAAGTTGGGTTGGCAGAGTTGCCTTTAGAGCTATTGGGTATAGTGGTGGAGCAATTACCTTGAATACTGATTTGATAGTTGATAATGTAGTATATGATGATGCTTCTGGTTATAATGCAACGACAGGCCAGTTTACTGCACCTGTTGCAGGATTGTATCATTTTGACGCAGGAATGAGAGGCAGTAATGCAAATATTGGAAGAACCAATTTGTGTTTCATTTCGAATTTGCAAGGATTTTTTAGTTGTTCATCAGTTGATGTAACAGCCTCTAATCAAAGTTATTCGGCTGTTAATATAAATGGAGACATTTTACTAGCAGCAGGAGAAATTGTTACAGTTAGAGTGGAGCCAATTTCTGGAAGTTACACACCTTTGAATAGTTCAAACTATATTTATTTTAATGGACACAGAGTACGCTAATCCTAACATTTAAATCAAAAAATTATGAATAATTTAATAAAATTCGCAGCTGTCTCACTATCACTGGCATTTTCAATATCAACGAATGCTCAGAGTTCAGAAGACATGCCACCTGCAACCAAAAAAACAGTAAATACTACTGTAGTGGCAAAAAATGAAAATGTAAAACCGCCAGTAAGCGATCCCATGTCATCCAATGCAAAAGGGCCAGATTTTAACAAGCCGGTTCAACAAAAACCTGCAGTGCAAAGAAAGCAAGATGACTTGCTAAAGCCCGTTGTGGCACCTGCTGATGTGGTTACAACTAAAAAGGTTGAAACCAAAACAGTTAAGGTTGAATTGCCAACTCAAGGTGGAATGACAGCCGATGCCAACGAACCTGCTCCATTAAAATCAAATGGATCAATTGTTCCTGTTGCTGGTAATTCAGAGCCGGTTAAATCGGAAGTGGTAGTGCCAAATACAACCAATCCCGATAATAAAAACAGCAGTACAACGCCTGTAAAACCAGTGGAGGAGAAGAAGGCATCAACTACTGATACTAAGCAGTAATCATTTGCTCTCTCAAAACATTTAAGAAGGCTTCGGCCTTCTTTTTTTTGCATTAAATACGCTGTATCTTGCTTTAAAGCTTGTAAATGAAGAAAATTTTACTCCTCAATTTCTTGTTTATTTCTTATGCTGCACTGGCGCAGCAGTTTGGCGGCAATCCGCCCTCCGTTAGCTGGAAACAAATAAACAATAAAGCCGTACGAGTGATATTTCCAACAGGCATGGATAGTCAGGCCATGCGCATCGCTTCCATAATTGACTATCTGGCCATTAATAAACCGGATTCGCTTGGCAATAAGCTAAAAAAGGTAAACCTTGTTTTGCAAAACAGCACCGTTGTTTCAAATGCTTATGTGGGGCTTGGCCCATTTCGCAGTGAATTTTTTACTACACCACCATCTAATAATTTTGAACAGGGCAGTATACCCTGGAATGATCAACTGGCCTTGCATGAGTACCGGCATGTAATGCAGTACAACAATTTTAACAGAGGTCTTAGTAAAACACTACATACATTACTTGGCGATGATGGACTTTCTTTAGCAACCAATGCAGCTATTCCCGACTGGTTCTTTGAAGGCGATGCCGTATTTAATGAAACAGTACTCAGCAAACAGGGCAGGGGGAGATTGCCACTTTTTATGAATGCCTATCCCACACTTTGGCAGGCGAATAAAAAATATTCGTGGATGAAACTGCGTAATGGTTCTTTGAAAGACTATGTTCCAGATCATTATCAGCTTGGCTACCTGCTGGTTAATTACGGTCATCAAAAATATGGAGATGATTTTTGGAAAAACGTAATGCAGCATGCTGCCTCATGGAAAAACCTGATTTATCCGTTTCAATCTGCCGTTAAAAAATATGCCGGAGTTGAATATAAAACTTTCACACAACAGGCATTTGCATCAGTACAAAAAAACACTGAAAAATTAAATGAGGAAGCGTCGGATTTCCTTTTTCCTGTCAACAAAAAATATATTACCAATTATTATTTTCCTTATTCCGTCGGCAACGATTCATTAATCTATCTGAAAACAAGCTATCGGCAGCGGCCTGCATTTTACGTAAAAGATAAATCGGGCGAACACAAAATAAAACTCCGGGATATTTCCATTGATGAACAGTATGGATATAATGACGGAAAGATTGTATATGCTGCTTATCAAAAGGACCCTCGTTGGGGATGGGTTGATTATAGTGTAATCAAAGTACTTGATATTCGCACGGGCGAAGAAAAACAACTAACTCACAAGTCAAAATATTTTTCTCCTGATATAACTGAAGATGGTACATTAATAGCCGCAGTACAAAACGAACCCAATGGCAAAAGTGAAATTCATATTTTGAATACGGCGAACGGAGAAGTGATTCAAAAAATTAAATCCGGCGCTATCATACAATTTACCGACCCCAAATTTGCCGACGATAATAATCTGGTATCTATCGTTAAGCTAAAGAACGGTGAAATGGCATTGGCACTTGCCGAAATTTCAACTGGCAATACCATCAGGCTCACCCCGCCTTCAGTGATGGTGTCCGGCTTTCCTTTTGTAAAAGACGGCTACGTTTATTTTACAGCCGGCTATGATGGCGATGATAATATTTATGCCTTACGACTGAAGGATAAAAAAATCTTTAAACTCACAACAGGACAGTCGGGCAAATATTTTGCAAATACAGGAAATGGAAATTTAACCTGGTCCGAATTTACGGCAGAAGGCTATCAACTAAGGCAGGAGAAATTGGATATGAGTAAGTGGGAAGAAGTAAATGCTGAAAATATTATTTCGCCTGTTGAAAAATTTCCAGTGTATTTGCCATCAGGTATTTCAAATATACTTAGCCATAAAATTTCTGAAAAGAATTATTCAATCAGTAAATACAAAAAAGGAACCCAGCTGTTTAATTTTCATAGCTGGCGGCCCTATTATGAAGATCCGGTTTTTAGTTATGCTGTTTATGGTGAAAATCTGTTGAACACGTTTCAGTCTGAATTGTATTATCAGTACAATCAAAATGAAAAGACCAATGCCGCTGGTGCTGCTTTTGTTTATAGTGCGCTGTATCCACAATTAAGTGTGGGTTCGCAATATACTTTCAACCGGCATACGATAACAGGTAACAAAACCCGCTACTGGGATCAGTTGGATACTTATGCAGGACTGAATATTCCATTGCATTTCGTAAAAGGAAAAACTTTCAGAAATTTTAATATGGGCACCAATTATGTTTTTCGCAATGATAATAACAAAGGATTTTTTAAAGACTCAATGGGAAACATACAATTGCAATACTTGCATCATTTTATTTCGTGGAGTCAGTATGTACCGCAGGCAAGGCAGCATATATTTCCTCGCTTAGGCTATTCTTTTTCATTGGCTGACAGATATGCGGTTTCTAATAAAAAAGGAAATCAACTGCTTGCAAATGCATCGGTCTATCTCCCGGGTTTATTAAAAAATCACAGTTTGGTATTGAATGCTGCATTTCAACAGAGAGATACTTTAGGTCAGGTAGTTTTCAGCGATCGTTTTGCTTATTCAAGAGGGTTTACCGGTCGATATTTTTCGAGAATGTGGAAGCTGGCAGCCAATTATCATTTTCCACTTTTATATCCCGATTGGGGATTTGGAAATATTTTATATATCAATCAAATAAGAGCTAATACTTTTTTTGATTTTACAAAAGTATATTCAAAAGATAAATCGCAAACAGTGAATCAAAGAAGTGTGGGAGGTGAAATTTATTTTGATACCCGTTGGTGGAATCAATATCCGTTAACTTTTGGCTTTCGAGTCAGTCATTTGTTGGACAGAGATCAGTTTGATCTTTCAAGGGGCACTTTGTTTGAAGTGATATTGCCGGTGAGTATTATTCCTCGTTAGTCATTTGGGTTTTTCAGTTTCTTCTTTTCAGGATGCAGCCATTTATTGATTTTGTAAGAGAGAAATGCGCTTCCGGTACCTAATAAAGCACCTCCCAAAACATCAGCAGGATAGTGAACTCCCAGATACATTCTTGAATGTCCCACTAATGCAGCCCAGGTGTAGGCAGGTACTGCCACATACCATTTTTTTGTAATTAAAGTTAATGCAGTCGCATTTGCAAAAGATTCTGACGTATGGCCCGATGGGAAAGAACCGTTCTTTGCATGTCGTAAAGGGTTTAAAGTGGGATCTGCTTCATAAGGTCTTGGTTTATTAATTATTTCCTTTAATCCAAATGTCAATGCCTGCGTTATAACGAAACTCTCAAGTGAATACAGTGCATTTTTTTTAAGTGATGGATTGTCTTTAATCATTCCAACAATCCAAAGACTCAGCGGAGTAGCCAGGCAAATGGGTGTGGCTGATGCAGAAAGAAATTTATTAAAGGAAGTTTTGCCTGGGGTACGGTTATCTTCTAATTTATGAAGATAGTCAAGTCCGGCATATTCTTTTTGTTGCGCCTGTACTGCAGAGGGCAGAAAGAAAAATGATAACAATAGTGGGTACAGAAAAAACTTCATGACTGTTTGATACGGTTTGTAGTGTACTAATCAAGACAAGGTATGGAAATACTGGTTATTAATATATGACAAAATAGGGATTAACCAATTGCTAACAAAGTTGAAATCATTTAGTTTGAGTGAAAATGAGTTAGAAAGACTAAATCGATTGGAGGCTTTCTTCAATTATCAGCATTTTTGCTTCTGCATCTTCTTTCTTTTTTCTTTCAATAGCTATCACCTCGGGTTTTGCATTTTGTACAAATTTTTCATTGCTCAGTTTCTTTTCTACTGAAATCAAAAATCCTTTCAGATATTCCAGTTCTTTTTGCAACTGTTGTTTTTGAACCGTAGTATCTACTGCTGTAGTAGATTGGATATAAAATTTGTCTTTACCTACAACTAAAGTGATGGCTCCGGCAATAGGTTCTTGGGTAAAAGAAACAGATTCGGCATTTACCTGCTTTGCCAAAAGCATTTCAATGCTTTGATAGGTATTTGTATCATCTGTTTGAATAAACAGTTTTACCGTATCTTTTGGTTTGAGTTGATTGCGGTTACGGGTATCTCGTATTGTTGTTATGATTTCTTTCAATTTTTCACCAGTGTGTAAAATAGCTTCATCAGCCTTTTTTTGTGCCGAAAATTGTTTTACAACGAGGTCGTCTTTTCTTTCCTGCAACGAATGATAAATTTCTTCGGTAATAAAAGGCATAAATGGATGAAGCAGTTGCACGAGTTCTTCAAAGAATTCTATGGTTTGCTGGTAAACATTTTTTGCAATAGGTTCGTTCATTGGTGGCTTTACCCACTCTAAGTACCAGCTACAAAAATCATCCCATATCAATGAGTAAATAGTTTTTAATGCTTCACTGAGTCTGAAATCTTTGAACTGGCCTTCTAAAGTTGCTTTGGTTTCGTTCAATTTGCTTTCAAACCAGCTGATGGCAAAATTATTTTTTTGAGTATTTGGGTTTTCAGATTCAGCAACTCTTACTTCCCAAAGTTTCACCAGCTTCATGGCATTCCACATCTTATTGATGAAGAAGCGGCCTTGTTCATTTCCTGTGGGGTCCCACATCAAGTCGTTTCCTGCAGGTGATGAAATCATGATGCCAAATCGAACGGCATCGGCGCCATCTTTATCAATCATCTCCAGCAAGTCGGGGGAGTTGCCCAGACTCTTACTCATTTTTCTTCCCAGTTTATCACGTACAATGCCGGTGAAATATACTTCACTAAAAGGCTTTTCATTTTTGTATTCATATCCTGCCATTATCATTCGTGCCACCCAAAAGAATATAATTTCTGGAGCAGTTACCAATGTATTGGTGGGGTAATAATATTTTTCATCGGCATTTCCGGGATTGCTGTAGCCTTTAAAAACTTCAAAAGGCCAGAGCCAACTGGAAAACCAGGTGTCTAAGCAATCTTCATCCTGCTTCAAACTACCTGCTTCGGCTCCATATTGTTTTTCATATAATACTTTTGCTGAAGCATCATCTGCAGCCACTACATATTTCCCTTCTGCATCATACCATGCAGGAATACGGTGACCCCACCAAAGCTGTCGGGATATACACCAGTCTTTGATGTTCTCCATCCAGTGACGATAAAGATTTTTAAACTTCGCAGGATAAAATTTTACTTCATCTGTCATTACTGCCTGCAATGCCGGATCAGAAATCTTTTTCATATCTACCCACCACTGAAGTGAAAGCCTTGGTTCTACTACTACATCAGTTCTTTCCGAGAAGCCCACTTCGCTGGTATAATCTTCTGTCTTCAAGAGAAACCCTTTCTCTTCTAATTCCTTGGCAATTTTTTTTCGGGCTTCAAATCGGTCTTCACCTATATAAATCTGCGCTTCGGTATTCAGTGTGCCATCTTCATTTAAAATGTCGATTACTTCCAGCTTATGCTTTTGCCCCAGCTGATTGTCGTTTACATCGTGCGCCGGCGTTACTTTTAAAGCTCCAGTACCAAACTCCATAGTTACGTATTCGTCAGTAATAATAGGAATACGTCTGTTGATTAAAGGTACCCATGCAAATTTGCCATGAAGATGTTTGTATCGTTGATCTTCGGGATGTACGCATATTGCGGTATCTCCCATGATGGTTTCAGGTCGTACGGTGGCTATCACAATGTATTCATCACCCGGTATATCCAATTTGTATTTAAGGTGATATAATTTTTGATGGGTCTCTTTTCTGATAACTTCTTCATCGCTCAATGCGGTTTTGGCTTTTACATCCCAGTTGATCATTCGCTTGCCGCGATAGATATAGCCTTTGTTGTAGAGGTCTATAAATACATTGATGACAGAGCTGTAATAATCAGGATCCATTGTAAAACTGGTACGGTCCCAATCGCAACTGCAGCCGAGCTTTTTTAATTGCTGTAAAATGATGCCGCCAAATTTTTCTTTCCACTCCCATGCATATTTCAAAAAATCTTCGCGACTCAATGATGATTTTGCAATTCCTTTTTCACGAAGCATGTGCACAACTTTGGCTTCAGTGGCAATAGAAGCATGATCGGTACCAGGTACCCAACAGGCATTTTTTCCCTGCATACGGGCACGGCGAATCAAAATATCCTGAATGGTATTATTCAATGCATGACCCATGTGTAGCACACCGGTTACATTGGGCGGCGGTATGGTGATGGTATATGGCTCACGGCTATCCGGCTCACTGTGAAAATATTTTTTATCCATCCAATGGCTATACCATTTTTGCTCGGCTGACTGATGATCAAAGTTTTTTCCTGCTTCCATAAGTGGGCAAATTTACCGGCTTTCGGCCAGAAGTTAAAAAGAGGATAAATGTTATCTTCGCAGCCATTCAATAATTAATAAATACGGTATGAAAAGAGAATTGACGAGTTGGTTTAGCCCCTCATTAAACAAAGAAATGCCCATTGCTTCTTATGGAGATTTTGGTTTTGCCTTATTACTGGTGCCTACGGCTGCGGCAGATTATCTGGAGTATGAACGTTTTCAATTAATGGATCATATCGCTCCGTTTATTGATGCCGGTAAAGTGAGGGTTTTTTCAATTGACAGCATTAATAATGAAAGCTGGTTGAATAATAATATGGATCCTCGTGAAAAAGCAATAAGACATCAGCAATGGAACAGCTATGTTTTTAATGAAGTGGTACCATTCATCAGAACCAATACCAGTCAGGAAACGCCCATCATCACTTGTGGGGCATCATTTGGAGCATTGCATAGCATGAACCTTTTTTTGAAAAGACCAGACCTCATCAACGGGGTGATAGCTATGAGTGGTGTGTATGACCTTTCAGAATATACCAAGGGTTATTTTGATGATGATGTTTATTTCAACAGTCCATATCATTACCTGAGCAATTTGACTGACAATTCAATTTTGGAACAAATAAGAAAGAGCGGACATATTCATATTCTTACCGGCAGTGGTAATTATGAAGACCCTGCTGCTTCGGGCAAGTTTGCCAAAATACTTTATGATAAAGGCATCTGGTACGAACTGGATGTATGGGGTCAGGACTGGCCGCACGACTGGAATACCTGGCGTGCCATGTTGCCACATTATCTGGGTACAAGATTTTGAAGTAGCTCAATAAATTCAACTCGTGGAATCAAACAGGCTCCCATACTTTCCAGATAAGAAGTATAAACTTGACAATCGATAAGCTCAATATCTTCTTTAGTTAATTGTTGAACGTATTTAGTAAATGCAAATCTGGATGCATTGCTTTCAAGGCTAAACATGCTTTCGCCAAAAAACACCTTGCCCATTTTAATTCCATACAATCCACCAGCAAGTTTATTGTCTTTCCAAACTTCGGCGCTATGTGCATGGCCAAGCTCATGTAATTTGCAATAGGCTTTTTCAACTTCATCGGTAATCCAGGTTCCTTGTTGGCCTTCTCTTAATACATTTTTACAATGATGAATAACATCTTTAAAAGCGGTGTTGATTGAAAATCTAAATTCATTTTTTTTGAGTAGCGATTTTGTTGTTTTATTAATTTTCAAATCTCTGGGAAATAAAACAAAACGCGGATCGGGGCACCACCAAAGCGGCGTATCATCTTCGTACCAGGGAAAAATTCCTGAGCGATAAGCGAGCAACAATCTTTCAACAGACAGATCGCCACCCATGGCCAAAAGACCATCTGGCTCTGCTAAATGAACAGGGGGAAAATTTAATTGAGTATCGAGAGCAAATAAAGGCATAGAGCAGCATTATCCGGCGAATATATCTACCGTTGCATTTATGCCTCTTTCTGTTATGGCATCGCATTGAGGTTTAAGTTCTTCATAACTGCCATTCTTCACTGCATATTTTCCATTAAAATGAATAATGTAGGCACACTGCTCGGCCTGTTCTGCTGAATGACCACAAACTTCCATCAGAGTTTCTATAACCCATTCGAATGTATTTACTTCGTCATTCCACACAATAAGATTACAAAGATTCTCTGTTGCAACAAGAACCTCTACTGCTTCAAAACTTTCGGGTCTGCTATCTGGATTTACTGATTTCACCATTCAAAAATACATCTTGTTTTGAATTATGCATAAACACAGGATTTATATTATATTGTTTAAGTATTTCAGTTTTTTACAAAAAATGAGGATATTGGAGCGTCGGCCAGTTTAAAGTCTGGTTTTAGCCCATAAGCAAGAAATGCATGAAAAAAATGCAAAGACTTAATGTTTATTAATTGAAAAAAAATTTGCCTGTCAGCCCTGCACACTTATCTTTGCACTCCCCAAAAAAGGGTAAGGGAGTTTAGCTCAGCTGGTTCAGAGCATCTGCCTTACAAGCAGAGGGTCGGCGGTTCGAACCCGTCAACTCCCACAGTTCCCGCACTGATTTTTTCAGGGCGGGATTTTTTTTAATTTTCATTTTATGGCAAACAGCTATTGCAAATTTGTAAAAGATCTGGACCAGAGTTCTGTACACCGTATTTATCATGATACCGAATATGGCTTCCCCATTGAAGATGATAACCTGCTGTTTGCAAGATTGGTTTTGGAAATCAATCAGGCAGGGCTTAGCTGGGATACGATTTTAAAAAAGAAAGAAAATTTCTTTAAGGCTTTTGATGGTTTCAATATTGCCAAAATAGCCCGTTATACCGAGAAGAAAAAGGAAAAATTGATGCAGGATGCAGGAATTATCAGAAACCGGTTGAAGATTGAAGCCGCTATTTACAATGCAAAAACAATTATTGCCTTGCAAAAAGAATTTGAGTCTTTTAAAAATTGGTTAGATATTCAGCATAAAAAAATTCATAATTGCGAGCAGGATTCAAAAGGGGAGTGGGTTAAACTTTTCAAGCAGCATTTCCGCTTTACCGGTGGCGAAATAGTAAATGAATTTTTGATGAGCACCGGCTACCTGCCCGGCTGTCATAGTGAGGACTGTGCTGTATATAAAAAAGTGCTACTCAAAAAACCAAGATGGGCTGAGGGGAGGAAGAGGTGATTGAGATGTAAGAAAATGAAAAAGAGAAGTAGTGCAACATATTAGAAAAAAATTGTAAACAATTGAATGTGCTGATAAATTTAATATATTTAGGTATTAGCCTTCAAAGAGTCAACCACACTTCTTATGAAAAAAATATTTACACAAGAGTTGATTGGACAATTTATTCTAAATGGAATATTAATTGGCGTTGTATTATTTTTTTTACATGGCTACTATCAAAAAAAATGGGCACCTTTAACTGCCGCTGAAACCTTAAAGAAAGAAAATTTCTTAAACTCAAAACGAGATACCTATTTCCAAGCAATTGACATCTTAAATAGGAATTTGGCGAATTCAGAATTTACTATAAATGGAATTGCTTCAGACACTAGTAATAGAAAACGAGGTGGCTCATATCCAACTGAATTAGAAATTAATTCATGCTTCTCAAAACTTTGCATATACTCTGACGATGAAAAAATACCATTAACGTTTTACAAACTTTTTGATACAAATGACAAAAACTTAAGACCAATTTTAGAAATGTCGATTTTCATAAATTTAGTTAGAAAGGACTTAGGTTATGGGAACGCAATAATAGATACAACGCTAGACCGTTATAGGTTTATACAAGTTCATAGGAAAAGTAACTAATACCAACTAAATTAAGTGTGAGTAAGACCTTGATGTCTTTCAGAGCAAACAAAAACTGATAGTTAAATTGCTCTACTGTATAGTAATGCTAAAATTTGCTTGTTGAATAACTAAGATTTTATATTTCATATCAGTAACCTCATTAATAAATTATGGCTCGACTCATTGTAAATTAGTGTTTGGGAGGGTATTGTTTTATCCTAATCGCCTTTCACCATAAACACAAATTTCTCAATCGTTTTTACCTGCATTTGCTTATTCAAACCTTTCAATGAAGACTTTGAAGAAAGTTTCAGATTGAGTGTGTCTGTAACCTGATTCAGGTTTTTTACAGCATCATAAATATATTTTGATTGAATAGCAAATGCTACTCCTTCTGATTCCGTATCTCTGGTACTTAAAATACCAATGACTTCACCGTTGTGATTGAATACCGGCCCGCCACTGTTTCCTCTGTTGGCCGCTATCCCCAACTGGCAGGTTAAACTGTCGCCATTAAACCCAGTTCTGGCGCTTAAATAGCCTTCACTATATACTATATCATTGCGTGGATAACCCAGCGTAAAGATTGGCTCGGCAACATCACTTACCGTTTTACTAATTCCATAAGGAAGTGAGGGAATGCGGTTGAAATTTTTATCATCAATTTTCAGAATAGCAATATCACGACTATTATCTTTTTGTAAAATGGTAGCATTATATTGATTGCCATTGTTGTCAACCACAGCAATATTTTTTGAATATTGAACGATGTGCGCATTGGTAATGAGGTAACCACGGCCATCTATCATAAAACCAGTACCGCCCGATTTAAATTCAATGGGCTTACTGTTAATTTGATTTTTGATTTTGCGCATTTCGGTGTTTTGCGCTTGTTGCAGTTGTTTTACTTTATTCAATTCACGATCCAAAGCTTCAGTGTTAGAATTGTTTCTTGGTGCTACTGTCCACACTAAAGTGGAAATTGCCAATGCAGTAATTCCGGCAATTGAAGCAGCAATGGCTGTAACTCTTTTGTAACGTTTCCACAAGTAAACCACTTTGGCTTTACCCTTCAGTTTCATTGAGTCAATTTTGCCCTGCTCTGTAAGGTCTGTATGAATTTCATTTAATGCAGAACTGAAAGATTTGCGTTCGCCAAAATGATTCAGCTGTTGAAGAAAAAGCGTATGCTCTACAACCAATTGATCTACTTCTGAATTGGTTTTACGCAATTGTTCAAACTGTAACCTTTCATCAGGTTTCATTTCGCCGCGTATATAACGCTCAACTGTATCTAAAATTTTAATGTCATCCATTAGTTCGTTCGCTTTTATACTGACTAAAGAATATTTTTTTAAGCCGCATCAGACATTTATACTTCTGATTTTTGGCATTATCGGCATTGGTATAACCAAAACTGGCTGCAATTACCTGCATATTTTGTTTTTGAAGATAAAACGCTTCCAACAAACTTTTGCAAGGCTCACCTAAATGATTGATGGCATTTTCCATCATTTCAAATTCGGCATTTCTTTTCTCGTGTGCTGCTAAATCTTCATCAACCGCCACTACATTTTCCATACTATCTCCTGAAGAAGCATATCTGTTTTGCTGCTGCAGTCTTTTTAACCACAACCTTCTGCATACTGAGTAAACAAAAGTTTTTAACCGACAGTTTAACTCAAAATTGCCCGATCTGGCTTTTTCATAAAGAACTATCATGGCTTCCTGAAAAATATCTTTTGCATCATCTGCCGATCCATTATTGTTAAGAACCAATACCTGAACCATATTGAAGTTCTGACGGTAAATGGTTTCTACAGCCTTTCTGTCGTTAATAGCCAAACCTTCCAATAATGCCTTTTCGCTGTTTTCAGGTATCACTTGCCTGTTTTTAATACTTTTTTGAAGAAATTGTAACCCATCAAACTTATATATTAAGAGAGAGACAGGTATTTGGCACAAAATAAGTTAATAAACGTCTTAAAAACCCTACTTTTTTCATAAATGTGTTTGAAAAAATCTTTTTTCAATAAATAGGTAAATAAAGGGTTACTTCTTTTTCATCCCGGTATTAATCCCTGAAATATATTTCTCAAAACAAAAAAAATCTCAACAAATGAAAAAGTTTTTTGCTATCGCTTTTGTAGCTGTTGCTCTTGCATCTTGCGGTAACAGTGCTAAATCTGACAAACCTGCTGGTGATTCAACTAAACCAACAGTTGATACTCCTGCTGTAGCTCCAACTACTGCTCCTACTACAGACAGCACAAACGTTGGTGATACAACTAAGAAGGCAGATTCTGCAAACGCACCGAAATAATCATTTCAGTGATAATGGCCAAATACTGAAAACTCAGTAAGAACTGGTCAATCAAATGTCATTGGAATACTCTATAAGAATTTCATATGGCAAGCAATCGTTAGAAGCGGCTTATATCTATAAGCTGCTTTTCTTTTTTAATACGTAAATACTTTCCTGCTGCCGACTTAATACAATTACCTTTGCGGCCTGATTCTATTTATTTAAACCTATAATATTTTGGCCACTTTTGAATCTTTGGGCATTGAACAAGGCTTGCTCAACTCTATTAATGTGCTGGGTTTTACTCAGCCTACACCTATTCAGGAAAAAGCAATTCCGGTATTATTACAGGGAACCAAGGATTTTATTGGTCTGGCTCAAACCGGTACCGGAAAAACAGCTGCTTTTGGATTACCCCTGTTGCAGCTTGTAAATAAGCAGGAACGATATCCTCAGGCATTGGTTATTTGCCCTACCAGAGAACTTTGCATGCAAATAACAAATGATCTGGATAAATATAAAAATAAAGCTGACAAAGCATCAGTTACCGCGGTTTATGGTGGCGCTTCTATTGTTGAGCAAATAAGAAGCCTGAAAAAAGGAACTCATATAATTGTAGCTACACCTGGCAGGTTGATTGATTTGATAGAACGCAAAGTTGTTAATCTGGAAAAAGTTCAGTACATCGTACTTGATGAAGCCGATGAAATGTTGAATATGGGCTTTAAAGATGATATTGAATTTGTTTTGAAAAATACGCCAAATCGTGACAGTACCTGGTTGTTTAGTGCTACCATGCCACCTGCTATACGACAAGTGAGCAAAAAATATATGGAGCAGCCTTTTGAAATTACAATAGGAAAGGTAAATGCCGGAAATGCAAATATTGATCACCATTACTATCAAACTCAACACAGCAGCCGTTACGAAACGCTGAAGAGGATTATTGATTTCAATCCTGGATTGTATGGCATCATCTTCACTCGTACTAAGGCTGATGCACAAAATATAACAGAAGCTTTGATAAGAGAAGGCTATGATATAGAAGCACTGCATGGAGACCTGACACAGGTGCAGCGTGATAAAGTAATGGCAAGATTCAGAGAAAAAAGTATTCAATTACTCATAGCAACTGATGTAGCTGCACGAGGTATTGATGTGCAGGGGATTACTCATGTTATTAATTATGAATTGCCTGATGATACGGAAGTTTATACACACCGTAGCGGCCGAACCGGCAGGGCAGGAAATAGAGGAATCTCTGTTTCCATTGTAACACCAAAAGAAATTTATAGACTGCGTCAAATTGAGAAATTGGTTAAAACCAATTTTCATAAAATGGATATTCCTGCTGGTAAAGATGTTTGTCGTAAACAGTTTTTCCATTTTATAGATAAAATGCTGCAGGCCGATATCAGTCACGGCGAATACGAAACCTATTTACCGGTACTCAAAGAAAAATTTGCCGATGTAGAGAAAGAGGCCATTCTGCAAAAGGTAGCTGCATTAGAGTTTGACCGGTTTTTGAAATATTATGAAAATGCTGCTGATCTTAATTTGAGAGAAGACAGAAAAGGAGAACGTAAAGCAGACAGACCACTTCAGCGTGATACTAAAGGCAGAAATTTTGGAGATGCCGGAAATTATCAGCGACTATTTGTCAATTTGGGAACAAAAGACGGGTTTTACAAAGCCAGTTTTTTACAGTTCATCTTAGATTTGAGCGACCTGCGCAAAGATGTATTGGGTCGTATTGATATGAAGGAAATGAACAGCTGGGTGGAAGTAGATGCATCTGCAGCCAAAAAAATGATTAAAGCTATTGATGGCAAAAACTACCGCGGCCGTAAGATACGTATGAACCCCGCCTGATGAAGTGGTGCTGCTTCTGAACGGTTGTTCGCATCCAATTATTTGATAAACGGAAATTTTTTTCCCCTTAGGTATTGGATTTTTTAAAACCACCACTTACATTTGTCACATGACAACAATGAGAACATTCTTCGGATTTTATTTTTATTACTTCTTTTTTGGAAAGAAGCCGGGGGTGTATTGTTGAAAAAATAGTAACAACTAAAGAACAACAAAATAAACTGCCCCCGCAACAGCGGGGGCTTTTTTTGTGTTAGGGGTATATAGGCGCTGTTAGAAAATATTAGTAAAAAGAAATTGACAATATTTTGAATATTAAACATGAAGGGAACAATAATGCAACAAAAACAAAAACTAACTAACGAGATTGAAACTGCAAGCCGCTTCGCAATACAAGGTTATGCTGGTAGCTTTCATCAGGTGGCTACCCGTATTTTTTTTGGAAATCAGGCGGTCGTTATTCCTTGCGATAGTTTTAAAGATGTTGTTCAAATTGCTGCAAATAAAAAAGAAAGTAATGGTGGTGTGATGGCTATTGAAAATTCAATTGCCGGCAGCATTTTGCCCAATTACAATTTATTACATAAAAGCCAATTGAAAATTGTGGGAGAAGTATATCTGCAAATAAGACAAAATCTATTGGTGAACCCGGGTGTAAAACTGGAAGATATTAAAGAGGTACACTCACACACAATGGCGTTACAGCAGTGTTATGGTTTTCTAGATAAGTATAAATGGAAGCTTGTTGAAACCGACGATACAGCATTGAGTGCCCGAAATATTCATCAACATAAAAGTAAACATATAGCAGCCATTGCCAGTAAGCTAGCGGCAGAATTGTATGAGTTGGTAGTTTTGGCCCCCAATATTCATACTTTAAAAAATAACTACACCCGATTTTTAATGTTGCAAAGAGAAAAGGAAACAAGGCCAGTTGAAAATGCCGATAAAGCTTCAGTTACATTTCATACCGATCATTCAAAAGGTAGCCTGGCCAAAGTGTTGACTAAAATTTCAGATGGTGGTATCAACCTGAGCAAGTTGCAAAGTTTCCCAATTCCTGGCTCCGATTTTAAGTATGCATTTCATGCCGATATGGAATTTGAACAGGCAACACAATTCGAAAAAGTAATGAAGTCAATAAAGCCATTGACTGAAGCCATAAAAATTTATGGCGTTTATAAAAGAGGCACATGGAAATGAAAATGGGAAAATAATTTTGTTTGCATCAAACTATTTAAAGTAAAAAAAAAGGAACAGCTAAATGAATACCAGTAAAAGACTAAACGGCATTGGCGAATATTATTTCTCTCAAAAACTGCGTGATATTGAAGCCTTGAATAATGCAGGTAAGTCTGTAATTAATCTGGGCATTGGCAGTCCCGATCTGCCTCCGCATCCATCTGTAATAGCAACGCTTCAGGAAGCAGCAGCCAGACCGGATACACATGCATATCAATCCTACAAAGGAGCAGCAGTGCTGCGTAGTGCTATCAGTAACTGGTATCAAAAATGGTATGGGGTATCACTTGATCCACAAACAGAAATCTTGCCACTCATGGGCAGCAAAGAAGGTATTCTTCATATCTGCATGACTTATTTGAACGAAGGAGATAATGTACTGGTGCCCAACCCGGGTTATCCTACTTATACTAGTGCTGTAAAGCTGGCCGGTGGCAGTTGTATTGATTATGAATTGCTGGAAGTAAATAATTATTTCCCTGATTTTGAAAAGCTGGAAACTTTAGATTTAAGTAAAACAAAACTTTGGTTTGTCAATTACCCGCACATGCCAACAGGGCAGTCGGCATCAATCGAGCAGTTTGAAAAAATGATACAGTTTGCTCAAAAACATCAACTGCTGATTGTACATGATAATCCATACAGTTTTATTTTGAATGAAAAGCCGCTTAGCTTATTAAGTATTGCAGACGCAAAAAATTGTGTGGTTGAATTAAATTCATTGAGCAAGAGTCATAATATGGCCGGGTGGAGAGTCGGAATGCTCTGTGGTGCCAAAGAAAGAATTGAAGAAGTGCTGCGCTTCAAATCGAATATGGATAGTGGTATGTTTTTACCTGTACAGCTTGCTGCCGCAAAAGCATTGGAACTTGGCGCCGACTGGCACGATTCATTAAACGCAGTTTATAGAAAACGAAGAGATGTAGTTTTTGAATTGCTTAAATTGCTTAATTGTCAATATTCCAAAAATCAATCAGGTCTTTTCGTTTGGGCCGCTGCATCTGAAACTGATTTAGATGTTGCACATCAATATGGAATGGGCGGCGCTTTAAGCGATCGCTTGCTTAATGAATCTGGAATATTTATCACTCCGGGTGGCATTTTTGGTACAGCAGGTAATGGGTTTGTTCGAATAAGCTTATGTGCCACCGAAGAAAAACTGGATGAAGCGATAAACAGGATTAAACAAAAAAAATAAAATTGAAGAGATGGAAAGAAAATCAATTTGCATAATCGGCACCGGGCTCATTGGAGGGTCCTTAGCCATTCAGTTGCACGAGAAAAAAATTTCTTCAAGACTGATAGGAGTGGAAACAAATCAGCTGAATGCAGAGGCCGCTATACGTTTAGAGTTGGTTGATGAAATACTTGATTTGGATGATGCAATTGCACAGTCGGAAGTAATCATTTTGGCCATACCGGTTGATGTGGGTGTAAAATTGTTGCCGGCAGTCCTTGACAAAATAAGTAATCAAATTGTAGTTGATGTAGGCTCTACCAAATCGGAATTAGTCGAAAAAGCAAAACAGCATGAAAAGCGTGGACGCTTTGTAGCTACTCATCCCATGTGGGGAACCGAATACAGCGGGCCCACTGCTGCTGTAAGAGGAGCATTTGAAAATAAAGCAGTCATCATCTGCAATGCAGAGGAAAGTGATGCAGATGCCATTGATTGGGTAAAAAATTTTTATCAGAAGATAGGCATGCATTTGATAGAAATGGAAGCAAAAGCACATGATTTACATGCTGCCTATATCAGTCATATTTCTCATATCACTTCATTTGCATTGGCCAATACGGTGCTGGAAAAAGAGAAAGAAGAAAATGCAATATTTGAACTGGCCTCCGCCGGTTTTGAAAGCACGGTGAGGCTGGCAAAAAGCAGTCCGGATATGTGGGTGCCCATTTTTTTGCAAAATAAAACCAACGTATTGGATGTGCTCAATGAACATATTGCACAATTAATAAAATTCAGAGAAATAATTCAAAGTGGTAATCAGGATGAATTGAAGAATATTATTTCAAATGCCAATACTATCAGGCGAATATTAAAATAAAAAGGAATCCTGAATGCAAATGATGAGATAAGATATGATAACAATATAACTTTACAAATATTTATTAAATGCAAACAAAAGAACAAACAGTCCTCCATGCCATACAAACTGTGTGGAATAAACGTCCACTCATCATCAGCGGGCCCTGTAGTGCCGAAACAGAAGAGCAGCTATTATCAACAGCACAAAGGCTTGCAGATACCGGAAAAATAAATATGCTGAGAGCCGGCATCTGGAAGCCAAGAACCAAGCCTGGAATGTTTGAAGGCGTAGGTGCTAAAGGATTGCCCTGGCTGCAACAGGCAAAAAAAATAGCAGGACTGCCTACAACGGTGGAAGTTGCTACAGCCAAACAGGTGCAGGATGCACTCACCTTTGATGTAGATGTTTTGTGGATTGGTGCCCGCACAACAGTTAATCCATTTAGTGTACAAGAAGTGGCCGATGCCTTGAGAGGTGTTGATATTCCGGTGCTGATAAAAAATCCTGTAAATCCAGATATGGAATTATGGATTGGTGCAGTAGAAAGAATAGCGAGGGCGGGCATAAAAAATATTGGATTGATTCATCGTGGCTTTAGCTCCTATGGCAATACCGAATACCGGAATGCACCCATGTGGCATTTGGCTATTGATATGAAACTGAAACATCCCGAAATGCCATTTATCAACGACCCTTCACATATTTGCGGTCGCAGAGACATATTGCAGGACACAATGCAAAAAGCAGTTGATCTGGATTATGATGGATTCATAATTGAAAGTCATATTGATCCTGATAATGCCTGGAGTGATGCCAAGCAGCAGGTTACTCCCGAAATTCTGGCCGAAATGCTTGATGCTATTATTTGGAGAAAAGAAGATATAAAATCAGCGGCTTTTCATGCGGCATTGGAAAAACTGAGACAACAAATAAATCAACTTGATGATGAGCTGATGCAGATACTGGGGCAAAGAATGAAAATAGCAGAACAAATTGGAAAATATAAAAAGGAAAACAACATCACCATATTGCAAACCAATCGTTGGAATGAGATAATTGAAAGAGCAACGGCTAAAGGAGATAAAGTTGGATTGAGTAAGGATTTTATTTCAAAGTATTTTGATGCCGTACACATGGAAAGCATCAATCATCAGAAAAAAGTACTGGATAGTTGACTCTTGATAAATCGGTTATTCTGAATAATAAATGAAACAGCTAAAAATTAAATTTTCTTCTGGCACAACGACTTTATATCTGGCTGCGGGGTTCAGTCATTTAAAAAAGATTGCAGATCAAAAAGCTTGTGTTTTATTGACTGATGAAAATATCTATAAAGCACATCGCCAACGCTTCAAAGGTTGGAATGTGATTGTACTGAAATCCGGTGAGTCTTATAAAGTACAACCTACAATTGATGCATTGGTAGCACAGTTGATAGAAATGGAAGCTGGCCGCAGCACAACACTTGTGGGTGTAGGCGGAGGTGTGATAACTGATATTACCGGCTATCTCGCTGCTGTTTATATGCGGGGTTTGAAATTTGGATTTGTGCCTACCTCCATTCTGGGAATGGTAGATGCAAGTATAGGTGGTAAAAACGGTATTGATGTAGGCGATTATAAAAATATGGTGGGCACCATAAAGCAACCAGATTTCATTTTGCATGATATGGCTTTTCTCAAAAGCTTGCCACAACAAGAATGGGTAAATGGGTTTGCAGAAGTAATCAAACATGCATGTATAAAAGATAAAAAAATGTTTGAGGAGCTGGAGCAAAAATCACTAAGACAGTTTCAGCAAAAACAAAAAACTATTTGTGAACTGGTGCAGCGAAATACAATGGTAAAGGTAAACGTAGTAAAGCGAGATGAATTTGAAAGAAATGAAAGAAGGATGCTCAATTTTGGTCATACACTTGGACATGCTTTGGAGACACAATATGAATTATTGCACGGGCAAGCTATTTCAATTGGTATGGCATTCGCCTGTTATGTTTCAGAAAAACTATGCGGGTTTAAAGAAACAGAAAGAGTAGAACAATTACTGAGCCAGTATCATTTGCCGATGGCAGCTGCATTTGACAAGCAACGAGTTTTTAATATTTTAAAAATGGACAAGAAGCGGGAAAAAAGGCAAATGAACTTTGTATTGCTGAATAAAATTGGGAAAGCGGTCGTGCATCCTGTATCATTGGTTCAGTTGGAAAAATTGCTGACAAACTGGGAATAGCACATGTTTTCTATTGGGGCTAAATTTCTCTGATTAATATTAATTCTTGGATATACTTATGAACATTACTATTCATCCTTCAAGCCTCAAAGGCAATATAAATGCACCTGCATCTAAAAGTTCGATGCAGAGAGCCTGTGCTGCGGCTTTATTGAGAAGGGGAAAAACTATTATAAAAAATCCAGGGCATAGCAATGATGATAAAGCTGCAATTTCAATCATTGAGAAATTGGGCGCCGTGGTTGAAAGTAATTTAAATAAAATAATAGTTGAGAGTAACGGAGTAAATCCTGCATCAACAGAAATTAATTGTGGCGAAAGCGGCTTGAGTATTAGAATGTTCACTCCCATTGCGGCTTTAAGCAATCAAGAAATAACAATTAATGGAACCGGTAGTCTGGCCGAAAGACCAATGCATTTTTTTGATTCAATCCTGCCTTTGCTGGATGTAAACATCAAAAGTAATAATGGAAAATTACCATTGACTATACAGGGCCCATTAGTTTCAAAAAATATTGAAGTAGATGGTTCTTTAAGCTCACAGTTTTTAACAGGCTTGTTATTCGCATTTGCTGCTTCACCTCAAATACAGCATGGAGCATTGGAGTTGAGTATTAAAGTCAATAATTTAAAAAGCAAACCCTATATTGATCTGACGTTGGATGTTATGAAAAAATTCGGGATGTGTATTCCAAAAAATATGAACTATCAGGAGTTTATATTTCAGATTGACCCAAATTGTCATTCAACTACTGATGCGGAAATGATTTATAATGTTGAAGGCGATTGGAGTGGCGGCGCATTTCTTTTAGTTGCGGGTGCCATTGCTGGCCCTTTATCTGTAAGCGGGTTAGATTTAACCTCTGCACAGGCAGACAGAGCAATTGTAGATGCATTAATACTTGCTAATGCAGGTATTGCTATAGAGGCAAAAGGTATTAAATTGATTCCTTCATCTTTATCAGGTTTTGAATTTGATGCAACAGATTGTCCCGATCTTTTTCCGCCTTTAGTTGCTTTGGCTGCTTACTGTAAAGGAGCAACAACCATAAAAGGAGTATCAAGACTTACACATAAAGAAAGTAATAGGGCAGCAACATTAAAAGAAGAGTTTGGAAAAATGAAAGTTCAAATTGATTGGGATGATGACATCATGCAAATCAATGGGGGTGAAGTAAGAGGCGCTGTTGTGCATTCGCATCACGATCATCGGATTGCAATGGCTTGCGCAGTGGCGGCATTAAAAGCAGATGGTGCAACAACTATTGAGAGTGCAAATGCTGTCAATAAATCGTATCCCGACTTTTGGAAAGATTTGAAAAGTATGGGTGCTGCAGTAAAATTTCCGGGTTATGTTTTGTAAGTTTGAGAAATGCAGAATGACTGCTTTTTGAATTTAAAAGGAAGAATCGTTTTTGAATTTATATTATGAACAGTTTCGGTCACATATTTCGTATTTCAGTTTTTGGAGAATCGCACGGAGAGTGTGTGGGTGTGGTTATTGACGGTTGTCCTGCAGGTTTGCATTTACATGTAGATGATTTTGTATTTGATTTGGAAAGAAGAAAAGGCGGGCAGGGAAAAGGAACAACACCGAGAAAAGAAGACGATATTCCAATTTTTAAAAGCGGAATCTTCAATGGTAAAACAACAGGATTTCCTATAACCATCTTGTTTGAAAATAAAAATACAAGAAGCGAAGATTATGAAAAGCAGAAGAGTATTCCCCGTCCTGGTCATGCCGATTGGGTAGCTCATCAAAAATTTGGCGGCAATGAAGATTATAGAGGTGGAGGCCATTTTAGCGCCCGGCTCACTACGGGTATTGTAGCTGCCGGAGTTATTGCAAAAAAAATATTGGCGTTGGGGCAGGCATCTCCCTTGTTTCAGGAAATGGAAGGTGAAACGCTGTCTGATACCGCCATTAGCATATCCGCATCGATAACCGAAATAGCAGGTGAAAAAGATCTGGAAAAAGGCTTGCAAAAAGCAATTGATGCAAAAGATTCTGTTGGTGGTGTAGTGGAATGTGTCGTAAAGGGCATTCCCGTTGGATTGGGTGAACCTTATTTTGATTCTTTGGAATCTGCACTGGCGCAGATTGTTTTTGCGATACCTGCTGTTAGAGGTATTGAATTTGGAACCGGTTTTGCAGCCACAAAAATGTTTGGCAGCCAGCACAATGATGCTATTGAAGATTTGACCGGGAAAACAAGAACCAATCATGCAGGAGGCATTGTTGGTGGTATAAGCAATGGTAACGATCTTATCTTTAGGATTGCAATAAAACCTACTTCCTCAACTCCACAAAAACAAAATAGCTTGAACTGGGATACTGGCAAAACCGAAGATTTCTCTGTTAAAGGCCGTCATGATCTTTGTGTGGCATTGCGTGCACCAGTGATTGTAGAAGCCGTAACAGCAGTAGTACTTGCGGATTTTATGATAAGGGAACAAAAAATTAAAAAAGTTTTATAATGGCTGTTATTTATCATATTGCTTTTGCTACCGACTGGAATAAAGCTTTACAAAATGGATTTTATGAACATCCTTCATTGAAAGATGAAGGTTTTATACATTGTTCTCAGGAGCATCAGGTAGCGGGAGTGCTGGAGCGTTATTTTTCAGGTGCAAAAAATTTAGTTAAGCTGGCAATAGATTCAGAAAAGCTAACCAGTAAACTCGTTTACGACTGGTCACCCACTGTACAGGATACTTTTCCTCATGTTTATGGCGTCATCAATCCCGAGGCCGTTGCAGAAGTAATTCCCCTATAATTTTCTTTTCAATTTTTTAAAGCCCAAATTCAGCAATTCATATTGAGAGCTTTGTGGCAATGAGTAATGCCACCATTCTGTTTCCAGAGCTTTGAATCCATTTTGCTCCATAGTTGATTTTAATAAAAGCCTGTTTTGAAGCACCGATTCGGGTAAATCTGTAAAACTGTGATGGGCTGTATCAGTAAAATTATCAAATCCGGTTCCCATATCTAATTCCAGTCCACTATTTAAGTTGAAGATAGTTAGATCTACTGAGGTGCCTCGATTGTGACCACTTCCTCTTGCCGGATTGGCTACATAGCGCTCATCATGCACCAGCTCCCAGAATTTTTCTGTTACAGCATAAGGCCGATAGGCGTCAAAAACTTTCAGACCCAAACCCATTTCATGCAATTTTGATTGTGCATTTTGTAAAGCTTTAACCGCAACAAGTCTGAGAAAAGTGAATCGGGTTTTTGAAGGATACATCAATCTGTGCATGAAATTATTTGAAGTTGCATAGCGCAGGTCATACACCATCCCCGGAATGGCTGATTGCAATTCCACCATTTTCTTGTTTGAATCGGCTTTTACCTGTTTCCTATATTCCTTCCATTTGTCAGTAATATCAGGTCTTATATAACTGGTTTGTTGTGAAAAAACACTGGTTGCAAAAATGAAGAAGACAATTTGAAGAAATAGAAAACCTTTTACTATATTGTAATACATATCCGGCTTTTACAGTTTGTAATATACTGCAATTGCCCGATACCATTATACCACACTAACCTATGAGGCAGATTTTTTTAATTCGGCTAACAACGCCGGCCCTGTTATGTTGCCTGTTTTTTTTAGCTTGTAAAAGCAATGGAAAGAAAGGCAATAATACTATTGCAAATTCTCCCAGAGATTTCCAGCAAAAGATTTCCGGCGATTTAAAAAACACTTTTGCAGAGGCTTCTTCGCAAAATGGTTTTATGCCGGATTCCACCAGGCTTTATCAGACTTTATTAAGTCAAAAATTATATGAACAAAATAATTTTGAGCCTTTTTGGTGCAGAGAGGAGGAGTGGACAAAGCAAGGTAACTCAATGCTTGAATTTGTGCAGCAAGCCAGACTAAATGGACTTTTTCCTGAGGATTATCATGCCCAACAAATTTTGGCTATTGAAAATCGTTTTGGGAATGACAGTCTGGGTAAAGGCGACCGCAGAAAAGTAAACTTGTGGAGTATCGCAGATATATTAATTACAGACGCTTTTGTAAGAGCAATAAATGAAATTAAAATCGGAAGACTTCCTAATGACAGTGTTTCTATAAGAACAGATTCTGTTTTAAGTTTTGAGTTTATTGCCGAACAGCTTGCTTTGATAAGGCAAACGGGATCTATGAATGAAGTGATACAAAAAATTGAGCCCCATCATCCAGCTTATCAGTTGCTAAAAAATGCGCTAAAAAAATTTATTGATAGTGCCAGTTTCAAAGAATTTGCAAAGGTGCCTCAAAGGGGAAAGAATGCAGCAGCTTTTAATAAAGCGCTTCAAAAAAGGTTATATGAAGAAGGTTTCATCGCATCTGATAGTGTGGTTTTGGATTCTGTTCAATTAGCAGTTGCAGTTAAAAAATTTCAACAAAAGAAAGGAATAGCAGTGGATGGCAAAGTAGGTGAAGGAACTTTGCGTATGATTAATTTGAATGATAGAGAAAAATTTGTCCGTATAGCATTGAGTATGGATAAGTATAAATTGCTGCCACAACAAATGCCGGAAAAATATGTTTGGGTAAATCTGCCTGCATATAAACTGGAGCTTTTTGAAAACGGAAAAGCAAGAGTAGAGTCAAATATGATATGTGGAAAGCCAATGACAAGAACACCGCTACTCAATAGTCAGATTTCAGAACTCATTACATATCCACAATGGGTGCCGCCACCCAGTATTATTCAAAAAGAAATATTACCGGCTGTGAAAAAGAATCCGGGTTATCTGGCAAGAAAAGGGTTTAGTCTAATTAACTCAAAAGGGGAGGAGGTGGATCCTTATTCTGTGGATTGGACGAAATATAGCAAAGGCATACCATATCGGGTAGTGCAGGGCAGTGGAGATGCTAATTCTTTAGGTATTATGAAATTTGTATTTCCCAATAAATACTCTGTTTATTTACATGATACAAATCAACGTTATCTTTTTGGTCAGTCTTACCGCTCACTAAGCCATGGTTGTGTAAGAGTACAAAACTGGCAAGCCCTTGCCAACTATATTATTGGAGAAGATAAGCAGAATGGAGGTAAAGCAAAAGTAGATTCAGTAGCCAATTGGCTGGTAAAAAAGCAAAAACGCAGTATTGCGCTCAAAAATAAGGTGCCCGTTTATATTAGGTATATAACCTGCGAGGGCAGCCCCAATGGAATCAATTTTTATGATGATATTTATGGAGAAGACCGTTATTTAGCCAGCAAATACTTCAAAGACAAGCTTTAAAAAGCCCTTCTTTTCTGAGAAATGTATAAGTGTTGAAAGACAAGGAAAAAATTATTCCCATAATCCTGTGAATATGAGCTAAATAATTTATTTTCGGATATAGAACTTAGCCGTTATTTTTGTTCAGATTTAAAACCAAACTATCTCTTTATGAAGAAGTTGATTTCTTTATGTTTCGCCCTATACATGCTTTTGCCGGGTGCAGAGGCACAGAAGGAATGGGTTCGTCCAAAAGCTTTAGGTGTAAGTTTCTTTTTAAACGATTTTATTACGCCTGCTCGTATCCGTTCTACTTCGCTTAGTCAAGTACTTAGCGACAAAAAATTTGCCAAGATGAGAGAAATGTCTCCCGGTCTTGCATTAAACTATTTTAAGGGTATTTCCAACCATGTGGACTTTGCCGCTACTATCGGCGGATCATTTATCCGATATCCCATGCCCGGTAAAGTATTTTCCAATGACAGATTTTTATTGGAAGCAAGTGCTACCGTAAATCTGAAAATGACAACGGAAAAATATTGGGTGCAGCCTTATATTATCTTGGGAGTAGGTGGTCACAAATACACAAAATACTATGGAGCATTTATGCCTTTAGGTTTGGGTATGAAGGTGAACTTCTGGGATGATGTTCATATGTTTATTACTTCAACTTATCGTGTACCAGTTACAACCGAAACTGCAAATTATCATTTGCAGCATAGCATTGGTTTTGCAGGTGCTTTAAAGAAGAAAGAAGCTAAAGTAATACCTCCACCTCCACCACCACCGCCACCGCCAAGTGACAGAGATAAAGATGGTATTATTGATGATGAAGATAAATGCCCGGATGTATTTGGTTTGGCAAGATATCAGGGTTGTCCAATACCGGACAGAGATAAAGATGGCATTAATGATGAAGAAGATAAATGTCCGGATGTTCCAGGATTGGCTCGCTACCAAGGATGCCCAATTCCTGATACTGATGGTGATGGTATTAATGATGAAGAAGATAAATGCCCTACCGTTCCAGGTGTAGCACGTTATCAAGGATGCCCAATTCCTGATACTGATGGTGATGGTGTAAATGATGAAGAAGACAAGTGTATTACAATTCCTGGTCCTGCTTCTAATTTTGGCTGTCCTGTAATTCCAGAAGAAATCATCAAGCGGGTACAGTTTGCAGCTAAGAACATTTTATTTGTATCCGGAAGTGCCAAATTGCAAAGCAAATCATTCAAAGGTCTTGCCGATGTTGCTAAGATTATGAATGAAAATCCAAATATGAAGCTGGCTATTGATGGTCATACAGATAATGTAGGAAAAGACGACATGAATCAGAAACTGAGTGACAATAGAGCTGCATCAGTGATGAACTATATTGTAAGCAAAGGGGTAGATGCAAGTCGTATTACTTCACAAGGTCATGGAGAAACCACGCCTATTGCAACTAATAACACGGCTGCAGGACGTCAGCAAAATCGTCGTGTTGAACTTACTTTGAGTTATTACACAAAAGAAGTAAAACAATAATCAAATTTTAAAGAATATAAATGCCCTTCAGAAATGAAGGGCATTTTTTTTTGAAATAGATATGGATATCTAAAAAATAATTTTCAGGATAAATATAAATTTCAAAATAGGAGATTGTTTTTTCAAGATTTAAAAAATGAATAAATCCTTCAAGATCAAGCTTCTAAATCAATAATTAATTCTGATTTCATGTTACTAAAATCACATTTTTCCCCTACCTTTGCGCCGCCATTAAGAAAAAGCAACAGTGGTTAAGGATAGCAATTACCTTAAATCGATATCAGAAGCGAAAGGGCATCTTCTTCAAGTGGCAGTCTATGAGAGTCTAATTACATATATAAAACCCCAGCTTATTAGCAACTACGGGGTACATCATGACCAAAATGGTCAAAGGCAGTTCAATAGCGAAATACAGTACAAGAGTGCGACGCAAGGAACGATGATAGTAGCACAACTGCCGGGTTCAAAACAAAAAACTTTAATAATAAATATTCATAACAAACAATAAACAAGAGTCATGGCCGAATTAAAATTTCAGAGAAACTTTGGTATTGCGGCACACATTGATGCCGGTAAAACCACAACAACGGAGCGTATATTGCGCTATACAGGTATGATACATAAAATAGGTGAAGTACACGATGGTGCTGCTACTACCGATTGGATGGAACAAGAAAAAGAAAGAGGTATTACCATTACCTCTGCTGCTGTAAGCTGTAAATGGAATTTCCCTACAGATAAAGGTGTAAGCACTGCTGATACAAAGCATTATTCATTTAACATTATTGATACTCCAGGTCACGTGGACTTTACTGTAGAAGTAGAGCGTTCTATGCGTGTATTGGATGGGTTGATTGCACTTTTTAGTGCAGTGGATGGTGTGGAACCTCAATCAGAAACTGTATGGCGTCAGGCCAACCGTTACAATGTGCCACGTATTGGTTTTGTAAATAAAATGGACCGTGCCGGTGCCGACTTCCTGAATGTGGTAAAGCAGGTAAAGGAAATGCTGGGGTCTAAAGCCGTACCGCTTCAGTTGCCAATAGGTGCTGAAGATAATTTTAAAGGTGTGGTGGATTTGATAAAAATGAAAGGCATCATCTGGCATGCTGAAACTGAAGGAATGACTTTTGACGAAGTACCTATTCCTGATGATATGAAAGCTGAAGCTGAAGAGTGGAGAGCCAGCTTAGTTGAAGCAGTTGCAGAGTATGACGATACGTTGATGGAAAAATTTTTTGAAGATCCCAATAGCATTAGCGAAGATGAAATTCATGAAGCGATTCGCAAGGCAACAATAGATTTATCAATTGTACCTATGATGTGTGGTTCCTCTTTTAAAAATAAAGGTGTACAAACAGCTTTAGATGGTGTATGTCGTTATCTTCCTTCTCCAGTTGATATTGAAGCAATAAAAGGAATCAATCCTGATACTGGTGAAGAAATCGTTCGTAAGCCAGATCCAAAAGAGCCTTTTGCTGCGCTGGCTTTTAAAATTATGACAGATCCTTTTGTAGGTCGTCTGGCATTCTTCCGTGTTTACTCCGGACATTTAGATGCTGGCTCTTATGTATTGAACGTAAGAAGTGGAAAGAAAGAAAGAATCAGCCGCATTATGAAAATGTTTGCAAACAAGCAAAACCCTATTGACTTTATTGAAGCGGGAGATATTGGTGCTGCAGTTGGGTTTAAAGAAATAAAAACCGGGGATACTTTGTGCGATGAAAATCATCCTATCACTTTGGAAAATATGTTTATTCCAGAGCCGGTAATTGCAATTGCAATTGAACCTAAAACCCAGGTTGACGTTGATAAAATGGGAATGGCAATTGCTAAGTTAGTTGAAGAAGATCCTACGCTACGTGTAAATACAGATGAAGAAACTGGGCAAACCATTCTTCGCGGAATGGGTGAGTTGCATCTTGAAATCATTATTGACCGTATGCGTCGTGAATTTAAAGTAGAAGTAAATCAAGGAGCACCTCAGGTAGCATACAAAGAAGCATTTACTATAACTATTGAGCACCGTGAAACTTTAAAGAAGCAAACGGGTGGTCGTGGTAAGTTTGCCGATATTGTGTTTAGCCTCGGTCCTGTAGATGCTGAATGGAAGACTGAAAATCCTGATAAGAATTATCAGTTTGTAAATGACTTGTTTGGGGGTTCTATTCCACGTGAATTTGTACCCGCTATACAGAAAGGATTTGAACAATCAATGACGACAGGTGTATTGGCCAGCTATCCGGTTGCCAATATGAAAATCCGTGTATCGGATGGTAGCTTCCACGCAGTGGATTCCGACTCTATGTCATTTGAACTTTGTGCCAAGCAAGGTTTCCGTGAAGCGGCTAGAAAGGCTAAACCTGTATTACTGGAGCCTATAATGAAAGTAGAAGTAGTAACGCCTGACCAATACATGGGAGATGTGACTGGTGACCTGAACCGCCGCCGTGGTATGATGGAAGGTATGGACAACCGCAACAATGCACAGGTAATAAAAGCCAAAGTGCCATTGAGCGAAATGTTTGGATACGTTACTCAGCTTCGTTCACTAAGCTCTGGTCGTGCATCTTCAACAATGGAATTTTCACACTACAGTCCTGCACCTACAAATATTGCTGAAGAAGTAATAGCAAAGGTGAAAGGGAAAGTAACCGCTTAATCTTATCGGACTTAAAATATAAATCCCGTTTGAGCATTATCAAACGGGATTTTTTTTTGGTAAAATAATTTCCAAAAATTAATCTTCATCGCCTTCTTCCATAAATGGGAAATGAAGTCCTTTATATTGAGATTCCCATTCTTTAGCTTTTTCGTCACTCAAACATTCAATAATGTCAAATAAAGAATCTTTCTTCAAATTCCATCCTGTTGCACTTAAATTATCATAACGTTGAATGAATAAACAATGATCTGTTGCCAATACAACTTTAATAAGTGTAACAGCTGTATCTTTTTTTTCCTTTACTAAATAGTAACATCCGATTTCCAGCAAGTCATACGAATACATAAATCCTCCTTTCTTTTTAATCACTTCACTTTAAATAAATTGTTTTACTTTTTAACTGAGCAGAACACCAAATTTAAGAATTTGAATGAATTGTAAACCCGAGAACTAATATAAATATTTTGCGGAAAAATTTATATTGATATTCAGCCTGTTGTAGGTAGGGGCTTATTCAATTTACTTGCTGGGTAACTTGTGAAAATGTTTACTGATTTAATCAGAAACTTGTACTGATTTTCAGAATAAAATTAAAATGAATTGTCCAGACAGGTAATAGTTTAGTAGCAACAATTTTTATTTTCCACAAGGGTTAATAACTACAAATTTGGCTGCCAATTTCAGGGAGTTATATTTGTCCATATCCTGCAAAATCAACTATAGTTGAAAAGAAGTCTGGTGTAGTTTTTCGGGAGCATATTTATTAAAAGAATTCAATGAGCAAGGCAGTAAAAGAGAGTAATTTATTTGACTATGATGAGGATAGCATTAAATCGCTAGACTGGAAAGAGCATATCCGGTTGCGTCCCGGTATGTACATAGGTAAGTTGGGTGATGGATCTTCGCCGGATGACGGTATTTATGTATTGGTAAAAGAAGTACTGGATAATTGTATTGATGAATTTACAATGGGCTATGGCAAAACGGTGGAAATTTCCATTGAAAAAGATCAGGTAACGATTAGAGATTATGGCCGTGGTATCCCACTGGGCAAAGTGGTGGACGTAGTGAGTAAAATAAATACAGGGGCCAAGTATGACAGTAAAGCATTTCAAAAATCGGTGGGGCTGAATGGTGTAGGTACCAAAGCCGTAAATGCTTTAAGCAGCTATTTTAAAGTAACAGCAGTAAGGGATGGGAAAGAAAAAACTGCAGAATTTGACAGAGGAGTTTTGATAAAAGAGTATAAAGAAGCAAAGACTGGAGAATCAAATGGTACGATTGTAACCTTTATTCCCGATGAAATTGTTTTTAAGAACTATAAATTTTTGTACGAATTTTTAGAGAATCAGATCTGGAATTATTGCTTTTTGAATGCCGGTTTGAAAATCGTTTTCAATGGAAAGTCTTTTGTAAGTAAAAATGGTTTGCTCGATTTACTCCAACGTAAAACCAATGAAGACGAAATAAGATATCCAATTATACATCTTACCGGTGATGATATTGAAGTGGCTATTACTCACAATAATGATTATGGAGAGGATATCTACAGCTTTGTAAACGGGCAACATACCACACAGGGCGGTACACATCAGCAAGCCTTTCGTGAAGCTTATGTAAAAACCATACGGGATTTTTTTAAGAAAGATTATGATGCTTCCGATATCAGAACGGGCATTGTAGCTGCGGTTTCAGTAAGAGTTGTAGAACCCGTATTTGAATCACAAACAAAAACTAAATTGGGTTCGGTAAACGTTGATATGAATGGCCCCAGTATGAAGCAGTTCGTCGGAGATTTTTTTGCAAAAGAATTAGATAATTTTTTGCATAAGAATACTGCAATCGCTGAGGCTTTGAAAAAAAGAATAGAGCAGAGCGAAAAAGAAAGAAAGGAAATGGCAGGCGTACGCAAGTTGGCCAATGAAAGAGCAAAGAAAGCAAATCTGCACAATAGAAAGCTGCGTGATTGTCGCTATCACATGGATGATGAGCCACCCTCAAAAGGGAAAGAGGCCTATATTGCAAAACAAAATGAGTCCACTATTTTCATTACCGAGGGCGACAGTGCCAGTGGCTCCATCACCAAAGCTCGTGATGTGGAAACACAGGCAGTATTTAGCCTGCGAGGTAAACCTTTGAACAGTTTTGGTCTTACTAAAAAAGTGGTGTATGAAAATGAAGAATTCAACTTACTGCAACACGCATTGAATATAGAAGATGGAATGGAAGGGCTTCGCTATAACAATGTTGTTATCGCAACGGATGCCGATGTAGATGGTATGCACATACGTTTATTATTAATGACTTTCTTTCTGCAATTTTTCCCTGATTTGGTAAAGCATGGAAAAGTATATGTGCTTGAAACACCATTATTCCGGGTGCGTAATAAACAGGAAACAATTTATTGCTACAGTGAGCTGGAAAAGCAGACAGCAATGAAAAAACTGGGAAGCAAGCCCGAGGTAACACGTTTCAAAGGATTGGGTGAAATAAGCCCAGATGAATTTGCCCAATTTATTAGTACCGATATGCGCAAGCAAATGATGCGATTGGAACAGGGCGATCACATTCAGCAATTGCTTGAATTTTATATGGGAAAAAATACACCGAATCGTCAAGAGTTTATAATTGAAAACCTGCGAGTAGAATCGGATGGACCTGTTGATGTAGTTTGAGAAAGTTAAATTTTAAAATCAAATCATGATTCATATAGTTTTTCAGCACGATGATGTTGCCTTATTAAAGGATGCAATGCAATTGGACGAAACATTGCAAGGCGAAATTTTTGAAATCAAAGATGAATGGGGTGTCGGCCCGCTTCAAAATTTGGATGAAACAGAAGGATGGAATCAAAGATTGGAATGGTGGCGCGGGTTATTAAAAAACTCGCCTTATGAAAATATACTGGGCAGCTTTGATGACCGTAATACAGTAAGTGCTATTAAAGAAACATTAAATAATGAACCCGGGGCTGAAGCATGGATATGGATGGGGCAAAATCAACATGATGTTACGGGATACTACTGGCTGATGAGGCAGTTGCGGGAGTATCAGGGTAGGGTAATGGTTATTTATTTAAACAATCTCCCTTTTATAAATGAAAAAGGTCAGATTTTTTATCCCTGGGCCATTAGTGAAGTGCTGCCGAAGGAAATGGTAAAGGCCAAAAAACTTTCAAGACCCATTACGCTGAGTGAATTTGAAATTGATCCTGATGAATGGATTAGAATTTCTGAAGAAAATGTCAATGTAAGAATTTTGGAAGGAGGTAAAAAGATTGTGGGAAAAGAAGATAATTTTTATGACACAGAAGTAATAAAAAATTTAACGGGTGAATGGCAGAAAGCAAGCAGGGTAATCAGTAACACATTGAACAGAATGAAAATAAAAACCGGAGACGTTTTTTTAATGTGGCGATTGAAATTTTTAATTGCTGATAATAAAGTGGAAGCAACCGGTGATATGGAAAAAAGTTGGAAAGATTTTGATGTAAGAAAACCTGAAAGAAAGCAAGGGGAGTTAAAGTATGAGGAGAAGGTGGAAAGTGGCGGGTAGCAGGTGGAGGGTTCAAAAATTTCTTTTTACAAACTAATATTTGAAGGCTATAAATAACATGAGTACATCTAAAAATAAATCAGTAGGAAATGTGGGAGAGAATGAATCGGGATTGCATGGTCAATATAAATCCTGGTTTTTGGATTACGCATCTTATGTAATTCTTGAAAGAGCCGTTCCGGCAGTTGTAGATGGGTTGAAGCCAGTGCAACGACGTATTCTTCATGCCATGAAAGAAATGGATGATGGGCGTTATAATAAAGTTGCCAATATCATTGGTCAGGCTATGCAATACCATCCACATGGCGATGCCAGTATTGGAGATGCACTGGTGAATATGGGGCAAAAAGATTTGTTGATAGATACACAGGGTAACTGGGGCGATGTGCGTACTGGCGATGATGCAGCAGCAGCAAGATACATCGAAGCACGACTGAGTAAATTTGCACTTGAAGTTTCTTTTAATAGTAAAACAACCGAGTGGCAATTGAGTTATGATGGCAGGAAAAATGAACCGGTACACCTGCCAATGAAGTTTCCTTTATTACTGGCTCAGGGTGCCGATGGTATTGCTGTAGGACTTTCTACTAAAATTCTGCCTCATAATTTTTGTGAATTGATAGATGCTGCCGTAAAATATCTGAGAGGGAAAAAATTTGAACTATATCCTGATTTTCTGACCGGTGGCATGATAGACGTTGAAGAATACAATCAGGGAAAACGTGGAGGCAAAGTAAAAGTAAGGGCACATATTGAAGAGACCGATAAAAAAACGCTTACTATCAGCAGTGTGCCCTACGGTGTTACTACTACCCAGTTGATGGAGTCGATTGTAAAAGCAAATGATCA
>Ga0073902_10000248_pt1 | contig 36452 bp, 28 predicted proteins | sample KloWWTmeKNB19Kit_FD_66667 | JGI IMG/M metagenome (GOLD analysis project Ga0073902, IMG submission 66667) | Active sludge microbial communities from Klosterneuburg, Austria, studying microevolution and ecology of nitrifiers - Klosterneuburg... | ecosystem: Engineered > WWTP > Aerobic digester >...
GCAGGTTTTGGTTTCGTGTTTATTCATTTACAACCTGAAATTTACACCGGTACTGAAATTAAATCCTCGTGTATTGTAGCCCAGTATATCTTCATATTTGTTTCCGGCAATATTTTTTATTTCCAGAAATAGTCTTGCATCCTTGCCAAACTTATATTCGCCATACGCATCAAATATCACATAAGCACGAAGCGTTTTGTTAGCTGCTCCATATACATATTCTTCACGTTTGCTGGCCGAACGGGCTTTTATACTACAATAAATATCCGGCGTTGCCTGTATGCCAAAATCAATATTGATAGCGTGTTTGGGAATGCGGTATAAATTAAAATAGGTAGTGTCTTTTGTCAAAGGAGATCCGGTGCCATCAAATGCAGCCGTTGTTTTTCCATTAGTATAGGTATAGTTTGCGGTGATCGTTATTTTCTTATGAGCATAACCACCTTCTAACTCTATACCATAATTGGTTTGTTTGCTTGCATTCTGATATTTACCAGTAAAAAGGGAGGGATTGTAGGTATATAGAATAGCATCTTTGGCATTGCGATAGAAAGCAACCGCACGGGCATTGAATTTTTTTAAAGAAAGAAACTGTACACCCGCTTCCGCCACTGTGCTTTTTTCGGGCATCAGTCCGCTGTTACCAATACTTTGATCGTACAATTGATACAAAGTAGGCGTTTTAAATGCTGAGTAGAAATTGACAAATAGCTTCGCTTTATTTTTAATTAAATAAAACGGATTTAAATTGAAAGTAAAATTATTACCATATACCGAATGATCGTTGTAACGACCACCTATTTCTGCTCCAAAGCCATTTTCATTGTTGTAACTAATAGAAGCGTAAGGGCTTGCCTGTTTCATTTCGGCATGTAATGCGGGTGGCGCATAAGGGCCAAAGGCTCCAGTTGACCAATACCATTGATCTGTATTATTCCATCTGTAATCAGCACCAAGCAATAATTCTATATTGTTTATTTTCCAATTGCCATACAATTCTGCAAAATGTGTGCGACCAGTATAACTGCTACGTGCAAATTTGGAAAAAGGGCTGCTTTGATAAAGCGAATCATCATTATAGCTTCTTACTACATGGTTGAAATTATAATTTAGATGTATCGCAGCATCAGCAGTGAACTTGTAAGTGGCAGCAGCACCCAATTGCTTGTTATTGTTTTTTACTGTATAGTCTTTTTCATCAGTAAATGCTGCAGCATCAAGATCGGCGTTATAATTATTAAATGTGCCGCTAAAAATAATTTTTAGCTTCTCAATTGGGTTAACTCCAAAACGGGCATTGAGTGCATGTTGATTAAAACCGTCTTTATCAAATCCGCCGATATTGTTTTGATCGGTGGCAGCCGAAAAGCCATCGGAGCTTTGATGTGAATAAGTGAAAGAAAAATTGGTTTTCTTTTGTTGCCCTCCGAAACCGATTGACTCTTTTAATGTGTTGTAACTGCCACCTGAAAATCCACCAAATACATTCAGTTTTTTATCAGTTTTTTTCAAAATTACATTTACAACTCCAGCTACTGCATCCGAGCCATATAAAGTAGATTGGCCGCCTTTCAATACTTCAATACGTTCTATCTGTTCTATGTTTAAAAAATTGAGATCATAATAATTGGTAATAGCAGAGGGGTCATTTACAGGAATACCGTCAATTAATAATAGCACATTACCCGCAGCAGCACCACGAATACTGATGGTTTGATTGGTGCCCAGTACACTATTGGCACCAATAAGCGTAAGACCGGGTAGTGTGTTCAATACTTCGCTTAATGTTTTGCCGCTACTTCTTTCCAATTGTTGGCGGTTGATGATGTTGAGCACCTTGCCTGTACTGTTTTGTTTTTGAAAATACTTGTTGGCGGTTAATACAACCTCATCCAATTGTTGATGAGTACTGTCTTGTGCTGTAAGCTGGTTGCCGATGATTAAGGCAGCCAGCACAAAAAAATGTTTTTTCATTATAAAATGAATTTTTTGTGTGACTGCTTTCAGGAAAGAAAAAGAGATAGAAATATAAATGTCAGTTGACTTTTACATTTCAGCTTTTCACCCGAAAGCAAATTAAATGTTGATGTAATCTGGCAGGTCTTCTGGCTTAGCCTTATTTCGCCTTCCCGTTTTGCAACAGTGGCTTTTTTTGAAATATCTTCTTCCATTTTTAAAATGGATTGAAGCGGCTTTACAGCTACGGGGATAGCTCCCGAATTTCACGGGATTCCCATTTAATCATCCCAAAGGGATTAAACCAAATCGCTGCAAATGTAGGGCAGCAATTTTATTCTTACTAAAAAATTTATGGTACAGAAAGCTGGTCATTTAATGCAATGTTTCATGTCTTCACCCAACATTAAATTGGAAAAATAAACTTGAACAGGAATTTAATATTTGATTAATAATTTTTTTGCAATTGTTTCGTTGAAGTATGTACAAGTCCCACCATTTTATCTAAGCGCATCAGCCAAAACTTCAAGGGTTTAATCCCTTCACTATTTTATTGCTTTTAAACCTTCTTCAGCAGTATTCATATTGCCGAACAATAAATCATTTTTAAAAAAATAAAGATGCAGATAAAACAAATTTTAATCTTCGCATTGCTTACACCTTCAGCATGGGTGGCGGCTCAAAAAAAGACCGGAACATTTGAATTAGGTGCTGCCATTGCCGCTTTTACTTACCAGGGCGACCTTACGCCTGAAGCTATTGGCTCATTTAAAACCATGAAGCCGGGATTCGTTTTATCCGCATCAAAAATCTTTGGCCCTTCTATGGCATTACGATTACAATTGGTTGCCGGAAGTATAAAGGGAGACGAAGCAAAGTATAAAGAACCTGAGTATCGCAGTCATCGTGCATTTAGTTTCCATTCGCCGGTTTTTGAATTTTCACCACAATTAGTTTGGAATGTTTTTGGAACTAACAACTCCGACAGAAGAGATTTATCGCCATATCTTTTTGCAGGCGGCACCATCAGCTATTTTAATATAAAACCTGATGGCAGCAAATTGGATACTGCTTTTTTTGGTGATGGCTCCGATATTCCTGTTAGGCTGGCAAGTGATGCACAAAAGAAATTGACCAAACTAAAGCTAACTGTTCCGGCAGGAGCAGGTGTTCGTTACAATCTCTCTCACAAACTAGCACTCACCGGTGAGGTTTCCTATCATTTTCCTTTTACCGATTATCTGGATGGTTTCAGTAAATCGGTAAACCCACACAAAGGAGATCATTATTTTATTACAGCCGTTGGCATTGTGTTTCGTTTTGGAGTACAGGATAAATTGGGTTGCCCCACACCAGCAGATTAATAGAATAGCTTTCTTTGTATCTTCAGCCCATGACACAAAAAAATAAGCTGGGCCTCTTCGACTTTACCATGATTGTGATTGGTTTGGTAATTGGTATGGGCATTTTTCGTACGGCAAAAGATGCAGCCGGAGATGCCCTAAATCCCACAATATACTTTGCAGCTTGGATAGTAGGTGGCATCATCGCTTTATGTGGTGCACTCACTTATGCTGAAATAGGTTCCCGTTATCCGGTTACAGGTGGATATTATCGTGTGTTTTCTTATGCATATCATCCATCCATTGCATTTGCATTAAATGCCAGCATACTTATTTCCAATGCAGCTTCGGTTTCGGGTGTGGCATTAATTGGTGCCGGATATATCAGTAAAGTTTTTTTTGGGCCCGATGCAGGCAATATGGTGAAAGTACTGATAGCCATGTCGGCTATTTTTATTTTTTATGGAGTGAACATGATGGGGTTAAAACTCAGCGCAAAAACACAATCAGTACTTATGCTGATTAAGATTAGTATGATTCTTTTACTCATCAGTGCTTTGTTTTTTGTACCTGCATTTGAAAGTACAACTGCATCTACTGTAGTTAGTGAAAATACAGGTTGGCAAAATTGGATTAAATCTTTTGGGCTCTGCCTTATTGCAGTTTCTTTTACTTATGGTGGCTATCAGCAAACAATCAATTTTGGGAGCGAAGTCAATCAGCCGAGTAAAAATGTACCCAAAGCTATTTTTATAGGCATTGCTGTTATCATCATTTTGTACCTCACGGTGAACGTGGCTTATTATAAAATTGTGGGCTTTGAAAATATGAAATCTACAGGTGAAATTGCTTCTGTAGTTGTAGAAAAAATGTTTGGATTGCAGGGTGCAAATATTTTTTCAGGTCTTCTTTTTTTAAGTGTATTGGCCTATGTAAATGTTTCATTGCTTAGTAACCCACGAGTAATGTTTGCGATGAGTGAAGACGGTGTATTTCCAAAAATTTTCAGAAAACAAAATGAACAAAAAGGTGTTATGGTAGTCTCGCTTACCATATTTGCAGCAGTATGTGTCATCGTTTTATTTTTTGCAGATACTTTCGAAAAGATTTTGAGTTTTTCCATTTTCTTAGATTCATTTGGTATGGCTACATCAGCCGCCACCATTTTTATGTTGCGAAAGCGAACCAAACATCTGGATGGTACCGGCATTTATAAAATGAAATTTTTTCCTTTGCAACCCATTGTATTCATTGCGGCTTATATTTTTGTTTGTGCAAGCATCATCAGTGCTACACCCGGCATTGCACTTACGGGTACTGCGGTGCTAGTTGGATTTACATTATTGTATTTTTTAATAAAGCCGATAAAAAGGGCTGATCAAAATAGCTGATATGGAACTTTCAAAAATTATTAATGAACTGGGCGAAGATCGTGAACACTATTTCAACGCCATTGCGCCGCCCATTATGCAAACCAGCAATTTTGCTTTTCGCAAAGTAGCCGATTTGAGTAAGGCATTTGAAGATGAAATGCAAGGTTATTTGTATAGTCGCGGTGTAAATCCTACTATTGATATTCTCCGAAAAAAATTAGCAGCATTGGACGGTGCGGAAGACAGTCTCGTTTTTAATAATGGTGCTGCAGCAATCTTTGCTGGAATCTTTGCCAATATCAAATCCGGCGATCACATTGTTTCTGTAAGGGCGCCCTACACCTGGGTGCAGCGTATGTTTGATGTGATATTGCCCCGCTTTAATGTAAGTACTACCTATGTCGAAGGCAAAACAATTGAAGACTGGAAAGAGGCAACAAAATCAAATACAACTTTTTACTATCTGGAATCTCCCAATAGCTGGAATTATGCACTGCAGCCCATAGAAGAAGTGGCACAATTTGCAAAGTCTAAAAGCATAATCACTTTGATTGATAACAGCTATTGTACGCCACTCTATCAAAAACCCATAGAAATGGGAATTGATATAACCATGCAGACTGCCACTAAATATATTGGCGGTCATAGCGATACCCTTGGTGGTGTGCTGTGCGGCAGTCATGCTATGATGAAAAAAATATTTGACAGTGAGTACCTAAATATTGGTAGCGGAATGCAGCCTTTTAATGCATGGCTGATGATAAGAGGATTGAGAACCTTGCCCTTAAGATTAGAAAGAATAACAAAAACGACAAATGAAGTAGTTTCTTTTATAAAGCAGCATCCAAAAATTTCTTCATTTCTTTTTCCATTTGATGATACCTTTCCGCAATACGAACTTGCCCGCCAGCAAATGAAAGGTGCCTGCGGACTTATCACTTTTGCTATAAAAGCAAAACGGAAAGATGATATTGTAAAATTTTGCGAATCGCTTCAGCATATTATGATGGCGGTAAGCTGGGGCGGCCACGAAAGCTTGATAATTCCCAAATGTGCAGGTATCAGCGAAAAAGATTTTGATCCCGGAAATACCGAACACTGTTATGTAAGATTGTACTGCGGACTTGAAGATGCGGATTATTTGATAAAGGATCTGGAAAGGGGGTTTGAATCACTTTAACTTAATAAAAAAAAATTATCAGGCAAAGCAAAACGATCCTCTCTATTTTTGCACTATGATACTTCGCAACGTTGCATTTCTTTTGCTATTTATTATTTCAGATACTGGCTTTTCACAACCTGTTGAAAAATGGGACTTGAAAAAATGTGTTGACTATGCCTGGTTAAATAATATAAACATCCGGCAATCAATTTTGCAAAAAGAAATGACAAAACTCGATTGGCAACAAAGCAAATCAGCGCAACAACCATCTGCAAATTTCAATACCAATTTTGTTTATAGCGCCGGCCGCAATCAAGATCCTACTACTTTTGATCTTACTACCATCGGCTATCTTAATAATAACCATACGTTGCAGGCAAGTGTGGATCTGTTCAACTGGTTTTCCAAAAAGAATACAATTGCTATGCGTGATTATAATATGCAGGCAGCAATTGAAGGTGTGGAGAAAGCCAAAAATGATCTGGCACTCAATATCGCCGTTGCCTATTTACAAATACTATTGGCAAGAGAACAAGAAAATCTGGCGAAAGTAAAAATCGAACAAACGCAGTCGCAATTAGAAAGTACCCGCAAACAAGTAGCAGCTGGCAAATTGCCTGAGCTGAATGCTGTAAATCTGGAAGCTGCTTTGTCGTCAGACAGCTCCAGTCTGATCACAGCTCAAACTTCTGCTCAGCAATTTTTATTGCAAATGAAATCATTATTGAATCTGGATGCTGCACAACAGTTTGATGTCGTAACACCACCGGTAAGTTTAATTCCTGTAGAAAATCTGGCCGATATGCAACCAGAAGTAGTTTATCAGTTAGCTATCAATAGTATGCCACAGCAAAAGATGGATGAATTGAATATTAAGTCTGCTTTAAAATCAGTAGCTGTTGCCAAAGCGGCTTTTTATCCAACTATTTCTTTATTTGGAAGTTTGGGTGCTGGCTTTAACAATAAGTCAAAAGAAATAAAATCTGTTACCCCGCTGAATTTGCCTATAGGCACCGTTACAGTAGGCGCTACACAATACAATGTTTTTCCTAATACACCTTTCAATAGTTATGAGTTTGGGAAAATTGGTTATTTCGATCAATTGAATCAAAATTTTCGTCAGTCAATTGGTATCGGCATTAGCATTCCTATTGCAAATGGGGGTGCTTTAAAAACAAACTGGCAGCGTTCCAAACTAAATGTAAAACAGGCTGAACTAGAGAAAGAAAAAAACAGTTTTACCTTGAAACAGGATATTTATAAAGCCTATTATGATGCTGTGGCAGCTGTTCAACAATTTAATGCAAATAAAAAGTCAGTATCCAGCTCGCAAGTTGCTTATGAGTATGCATTAAAAAGGTATGAAGTAGGTTTGATTTCCACATATGATCTGATAACAACGCAAACAACGCTGCAACAGGCTAAAAGTCAGTTGCTGTATGCGCAGTATGATTATGTATTTAAACTCAAACTGCTGGAATTTTACAAAGGACAAGGATTGAAGCTATAAACCATTTTTTTAAATAGTTTTGAATCTGATATTTAATCATAAAAATGACTTTAAACAAAGCCTGAAATAGTTTTATTTACACAAGCTGGTTTAAAGTCGGGGAATGGAAAAATGAGTAAAGGATTAAAATGGACACTTATCATCGGCGGCACTTTGGCTGCTGTATTTATCATCTCCAAAATAATGGGTGGCGGTAAAAAAGATATTAAAGTGTCAACCGAAAAAGTTACACAACGTACAATCGTAGAATCTGTAAACGCCAGTGGAAAAATTTATCCGGAACTGGAAGTAAAAATCAGTCCCGATATTTCCGGAGAAATTACTGAACTTAATGTTGACGAAGGTGATAGTGTAAAAAAAGGACAGGTGCTTGCAAAAATTTATGCCGATATCTATTCCTTGCAAAGAGACGAAGCAGCCTCGCAAGTGAATCAGGCGAATGCAGGTGTAAGCAATAGTAAAGCTGCTTTAGAATCGCTTAAAGCCGGAATGGAACAGGCGCAGCAGAACTACAACCGCAACAAAAAACTATTTGATGATAAAGTAATTTCCCGTTCAGAACTGGAGCAATATGAAACGGCTTTAAAAACTACTGAAGCAAATTATCATGCTGCACAACAAGGCATTAAAGGTCAGCAGGCGGGTGTTCAAGGTTCAAAAGTGGGATTAACAAAAGCTAATAAAGACTTAAGTCGTACTATACTTATTGCACCAATGGATGGTGTCATCTCTTCACTAAATATTAAAAAAGGGGAAAGGGTGGCTGGCAACAGTTTTAATATTGGAACCGAAATGATGACCGTTGCAGATATGAGTGTGCTGGAAGTAAGAGTAGATGTGGGTGAAAATGATATCGTAAAAATTGAAATAGGCGACTCTGCCGATGTGGAAGTAGATGCTTATAATAATCGTAAGTTTAAAGGCGTGGTAACCAAAATTGCAAGTAGTACAAAAAATGCAACAGCACTTGCTACTTCAAATGATGTTACTAATTATGAAGTGCGAATTCGTTTAGATAAGAACTCTTATAGCGATTTGTTGAATAAGACTTTTCCGTTTCGTCCGGGGATGAATGCAAACGCAGATATTAAAACAAATCATAAAAACGATGTGTTATCGGTTCCTATTGGTGCTGTAAGCGCCAGAGTAAAAGGCAGCGACAAGAATCTGGATGATCAAAAAAAGGAAAATGATAAGAAAAAGGAAGCTGCTGATATGCAAAATGATTTGTCAGGAAATGACAATGAACTTGAAGAGGTTGTCTTTGTAATACAATCAGATGGAACCGTTAAAAAAAGGGTAGTGCAATCCGGCATTCAGGATATAAATTATATTGAAATAATATCCGGATTAAAGACAGGAGAAACGGTGGTTACCGATCCTTATACCGCCATCAGCAAAATTTTGAAAGATGGCATGAAAGTTAAAGTCGTTTCAAAAGATAAATTATTTCAATAAATGGGATTAAAATGATTTTTCAATTCATCATATGTATGGAGTTATAGGTAGTGGTAGCTGGGCCACGGCCCTGGTCAAAATATTGACGGATAACGGACACACAGTAAATTGGTGGGTGCGTAATGCAGTTGCTGCAAACCATATCTTAAAACAAGGCAACAATCCGGGATACTTAAGCTCAGTAAAATTTGATTCATCTAAGCTTCGTCTTTCATGCGAGGTAAAAGAAGTAGTTACAGCTTCAGATAAAATTGTAATGGCCATTCCTTCTGCCTATGCCGAGGAAAGCATTGCCGGTCTGAAGGCAAATGACTTTAAAGACAAAAAAATTATTTCAGCTATTAAAGGCTTGCTGCCTGAAAAAAATATTTTACTTAATTATTATCTAAAACAGGAGTTTGAAATTCCTTTAGAAAAATATTTTGCGATACTGGGCCCTTGCCATGCAGAGGAAGTTGCGGAAGAAAAACTTTCTTACCTGACCATTTCAGGTATAGATACAGCAGCAGCGTCAACTATTTCAGAAGATTTTAAAACTGACTATATCAATACCATTGTAAACCAGGATATACTGGGTGTACAGTATGCAGCCGTTATGAAAAATATTTTTGCACTGGGAGCAGGAATGGCCAGCGGGCTGGGCTATGGCGATAATTTTTTAAGCGTTTATATTGCCAATGCTGCAGATGAAATGGCAGGCTTCTTAAGAAAATTCGGTGCGCAGCATATTACCGTAGGTGAACATGAAGCCGATGATCCGGTTACCCATCGCAAAACGACCAACTATGCCGCCTCAGTATATCTTGGCGACTTGCTGGTTACTTGCTACTCCTTACACAGTCGCAACAGGAGTTTTGGTAAAATGATTGGACAGGGTCTTTCGGTAGCAGAAGTAAAAACTGCTATGAATATGGTGGCAGAGGGTTACAATGCTTCACGCTGTATTTATTTAGTAAATGAACAAGTGAAAGCCGCTATTCCTATTGCAGCTACAATTTATCAAATTTTGTGGGAGCAATTGCCTCCGGCAGATGGGTTTAAGTATATTGAAGAAACACTGATTTAAGTATTTAATTTTATTTGCTCATAATTTTTTAATAGCTGATCGGTTTTTTTTATAATGCGTGCATATTAAGTATTATGTTTTAAATATTGACAAAAACTTTATCTTCACTTTTTAAAAAATTATCCGCTATGATTAAGTTTTTTCAGATAGTATTTATGATAGCAGCTATTGTACAAATCGTTCTGAATGTTATTGATTTTAATAAATGGCAGGATGGTCGAAAAGAAGGAAGCACCAAGCTGCATCCAATCAAATGGTTTTCTTTTATCCTTACTTTTTTAGTAGCTGTTGGTTGTTTGTTGAATATTATTTTCGCTTATTGGGCAGATAAATAAAATAAATCTGCAGCGATACCATCTGCAAAAAGTTTCCCATCTCGTGTCAATTGAAGATTTTTTTTATTTCTGATTACTTTATTTGTCTGAATGTATTTGTCTATCCTGTTTAGAAATGACGCTGTTGATACATTATACTGACTAAATAGAAAATCTAAATCTATTCCTTCCTTTGTTCGCAGTGCTGTCATAATATATTCATTCAGTTTTTGTGTTTTGGTTAATACCTCTTTCTCCGCCGGAATAGTATTTTGCTGAATGGAGGTTATGTATTGCTGGTTATTTGCAATGTTCCATTGTCTTTCATTTCCATTATAAGAATGAGCCGAGGGCCCAAGGCCAAGATATTTTTTTCCTTGCCAGTAAGATGTATTGTGCCGGCTACGCATTCCGGGTTTTGAAAAATTTGAAATTTCATAATGTTCGTAGCCTGCTGTTTCCAGCCATTGAATCAGCAATAAGAACTGAGAGGCCTGTTTTTCAGGATCAACGGCCTGCACCTTGTGTTGTCTTATTAGTTTGTCTAATGGCGTTTTGGGCTCTACGGTAAGTGCATAACAGGAAAGATGCGGCATTTGTAATGCCAAAATAGTTTCAACGTTTTGCTCCCATTTTTCATTGGTAAGTCCCGGAATGCCATAAATGAGATCAACCGTAATATTATTAAAATGAGGAATAGCGAGCATTAAACTTTCAAGTGCCTGACGGGCATGGTGTGCCCTGTTCATCCATTGCAGGTCTTCTTCAAAAAAACTTTGAATGCCAATGCTCAGCCTGTTGATGCCGGCCTGTTTCCACTCCTGCAGTTTGTGCGTTGCAATATCATCGGGGTTAGCTTCTAAGGTAATTTCACAATCGGATGCAATCGTAAATTGAGATTGAAGTTTTTCTATAATTAAAATCAACTCGGTTGTAGTTAAAAGAGATGGCGTACCACCACCAAAATAAATTGTCTCAATTATTTCATTTTGAAGATAATGCCGCTGCAAGGCTATTTCTCCCAAAATGGCTTGTATAAAGTCTTCCTTATATCGCAGTGAAGTGGTAAAATGAAAATTGCAATAATGACAAGCCTGTTTGCAAAAGGGAATATGTAAATAAATTCCTGCCAAGAGGTTAATGATTAAATGAATAATTTAGCAAACTAAACATCCGCAGCAACCTTTGAAAAGCTGATGAGAAAATTCCATACGAAAATATTACTTCTTATTTTAATGCTTGCTGCATTAAAAGGAAATGCACAACAGCCTTCAACTGCTAGCACTACGGTTTATTCCCTTTTGGTTCGTGGTGTTGATAAAGATTCGGTTTGGATTGTATCTAATACTGGGCTTCAAACAAAATTTACTTCAAAACTTGCTTGCGAAGAATATATGAGCTGGTTGCCTGCTTTGTTACATTCAAAAGGCTATGTAACAGCCTCCATAGATACATTGCAATATGGAATAAATGCGGCCCGGTTGGTTTTGTTTTTAGGCGAGGCTTATCGATGGATAAAATTAGATGTCAGTTTTGTGCCTTCCGGTTTGTTAGAAGCCGTAGGCTGGCGTGATAAACAATTCTCGGGAAAGCCACTTGATTTTACTGTGTTACAACAGTTGGAAGAAAAAATGCTTTTTCGTTTAGAAAGTACAGGGCATCCATTTGCCAGTATCTTTCTGGACAGCATCCTGCTAGATGGTGAAGCAGTTTCAGCGAATTTGAAAGTAAACAAAGGGCCCGCTTATAAAATAGACAGCATCAGGGTTTATGGTAATGGAAAAATTTCCAATGCTTATTTGCAGCGCTATCTCGATATTCCAAATGGCAGTAGTTATAACAAAGAAAAATTATTGAGGGTAGATAAAAAAATTTCGGAACTGGCTTATGTAGAAATGGAAAAAACATCGGACATTACCTTGCTCAATACAGGGTCTGTCTTAAATGTATATTTAAAACAGAAAAAAAGCAGCCAGATCAATGCACTGATTGGTTTTTTGCCCAATAATGACCAACTGTCATCAAAAAAATTATTGATAACAGGTGAGGCCAACATCTTACTAAGAAACTCGCTGGGTGCAGGTGAAACTATTGGGCTCAACTGGCAGCAAATACAGGTAAAATCGCCACGGTTGAATTTTATTTATCAGCATCCATTTATTTTTAAATCCAATGTAGGTCTTGATTTTTCTTTTGATATGTTTAAAAAAGACAGCAGTTTCCTCAATGTTAATTTTCAATTGGGTGCTCTCTATTCGCTCAATACAACACAAACGGCCAGGCTGTTTGTGCAACGGTTTCAAACCATAGTCAGCAGTGGCGGGTTAAATACGCCTGCCGTAATTCAAACCCGCACACTCCCCGATGCCGGCGATGTAAGCTGGCTGAATATTGGCCTGGACTATGAATTAAATACAACCGATTACCGGTTAAATCCCCGTAGTGGAAATGAATTGCGCATCATCACTTCTGGCGGATCAAAAAAAATTAAAAGAAATAATGAGATACTGCAACTCAAAGATCCAAACGATCCTGGCTTTGATTTTGCAAAACTATACGACACCATCCGGCTCAACTCAGCACAGGTACGCATAAAAACAACTGCGGCACACTATTTCCCTTTAGGCAAATCGCAACGCAGTGCTTTAAAAACCGCATTGAATGCCGGCTATTTTCAAAGCCGCAATTTTTTCCGAAACGAACTTTTTCAATTGGGAGGCTATAAACTGCTTCGAGGATTTGATGAGGAAAGCCAATACCTGTCGCGGTATGCAATCGCTACACTGGAGTATCATTATCTCGTAGGTAGAAATTCTTATTTCTATGTACTGGCCGATGGTGGCTGGGGCAGGGGACTGAATGCGGGAAACAAAATTGACTACACATATTTTGGTACTGGTCTTGGGTTGGCATTTGAAACCAAGGCAGGCATTTTCAACCTTGCCTGGGCCGTTGGCAAACGCAATGATTTCCCTTTTGACCTTAGGAAATCAAAAATTCATGTTGGCTTTGCCAATTATTTCTGAAAAGAAAATAAAACAGCAGCTTCATTCAATATTTTTGGGGTATAAATTATTTATTTGAAGCGCTTTCTTGCATCGGTTATTATTTTTTTTCTTTTTAATTCTGGCATTGCTGCTCAATCGCCTTTGGATACGGCCAGTGGAGTTGCTGCTGATACTTTATTGAAAAAAGATTCCATACTAAAAAGAGATACCATCCTTCAGAATCTTCCCGTTTCCCGTATACCCGATTCCCTTTTACATCCTAAGTTCAAAACAGATTGGGGAGCACTGCCTGCTGCCGAACTGCAAAAGGAGTTACTGAGCCAAAATATTTATTTTAGTTTTTCGCAACCGCTAACCAGGCCACCGGTTGAAAATGTAAGACAGGTGCGTGGAAATGATTTATTGTTTTATTATTTAATTTTTCTTTTGCTGTCTATGGGAACTTTGAAAGCATTGTTCCCTAAATATTTTTCTGATTTGTTTCGTTTGTTTTTCAGGACAACATTGAAGCAAAAACAAATAAGAGAACAATTGATGCAAACACCAGTGCCTTCATTATTGCTCAATGTTTTTTTTGTGCTAACTGCCGGCTTATATGCCTGCTTGCTTGTAAAGCATTATCAGCTGGCACCTGAAACCGATTTCTGGTATTTGTATGCTTTGTCCTGTGCGGGTTTGTCTGCTGTTTATTTAATAAAATTTATTGGCTTGAAAATCTCAGGATGGGTTTTTAATATGCAGGAAGCATCATCGGCTTATATCTTTATTGTATTTGTTATCAATAAAATGCTGGGAATTTTTTTATTACCCATTATTTTATTACTTGCTTATACTGTAGATAATATTTATAGTACTTCATTTTTTCTTTCATTTGTGCTAATTGGCGTTATGTTGTTATATCGCTTTTTACTCAGTTTTGCTGCAGTAAAAACTCAAATAAAACTTAGCCCACTTCATTTTTTTATTTATTTGTGTGCCTTTGAAATTGCCCCATTACTCCTCATCTATAAAGGACTACTGCTGTTTTTCAATATTACTGCTTAACTTTGTATCCAACATTTTGCCGAAACATGACTAAGACAGAGGAGAAAAAGCTGATTCAAAAAATTCTGATTACCCAACCAAGGCCGGAAAGTGATAAATCTCCGTATTTTGAACTTGCACGTAAACATAGTGTGGATCTAGATTTTTATCCATTTATAAAGCTGGAGGCAATACCTGCCCGCGATTTTCGCAAGCAAAAGATTGACATTACTAAATATTCAGCGGTTATATTAACCAGTCGCAATGCTATTGATCATTTTTTCAGAATGTGTGAAGAAATGAAAGCGAGCATTTCTCAGGACACAAAGTATTTCTGTATAACAGAAGCTGTGGCACTTTACCTGCAAAAATTTATTTTGTACAGAAAACGTAAAGTGTTTTATGGTGCTGATGGTACCAATAAAAGTATGCTTGATGCCATGAACAAGCATAAAAGCAATGAAAAGTTCCTCTATGTTTGTTCAGAAAATCAGCAGGATAATGAAATCGTAAATTGGCTGAAAAGCAATAGTTGCGAACATGCACTTGCATTTATGTACCGCAGTGTAAGCAGTGATGTAAAAGAAATATTAGTCAGTAATAATTATGATGTCATCTGCCTCTTTACTCCCAGTGGTGTAAAAAGCCTGTTTGATAATCTTCCAAAATTTAAACAGAACGGTACCTTGATTGGTGCTTTTGGAAATAATACCATGAAGGCTGCAGAAGATGCCGGATTGCAATTAACCATTAAAGCGCCACTACCGCAGGCTCCCAGTATGGTTTCTGCATTAGAACATTTTTTATCAGCCGCTAAAAAGAAATAACTGCTGTAAAATCATTACCTATTTTTACCCTGTCAACAAACCGGCAGGGTTTTTTTATAAACTCATTTCATGTTCAGCATTGTAAAATTTATTAAGGGAATATTGCTGGTCTTTCCGGTATCACTCATCTTTTATCCTTTTTCAAGATTGTTTATTTTTCTATACCATTTCAATAAAATGATTGTATGGATTTATAAAAACAAAAAAGGGCTGCTGCTCAATGATTTTTTTTCTATTAAAAGAGATTATACAAAAAGATATAAACTGTACGAAACCTTGTTGCAGCATTATCAACTAAAGCAGGAAGCTGTTACTTATCTGGAGTTTGGCGTAGCGCATGGTGCCTCATTTCAATGGTGGATGAAGGAAAATACAAATGCCTCGTCTTCATTTTTTGGATTTGACACGTTTGAAGGACTGCCAGAAAACTGGGGCGGATTTTATGCCAAAGGCGATATGAAAGCAGATGTGCCGCAATTGACTGATGCACGAGGCAAGTTTATCAAAGGACTATTTCAGGATACCTTGAATAAGTTTATAGAAGAGAAAAAAGAATTACTCGCTTCTGCTAACAGGCGCATTATACATATGGATGCCGACTTATATTCGGCTACCATTTTTGCACTGTCGCAGCTTTATCCTTTTTTAAAGAAAGATGATATTATTTTGTTTGATGAATTTAATGTGCCGCTTCACGAGTTTAAAGCCTTTCAGGAGTTTACTGCTGCATTTTATGTCAAACTAAAACCGGTTGCTGCCGTCAATAATTTTTATCAAACGGCTTTTGTAGTTGTTTAATGTTTTCATTGTGCATTTGTACCTTTAGCCAATGGCGGCAAAGGCAAATAAACTCATCAATGAAACAAGCCCTTATTTATTACAACATGCACACAACCCGGTAGTGTGGTATCCCTGGGGTGAAGAAGCTTTGCTGAAAGCAAAAGCAGAAAACAAACCTATTTTAATAAGTATTGGATATGCAGCCTGCCATTGGTGTCATGTAATGGAAAGGGAAAGTTTTGAAGACGAATCTACTGCTGCAATAATGAACCAGCATTTCATTAACATCAAAATTGACAGAGAAGAGCGACCGGATCTGGATCATATATATATGGATGCTGTACAGGCAATGACAGGCAGTGGCGGCTGGCCACTGAATGTTTTTTTAACGCCCAACGCAAAACCTTTTTATGGCGGCACCTACTTTCCGCCACAAAGAGCATTCAACCGGCCCTCGTGGCAGGAAGTACTGTATGGTATTGTTCAGTCTTTTAATGAACGAAGAACCGAAATAGATGCACAAGCTGAAAATCTGACTGCCCACTTGTTGCAATCAAATGCATTTGGGAAATACGAAGCCGATGAACAAAATATTTTTACAAAAGAAAACTGCGACCTCATTTTTCAAAACATTATGAAGCAGGCTGATAGGGAATGGGGAGGTTTTGGAAAAGCGCCCAAGTTTCCGCAAACTTTTTCTATTCAATATCTCATTCGCTATGCTTATGTAACCGGTAACAAAGAAGCATTGCAACAAGCCATTTTATCGCTCGATAAAATGATTGATGGCGGCATCTACGATCAGTTGGGTGGAGGTTTTGCACGCTATGCTACCGATATTGAGTGGCTGGCTCCGCATTTTGAAAAAATGCTTTACGACAATGCCTTGCTGCTAGCCGTATTGTCAGAAGCTTATCAGCTAACCGGAAAAATAAGATATCGTGAGGTGATATCCGAAACAATAAATTTTTTGCAAAACGAACTGCAATGGGATGGAAAAGCATTTTTATCGGCAATAGATGCGGATAGTGAAGGAGAGGAAGGGAAATTTTATGTTTGGAAAAAAGAAGAGGTTGAAAAAATTTTGGGACAGGATGCTGCTGTGTTTTGTAATTACTATGATATTTCGGAAAAAGGAAACTGGCATGAGGGACATGGTGCTACAGAAATAAAAAATATATTAAGAGTAAAAAAAACGCTTACTGATTTCTCTAAAGAAGTGAAAATGGATGCGGCTGCTATAGCTGTTATATTAGAAAGAAGCAGGCAAAAATTACTGGCAGCAAAAAATAAGCGAGTGAGGCCAGCTACTGATGATAAAATTATTTTGGGTTGGAATGCATTGATGAATACAGCTTGTAGTAAAGCTTATGCTGCTACAGGTAACAAGTTGTATCAAAAGATGGCAATTGAAAATATGCAGTTTTTATTATCTGTTTTTTCGGTATCAACAGAAAACGAAAGCTTGCATCATACCTGGAAAGCAGGCAAGGCTCATATTCCTGCTTTTTTGGATGATTATGCCTATTTGATTCAGGCTTTGATTCACCTGCAGGAAATAACAATGGAAAAGAAATGGCTGCAAAAGGCAAGCATGTTGACGGATTTTGTAATCTCAAATTTTAGTGATGATGAATCTCCTTATTTTTTCTATACACCGGTTGATCAGCTGGATGTGATAGTCCGGAAAAAAGAGGTTTATGATGGTGCCACTCCTTCAGGAAATTCGATTATGGCTACCAATCTCCATTATCTGGGTATTGTTTTTGAAAAAACAGAATGGATAAAACGAAGCGAAGATTTGCTCAGATTATTGTCAAAAGCAGTAATTCAACACCCCAATTCCTTTGGTATTTGGGCCAGTTTATTGTTGGAAAAACGAGCCGGAACCAATGAAATAGTAGTATTAGGAGGGCAATCTGATGAAATTTTGCCCAAAATTTTAAAGAAATATATACCACACAAGGTGTTTCAGGCATCTCATATTGCAGATGACAGGTACCCATTATTGGCCAATAAAGCATCGGGAACGAAACCTTACTTGTACCTTTGTCGCAATAATACCTGCCTCCCCCCAGTATTTTCCGAATTTGAACTTATTTCGCTGATAAACAAGGCTTCCGCAAAGGAATAAATTCTACATGAATGCAATAAAACCAACTTTACATTCGTTTGAAATTTTACCCCGTAAAAGAACTTTGCGGCTAAAAAAAATAAATTGTAGCGTTGTAGTGAAAAATAACCCTAAATATTATATTTGCCAATACCTCTTAAGTGTATGAAAATGAAAAACCTCTATTACACCCTTGTTGCGGCCACCTGCATGTCAGTACTTGCCAGTTGTGGTATCCTTGGTGGAAAAAAGAATGGAAGTAAAGGCGGTGCACTCCCCAATGATGGGCAATTGCATGGCATTGCTCCATCTAATAAGTACACCTTGCCAAAACCTCCCGGAATGGTTTATATACCACAGGGAACTTTTCACATGGGACCCAGCGATGAAGATCCTGCATATGCTTTCAGTGCGAGAAATCGTTCTGTTTCTATCAGCGGTTTCTGGATGGATGCTACTGAAATTACCAATAATGAATATCGTCAGTTTGTAACCTGGGTTAGAGATTCATTGGTAGGTAAAGAACTTGGAATGGTAAAAACCGATAAATCAGGTAATGAATATGTTGACAAAGCCAAACTGAAAACTTTTTGGGCGTCTAAGGATGTAAATGAAAAACTTGGTGGTACTCAATTAGCATTGGCTCCCGAAGACAGAATATTTGGGAAAATGGAACTCGATCCTTCTAAAATGATTTATCAGGTAGAAAGATTTGATTTAAAAGAAGCAGCGAAAAGAGAAAATGCTGGGAAACCCCGTTCTCAGTTTATAAAGAAATATCCCGTAGCAGTTTATCCTGATACACTTTGTTGGATCAGAGATTATGCTTACTCTTATAACGAACCAATGACAAAAAGATATTTCAATCATCCAGCCTTTGGCAACTATCCAGTTGTAGGAGTAAGTTGGAAACAGGCTGAAGCTTTTTGTAACTGGCGTACACGCATTTTGAATTCCTATTTGGACAGTAAGAAAAGAGCTCAGGAATCTGATTTCCGCTTACCTACTGAAGCACAATGGGAATATGCAGCTCGTGGCGGACGTTCACAATCAATGTTCCCATGGGGTAACTATTATCTGCGTAATAAAAAAGGATGTTTAATGGCCAACTTTAAACCTGGTCGTGGTAATTATCCTGAAGATGGTGGATTTTATACTGTGAGAGCTGATGGTTATTGGCCAAATGATTTTGGATTGTACTGTATGAGCGGCAACGTAGCTGAGTGGACTTCTTCCATTTATTATGAAGGCCGTAACAACTTTCAGCATGATATGAACCCCGATGTAAGATATGAAGCCAAAGACGATGATCCTCCTTTGATGAAGCGTAAGATTATTCGTGGTGGTAGTTGGAAAGATGTAGGATATTATCTACAAACCGGAACCAGCACTTATGAATATCAGGATTCTACTAAATCATATATAGGCTTCCGTTGTGTAATTGACTTACCCGCCGCACCTACAAAAGGGAAAGGCAGCAAAAAGAAATAATACGAACCACAATAAACAATAGACTTAAGTAGAGGACAATAAAATGAATTTGTCCTCTCTTTTTCCCTCTGATCACTTATTTATTAAATCAACAAAACAATCTAAAAATCCAATTTATGGCAGCAGCTATCCCTTCCAAAGTAAGCAAATGGGTTGACGTAGGCGTTTCATTCGGTGCCGCATTAGTTATCTGGGGTGCCCTCAGAAAAATTACTCACGCAGCAGATGCTGATCTATGGCTCTGGATCGGTTTGACCACAGAGGCAATCATCTTTGCTTTGTATGGTATTCTGTACACTATTTATCCTCCAATTAAAGATGGCTCTCATGATGAAGAGCAGTTTAGCGTAGCAGGTGCTAAATCAAGAGCTGGTTTCGCTGCTATGGATAAAATGCTTGCAGAAGCAGACATTACACCCGATACAATGAAGCGTTTGGGTGATGGGTTTAAACAATTAAATACTACCGTTAGTGGAATGAATAGCCTGGGCGATACTATTAATGCCACAGGAGATTTTACGGCTAAAACAAAAGAAGTAACCGGTACATTGGATAAAGTAAAAGATGCTTATGTAAATGCGGCAAACTCAGTAGGTGCATTTAATACAGCTACTGAAGGAGCTAAAGTCTTTCACGACCAGATACAGGTACTTACAAAAAATCTTTCTTCTTTGAACACTATTTATGAATTAGAGTTGAAAGAAAGCGATAATCATCTGAAAGCCTTGAATTCTTTCTATGGCAAACTGGCTGAAACCAGTAAACAAATGTTGAATAGTGCTGACGATGCCAAAAAAGTTCAAGAGCAAATCAGTGGTTTAGCAAATAATCTGGGCCGCCTGAACAGCGTCTATGGTAACATGCTTACTGCAATGCAAGGTCGCAACTAAAACAAACGGAATCCATATCCGTGATTTTATAAAGTCATCATTAATTAACAAAAAACCGTAAACAGGTATGTCATTACCTAAAGAACCCAGGCAGAAGATGATCAATATTATGTACCTGGTGTTAACAGCTTTGTTGGCACTTAACGTATCATCCGAGATCCTCAATGCCTTTAAAACAGTAAGACGCAGTTTGGAGAATACTAATACTACAGTAAATCTTTCTACAGCAACCATTCTCAAATCTCTTGATGCCAAGAGAGGTGATGCGGCTACCAAAGAAAGAGCTGAAAAATGGTACCCAATTGCTCAAAATGCTCAGAAAATTTCTGAGGATTTATTCAAATACATTGAAGAACTAAAAAATAAAATTATTACAAGAGCAGGTGGCTCTCCTAGCGATCCTACAAAATCTTTTAAAGAAGACAACTTAGATATCGTAACCAAAATGATGGTGAAAGAAGGTGAAGGCGCCAAGTTGAAGGCAATGCTTGAAAAGTATTCAAAGGATATGAAAGGCATTGATCCTGAAATTGACAGCGCATTCAAAAACGTTTCTTTCGTAGATGTATCTAACCCTCCGGGGCTTGATAAAAAAACTAAACCTTGGGACGTAGCTTATTTTCACATGGTGCCTACCGTTGCCGGATTGACCATTCTGAGTAAGTTTCAAAACGACATCAGAACTGCTGAAAATAAAATTGTAACAGAATGTCATAAAAAAGTAGGTGAGGTAAAAGTGGTGTTTGATGCTTATGCACCTATTATAGGTCAAAGTACCAGCTATGCAATGCCAGGTGAAGAGATTGTAATTAATGCAGGTGTGGGTGCTTACAGTAAAGCCGCATCTCCTACTATTTCTATTGGAGGTTCTTCTGTGCCTTTAGGAGAAGAAGGCTATGGCATTTATAAAACTACTGCAAATGGTATAGGTCCACATACAATTCCAGTACGTATCAGTTATTTTAATCAGATATCAGGTAAACAGGAAGTATTGGAGAAGAATGTTGAATATACAGTAGGTTCGCCCAGCGGCGCTTCTGTGGCGCTGGATGAAATGAATGTATTATATATCGGTTGGGATAACAAAGTAAGAGTAGCTGCCAGTGGTGCAGGCGATGAAAAAGTAAGTGTAAGCATCAGCGGTGGTGGTGGTTCTATCAGTAAAACAGGAAGCGGCAGATATATTGCAAAAGTTACTACACCTACAGAATCTTGTAGCATTAATGTAACAGTTGATGGTAAATCTGTTGGAAGTTTCCCTTTCCGTGTAAGAAGAATACCAGATCCTGTTGCTACCATTGGCGGTGTAATGAGTGGTGAAAATATGACCGTAGGCCAGATAAGAGCACAAGGTGGTGTGGGTGCTTTTATCAAAGATTTTCCACTGGATATAAAATATTCGGTTACCAGTTTTACGTTATCTGCCGATAATGATGAAGGAACCATTGATGAAGCACCTTGCCAGGGAAATACCTGGAGTGGTCAGGCAAGAGGAATTTTAAACAAACTGGTTTCGGGCAGAACAGTAACTGTAGATAACATCAGAGCAGTAGGCCCCGATGGACAGAATAGAAAAATACCCAGTTTGGTGTACTACATACATTAAAAATTATAGATATGAAAACATTTATTTTTAAAGCAGGAGTTTGTCTGGCGGCAGTTGTACTACTGGCACAGACAGCAGAAGCGCAACGTGGTGGCAGAAGAAGAACTACCAGCTCTAACAATAATGCTGGCAATACTAACCAGCCGGTTGATACGCTGGGAAAAAACCAGCAAAACAATAACAATGTAGCGCCGGCATATAACCCGTATGGAAATATTCCAATTGAGGTAGATTCCTCTGGTATGATTGAGAATGAAGTAAAGAAGTCATTGCGTCAGGATAATGCTTATGATAAAACAAGCCTTACCAAACGTAATCCTTTGCCTTACGAATCCCTGCGCTGGGATGATGCCTTGTATGCCGAAAAAGTTTGGCGTGAATTGGATCTTCGTGAAAAAGTAAATAAAGTATTTCAGTATGATGCACAGGATGATAATGGAAGTCAAATGTTCATTAATATCTTACTCAAAGCAGTTAATTCTGGAGAAGTAACTGCTTTTACTGATGACCGTTTTACAACTCCTATGAGTTTGCCCGAAATTCAGCAATTGACAGTAGGAACTGCTGATACAGTGCCTCAAACCGATGTAAACAATCCAAACATTATTGTTAAGTATGTAGTAACCCGTGCCAGTTTTGATCCTAAAAGTGTAATGAAATTAAGGATTAAAGAAGAGTGGGTATTTGATAGAGAATCCAGCAGAATGTTTTGCCGCATATTAGGAATATCTCCAATGAAAACATTAATTGATCAACGTACAGGAAAAGAAAGAGGTATTTCTCAAATGTTCTGGGTTTACTATCCTGATTTGCGCCCTATATTGGCCCGCTATGAAGTTTATAATCCAAAAAATATGGGACAAAGCCGGATGACATGGGAAGAGCTTTTTGAAAGCCGCATGTTTAGTAGTTATGTTTTAAAATCTACTATTGATAATCCGGCCAATAAGTATATCAGAAGCTATATCAAAGACCCCATTCTGGCCTTGCTTGAAGGTGATAATATCAAAGAAAAGATTTTTAATTTCGAACAGGATCTTTGGTCTTATTAATTCAATAGAAGTTTAAATATTTGTAAGGGCTGTCATTTTTATTGGCAGCCCTTTTTTTGTGCTTGCTGATAATATTATTTTTTTTGTAGATACATGTTACAACATCAGTTTACTTGTTGATCATTTTTTTTATAATTGAATTTCTGCTCAATTACAAAATAGTGTTTTTCCCATACCAAGAGGTCGAAACAGATGGTGACCAGATTGTAATAAATTGACAAATGTCAAGGGGTATAAATGATTGATTGTCTAAAAATTAATTTAGTGAGGTTCAAATTTTATTTTTCAAATATTTATAAAAAAAACCTGTCAAATCGTAAAAACACTATAGGAAAATTAAAAATTTATCGTATTTTTGTAACGGTTTTTCATAGGATATTGGATTTTAAAAACGGGGCTGAATTTCTATTCTGGCCCCATTTTTTTTGCCCCTATCGCTGAACAAAACTCATTGTTTCTCAGCTGTTTTATTAAAGTATGAGAATATCAAATTCGCTTTTTTCTCTCCAACCAATGAAATAAGTTCTGATGCCGCAACCGTTTTAATACGGGACACAGATTTATATTTATTTAATAGTAAATGAGCAGTTGTTTTTCCAATTCCTTTTATATCCTCTAGCTCATTCTTAAAAGTGCCACGACTTCTTTTAGCACGATGAAAACTAATACCAAATCGATGAACTTCATCTCTTATGATGCGTAAGAATTTTAATTCCTCACTTTGATATGGAAGCTTCATAGACTGTGTATCGCCTGTAAAAAATATTTCTTCAACATTTTTTGCAAGACCGATCAACGTTGTTTGTCCTGATAAATCTAATGCTTCAATGGCTTCAGTGGCGGCACTGAGCTGACCCTTGCCACCATCAATAATAACTAACTGAGGAAGGCTTTGATTTTCTTCCTTTAATCTTTTATAACGTCTATACACAGCCTCTTTCATAGTGGCAAAGTCATTAATGCCTTCTACCGTTTTTACATTAAAACGACGATAATCTTTTTTGCTTGGTACCCCGTATTTAAAACAAACCATGGCCGACACCGGGTAACTTCCCTGAAAATTGGAGTTATCAAAACATTCAATATGCACTGGAAGCTGTGGCAGTTTTAGTTTTTCCTGTACCTGTTGAATTAGATTATATTTTGAACTGTCTTTAATATTTAAAAGCAGTCGTTCTTTCTTTTTTATTTCTTCAATAAAATGCAGCGCATTTTTTTCTGATAGATCCAATAGTTTTTTTCTGTCACCCCCTTTAGGAATGGTGAGTTTAACATCAGTTTCAGGATAATCTATTTCAAATGGAACTACCAGCTCAAGGGCATCGCTATTAAAGTTTTGCCGAATGCGTACAATTGAAAAAAGCATCATCTCCTCTTTCGTTTCATCAAGCTTTGCTTCAAGCTTGCTTGTATGTGTTTGTATAATTGCCCCGTTTCTTACCATCAGGTAATTGACATATGCAATATTTTTTTCCTTTAGAATATTAAATACATCCACATTTCCTGTTTTAATGTTGGCAACAACTGATCTCGATTGGTAGCTTTCCAGAAAATCAATTTTCTTTTTTATCTGCGATGCTTTTTCAAAGGCCAGCTTTGAGGCTTCTTCTTTCATCTCATTCTTAAAATACTTTATAACCGGGCCTAAATTTCCTTTAAGCAAATTTTTTAAATGTGCTAAATTGTTTTGATAGTCTGCTTCAGTTTGCAATCCTTCGCAGGGACCTTTGCAATTGCCTAAATGATATTCCAGGCACACTTTAAATTTTCCTTTCTTGATATTATTTTCTGTGAGATTGAGTGTGCAGTTTCTTAAGGGAATCGTTTGTTTGATAAACTCCAGCAGTTCTTTTACTTTTTTTACAGAAGTAAAGGGTCCCAGATATTCAGACCCATCATCGGTTTTTTGCCGGGTGAGAAATACACGGGGAAAAGGCTCGTTTTTGATTACAATATATGGATAGGTTTTATCGTCTTTTAAATTGATATTATAACGTGGCTGAAATTCTTTGATTAAATTATTTTCTAACAATAAAGCATCTTGTTCTGTATTTACGATGGTAAATTCTATACGGTCAATCCTTTGAACAAGTTCATATGTTTTGTAACTGGTTAAAGTTTTGGTGAAGTAGGAACTCACCCTTTTTTTGATATGCTTTGCCTTACCAACATAAATTAATGTACTGGCTTCATCAAAATATTTATAAATTCCCGGTTGAGATGGGAGTGTAGGGGCAATATGTCGAAATGTTTCTGCAGTCATTAATTGTCCTGTTCATTCCAGGTTACTTTTATAATTTTTGTTTTTTCCGGTTGTCCGGGTTTTTGTGAAATGGTGGTTATTTGAAAGCTTTTATCCATTTGCCAGAACATTAATTTTTTGAGCGAACTGTCTCGATTGGATATTTCTCGTGTAATATAAATACTGCTGACTTTGTCGCCGGAAGGATTAGGAATAATAGAAAGCTCCTGTTGTTGTACTTCCTCCTTTTTAGGATCTAGGGGAGAATAATTAATTGTAACACGGTTTATCGTTTTATCATAGATTGTTTCTTCCTTAAATCGATTGGCAATTTTGGGGTTGCTAAGGTCAGGTATGGTTAAAAAATCTTTTGCGGCATCTGCAAATTGTTCTCTTGGAAGAAAAACGGTATCAGTATGGGTACTGTCACTAAGGTCAAGCTTTAGAATGGGATATAATGAAGTGTCCACATGTCTCACCTGTTCATTAATTAATGATACAACGGAAATAAATTTCTTTGCAGGTTCCGTTCTTTTGCTTTTGCAAGCTAATGCCGTTATGCATAAGCATATACAGATAATACCACCCTTTTTCATATTGAGCTTTTTGTAATAACGCTGAATGTCAAAAATAATTGAATTGTCTGCTCTAAAGTAAATATCCCGTCGGAAGGACAGGATATTTATGGTGATAAGCAGTAAGTATAATATTAATGAAGTGTAACTCCCAGTTTAATTCCAAAATCAAACAAATGCTCTTTTACCGGATAAGGCGCTTTAAAGCTGGAGAGGGTCTGATATCGGGCCTGTGGTCCTATCTTCCATTTTGTTTTTCCAGTTGTGAAAGTGGTATAAATTTCCAACCCGGTATTTACATTGAATTTTCTGATAAGAGATGGCATCTCTGCATAATTCTTATAATCAGTTGTAATGAGATAAGCCTGATCGCTTAAGATAAATGTAGGTTGAACAGTTCCAATAATTCCAACTGTTGTTTTCCCTTTTTTGGCCAGTTTCAAATCAAGCCCAAGAGGTACTGAGGCTGAAAAATAAAAATTGCGTAGCCAGTTTACTTCATTCCCGCTACTGAAGTTGCGATAATTAGTAGTAGTAGAAACAGAATTGGCGCCGGAGCCAGAATTTAATGCAATGGTAGCTATCTCACTGTTGGAATAAAATGCCCTGATATCATATTTGCTTACATTAAACTGAAAGCCACCTACGATATTTAGATTTTTGAATAACGGGTAAGTAGTTGTAAGTCCAAATTGAAGTCCAATATCGGGTTTATGCTTTACCAAACTATTGATGTCAGTAAATGCGGTATAACTTAAGTTATTTGAAACTGCCTGCGCTGAATTGATAAAATCTTTATTCTCACTCAATCTTCTGTAAGTAACAGTAGGTGTAACAAATATTTCCCAACTTAATTTCTTTCTTGATTTTCGGTACTTGTAGCTGTTAACAACACTTTCAATGGTCAAAGGATAGCTGTTTTGATCTTTTGCATCGGTTGTTTCAGTTTGTTTTACATCCATTTTTTTTGCTAAAACAATATCGTCTGGTTTTGTTGTAGGCACAGGTTCATCAATTAAAACAGGAGAAACAACGGGTGTAGAAAATACAGGTTTCTTAGAAATCAATGGTATGTTCATAGCAACATCCGGAACCTGCATATTTAAATTGATAGCATTTCCAGTGTTTGAAATTATTGTTATTAATGCAGGTAGTATTGAATTAGTAAATTGGTTGGCTATTTCATCTTCAGTCAGCTCTGTACTATTTGCCTCAGAGGAAAAGAGATTATTTTGAAAGGTTTCGGGAGTACTGAATTTTTCCTTTGGAGCTTGAACTATTACATTGTTTTCATTTTGCACTTTAAAAGGAATTGGCTGATTGGCAGCAGCTACAATGTTTACATTGATTGGCTTAATTGAATTTGTGTTAGTAGCTAAATGCCTTGCTGAAGGGTTGGATACCATAACACCAGTAACGGCACCAATACTTAATAAGAGAAGTCCGATGCCGATACCATACCATTTTCTACGGGTATGAAGGTTGTGATGAATGTTCTTCCATACTTTTTCAGATGGGAACATCCGGTATTGGTCAGCATTGTTCTTTACAAACTGCTCAAAATCTCTGTTATAAAATTTGTCATCCATTTCCAGTCAGCTATTTGGGTACGTTTTGGTTTATCTGCGATTGATGGCCAGCAACCAGTCAATCCCATTTTTTCCCGAACCATCAGTTCCGGTGGGTCGGGGTTTATGTAATATTTTTTTCCTAATCAAAATGTCTTCCAGCATAGCCTTTGCTCGAGTATACTGACTACGGCTTGTGCTTTCCTCTATATCCAGCATATTAGCAATCTCACGATGACTATAACCCTCTACGGCGTATAGATTCAGCACGGTTTTGTAACCAATTGGCAAAGACCTGATACATTCAACCACCTGTTTTGCCTGAATGATGGCAGGTACACTATCTTCTCTTACCTGTACACCAGTGGCATGAATGATGTCCACACTTTCGTTAAACTTCTTATTCTTTTTGAGAATATTGATACAGGTATGTACTACAATCCGTCTTATCCATCCTTCAAAAGCACCCCTGTTTTCAAAAGTGTGTATCTGTGTAAAGACCTTAATAAAGCCTTCCTGTAGCATATCTTCAGCATCTTCACGGTTGTGAGCAAAGCGATAACATACCGCCAGCATTTTGGGGCTATACCTGTTGTACAGTTCCCGCTGGGCTGTGGCATTATTTTTTAAACAACCTTGTAAGATGGCTTCCTCAGTCATAACTACCTGTTGGCTGCCTGTAAATTAGACAAAAATCTGATTCACTTGCTGCACAGAATTGTAAAAATTGATTTTTGGAGCAACCTTTTTTATTTTAGATGCCTGAAAATTGAAAAATCTCCCAAATCGATCAATGAATTGTATTAAAAACGACTAAAGGAAGCGCCGAGACAGGATTATTGATTAATGTGGTTTTTACGCCAAAAATTTGCTCAATTAATGTTTCTGTTAAAATAACTGCTGGTTTTCCTGTAGCAGCCATTTTTCCATCTTTCATAAAAAATAGCTGGTCGCCAAACTGAGCAGCAAGATTAATATCATGCATGACTGCAACCAATATGGTTTCTGTAGTTTTTAATTCGGTTGCAATTTCTAAAAACTCCTGCTGATAAGCAATGTCAAGATTATTAAGTGGCTCGTCTAAAAATAAATACCTCGCACTGTTCTTACTTTCCCAGATTTGAGATAGCACTCTTGCGTATTGTACTCTTTGCTTTTCGCCTCCACTTAGTGTCAGGTAATTTCTTTCTTTGAAGTTTTCTAATCGCATTCGGCTCATAACCTCTTCACATATTTTTTTATCTTTTTGTGAAGGTTGAAAATCAAAATGAGGATAACGTCCCATCATCACTACTTCTTCAACTGTGAGTGGGAAGCTAAGCTCCGGTTGCTGACTCATTACTGCTCTGATCTTTGCAAGCTCACTTTTTTTATAAGATTGGATAGGTTGATTGTTATATAAAACATTGCCGGTATAGGAATCGATTTCGCCACTGAAAATTTTTAAAAAAGAAGATTTGCCGGATCCATTTTGACCCATAATCATGTTAAAGGTTCCGGGCAAAAAATTTGCAGATACATCATGTAGTATTTGTTTTTTTCCAACCGAATAGTTTATTGAGGATATACTAAGCATTGTAACCTCCTTTTTGACCGGCTGTACCAAATTTTTTCAGAAGAATGATAAATGCCGGCGCACACACAACTGAGATAATAATTCCAACAGGTATTTCTGCAGGCGCTAATAATAATCTTGCCGCCATATCGGCCAGCGTTAGCAATAAAGCACCGATAATCATGGAAGCCGGTATTAATACCTTATTATCACTTCCCATCATTAATCGAATTATATGCGGAACTATAAGTCCTACAAAACTGATAACTCCAACAAATGCCGTAGCCACTGATACCATCGCTGTATTTAAAATCAGAATTGTGCTTTTTAGTTTTCTGGTATCTACACCTAGATAGTTGGCTTCTTCTTCTCCCAGAAGCAGGGCATTTAATTGTTTTGAAAAATAGGAGGAAACTATAAAAACAATAAGGGCCACGGCGCCTACAATAAACACTTGCAACCAAGAGGCCCCTGAAAAATTACCTAAGCCCCAAAAAGTGATGCTTCGGGCTTGTGGATCGCGGGCAATAAAACTCATAAACCCTACACCACTTAGCCCCATAGCATTCACCGTCATACCTACTAATAATAAGGAGGTAATTGAAACATGTTTTTCTCTTTTTGCAAGTGCATAAACGATATAAGTTGCTACAAGCCCTCCGGCAAATGCAAACAAAGGAACAAGAAAAGGACCAATGACACTTTTAAAAGCAGGGCTGATGTTGGAACCTAAAACAAAAATAAAAGAAGCACCAAATGCAGCACCGGCACTGGTTCCCGTCAGTCCGGGTTCTACAATTGGATTTCTGAACAACCCCTGCATTAACACTCCGCTTACTGCCAGAATGGCTCCGGTTATGGCGCATAATAAAACTCTGGGAAGCCGTAGTTCAAGGAAAACACCTTCATATATATTGGCCGATGGTTTTCCCTGAAAAAAATGTTTTAATGAAGAAAACATTTCTGCTGGACGAATAGATACGGCACCAAATCCTATTGCTGCAATCAATACAATGACAAGCACTAAAATGGATACAGGAAAAAAATATTTATTTTTTTTCAACATGTGGTTATGGGTGTATTATGTGTAGCATCTTTACAATGTTTTCGCCAGTGCGGGGGCCAAAATAAATCAGGTCATGTTCTTCAAAACGATAAATCTTTTTATTTTTCCCTGCATTTGTTAATGACACTCCAGGTACGTCGCTTATAAATTTTTCCATGTTACCCATTTGATCATAACCATAATCGGTCGCAATGATGATATCAGGATTGGCAGTTGCTACAGCTTCTGCGCTTATCTGTCTTGCGCCTTTGCCATTGTATTTGGCTACTTTACCACCAGCCATTTCAATCAGTTTGTCTGGAACACCATTGCGCCCACTCATTACAAAGTATATGTTATTTGCTCTGCCAAAATGAATAACCATTACAGATGGTGTATCTGTAAAGTGTATATTAGATACTGATTTTTCAGCAGCATCTATATCAGATTGCATTTTGTTTACAACTGAATCCGCTTTGCTTTCAACTCCAAAATATTTTCCAAGTTCTTTTAACAGTAATTCCGCACTGTCAATTGTGTTGGCTTTGCCAAATACCTTTATGTTCAATCCTGCTTTGGTGATTTGCGGCAAAACATTTTCGGGACCAATATCATTACTATGTATCACCAGATCGGGATTCATAGCTATAATGCCTTCGGGATTTAATGCCCGGTGATAGCCTACAGTTTTTAGCAGTTTAGCACTGTCAGGATATGTGCTGCTAAGATCAACGGCTACCAAATCATGACCTTTACCTAATGCGAATACCATCTCAGTAAGGTGCTTAGAAAGACAAACTATTCGCATATCTTTTTTACCATCGGCTTCTTTGTTTCCAAAGCGGCCACAACTCAATAGCAATGTTGTAAAAAAAAATAAAATGAATGATTTCATAATTTTTAAAATTAAAAAGCATGGTCGTAAAAATGATTACGACCATGCAGGGGCAAATTAATTAAAAGTATATCTCAGGTTCAATCCGCCAAACACAACTGCTTTTGGAGGGCCAGGAATGTAGGCATCAGGCAATTGGTTCACGAATATCATGATAGGGTATTTTGTGCCTGTAATGTTGTTTACACCCAGATATGCATCTAAATCAAAATGAGCGCTAATGTTTTTTCTGTATCCCAATTTCATATTGAGCAAATTGTAGCTGGTTGCTCTGCGTAATGCATAGGTTTCTGGATTTTGAGTCAGTCTTTCTTTTGCAAAGTTGGTTGGGTCTTTATACAAATGAGAAAAACTGGCATAAATACCTACATTAGTTTCGGCATCTATTCCCCAAGAGGCCATTACTCTGGGTGTGCCAAACACATCAAGACCACTGTAATCTACTGTGTCAATACCACCACCCGATGTTGTGCTGCCGGTTTTAAAAATGAAATTGTCGCCATACTTAAAGTCAGAATATGTAAAATTAATAAACGGAGTAAGATTTGAAATTACCCCTTTCCCATTTTTTATAACGGCATACTTTATGGCTGCTTCTATTCCTTTATGGTCTTGCTCGCCTCCATTGATCATATAACTATAAGCGGTTGCAGTAGGAGGTGTAGCAGGCACTGGTACCGAAACGGAAGTCATTTTGTCTTTAAACTTCAAAGCAAACAACGAAAGCTGATAATTCAATTTATCATTTAATATAGTTCCCTTTGTTCCTATTTCAAATTGAGTTCCTTTCTCAGGTTTCAGTACACCATTTACTTTCCCTGTGGCATAGGCTGCCGGTGGTGTGCCCGATCCAATTTGTGGAGTGGTAATAAAAAAGTATGAACTTACCGGTGCTTTATATCCTGTACTATAAGCGGCATAAACAGAAAAGCCTTTTTTAAATATCTTGTTGATTGCAAAATGTGGCGACACCATTTTTTTATAAGTTGTATCATATCTTGATGGGTCTAACGTGCTGGCAGTTGGTGCTTTTATTCTGTCATCAAGCGTAATGTGCTGTGTACTTAATCCTAGTCCGGCAGTTATAGATATGTCTTCTGGCAATGCTAATGTCCACTCGGTAAACCAGGCAGTAGGAGTGGTTACAAAAGCATTGTTTGACTTAATTGTATTGATTACCCAATAAGGACTTACACCATAAGTATAAACTGATGGATTGGGATCAGCAGGGTTGGCTTTCATGCTATAGCCTAATACCTGTGCATCCTGTCTTTGTATTTCCAATCCCGTTACACCATTCAATGAAGTGTTGTTATTAATTGCGAAACGTGTATTGAATGAAGTACGTAAACCGTAGTTTACACTGGTTTTGTCTGTCCATCCGCCTGCGGAACTTACATCGCTTCTAAAACCTGTTCCAAATAAAGAAGTAGTGTTGGAAACATTATTACTGAAATGATAGACATGGGAGATGCCTGCTCTGAATGTACTCACTTTGCAATGGGCATTGTTTTTAATATAGTTTGGGTTGCCGGAATAATCATTGTTGTCCCATTGTGTAATGGTTAGCTCTCCTAATCTTTCGTCATAGCTGTCAGTATAACCAGCAAAAACTGAAAGAGATTGTTTAACATTGGGTGCAAAATCCGCTGCAAAATTTACAAAATCTTTATGCGACTTATTATGAATTGAAAATCCATCTGATTTTTGTTTACCATAGCTTAGCATCATACTGCTTTTATCTCCTCCCACTGTTACTTGTGTAGTAAGTCGCAGTAAGCCATAATTGCCAAACATGGAATTTTGAGCAATGGATGTTTTACCTTTTCCCGGTGCGCTGATTTTTAAGTTTACTGCACCAGCAATTGCCTGACCATAAAGTGTGCCGGAAGGGCCTTTTACAATTTCTGCATTATCAACAGAAGCAAAATCAATATCATCAAAAGTTGTATTTCCTTCCGCATCGGTAATTGGAATATCGTTAAGATAAACTTTGTAGCCCTGTCCGTCAAAATTGCTGCTGATGCCTCTGGTGCCTCTCGAGCCATTGCCATAGCCACGAATATTAAATTGCTGACCACCGGAAGCAGTTCTTCGATTCATTTGTACACCCGGGACACTGGTTTGAATAACATCATCAAAAAACACTCCCTGACCTCTTTTCAGATCAAGTGTGCCAAGTTTTGTGATGGAAATGGGTTGTGATAATATCGATTTGTTCTGAGCAGAGGTTGCAGAAATTTCTACATTCTCAAGATTTTTGCCTGATGCCTCTAATCCAATATTTAAATTTTCATCGCAGTTTTTAATATTAATGGTCTGTGGTTCATATCCCACAAATGAAATGGTTATTTTATTTGCCTTTCCACATTCAATGGAAAATGCACCGTTTTTATCAGATGTTGTTCCCTTTTTGATTCCATAAGTAATGGTAGCTCCGGCAAGAGCTGTACCCGAAGCCTTATCATATATTTTTCCTAGTATTGTTTTTTGTGCAAATGTTGCCACCATAAAAAGCATAAGCACAGTAAACATTGAAATTTTTTTCATGTTTTAGTTTTTGTTTAAATAAATACATATAGCATAGTGCTTAAAAAAAATCAGTACTAGCTGTTATGTACATCAAAATGAAATAAGAAGAATTGAGAGTAATGTATCAATCAGGCCCGGGGTGGCGGTGTGTGGTTGCCAGTAAAGGCGGCAGGTGGTATTATTTCAGCAAAACAACGATATAGCATTGTTGCTGGAGTAAAAAATTCTTGTTCGTTAAACTGATTATCGTTTAATCCGCTTATAAATTGAAATAGTTGTGCTAAAATTTTTTGGTTGTTATTGCGTGAACGTTGTGTTGTTTCTTTCAGTTGTTTAAACAATAAAGTTTCTTCATCGTCATAAATTCCTTGGATAGTAACGGTATTGTCTTTGTTTTCGCTTATTTTTTTTACATCAAAATAATGACCGTTCACTATCAATTCTTTACCCGGTCGAGACCAGCGAATATTTTTTTTATAAATTGTAAGAGAGTGTAATAAATCATTTTCAAGCCTTCTTTTCATTTTATGTTGTATCAGCTGTTGCTGAATATGAAAAGTACATGAAAAGATAACAGGCATTAATACCGGAACCAGCAGAATAAATGCTGTGATTTTATGTTTTGTAGCTGTCACTAATTAAACGATAGACAAATATACATTATTTGATTTCGCCTTACAGCAAAGAAAAATGGCAGGATTTATTCCCGCCATTTTCAAATCGTCTTTTTTTGAATGTTATAAATGCGCTCTTACAGAAAAAATAAAATTGGAGCCTGCCGCTACAATGCCGGATGAGTAGGGACGATAACGTTGATTGGTTATGTTTTCCCATCCTGCTGTAAGCGTTAAGTTTTGATGCAGCTTGTAAGATGTTTTTACATTTAAGGTGTACCAGCCCGGCGAATAGGGTTTACCATTAGCATCCACTGCATACATATAGCCTTTACCTTGCTCGGATGGTGCCAGATCTTCATTTTTTATCTGGCTGTTATACACCCATGAAGCTTCTGCAAAAAACTTTTTATGTTTATATCGCAATGCAGTACTTCCATAAAAAGGGGGTGCATGACGTAGCGCTACCTGCTCATCTTTTTCTTCATCAGTTTCCTTTCCTTTAATCCAGTTTGCATTTGTTTGCAAAGAAAATTTTGGAGTAAAGAAATATTCAACACCCAATTGTACACCGGAAACAGTGGCTTTGGCCACATTCTGCAAAGACTCCACCTGGCTCAATGTACCATCAAACATTATACTGTCCTGCCCATTAAGCGTTGAAGTACGTCTTACGATTGCATTATTGAGCAGAGTGTGAAATCCGTTGAGATCGAGTTTCAATTTTTGAAAAATAGTTTTCACTATTCCCAATTCAAAATTCCAGGCATATTCCGGAGTTAGATCCGGGTTGGGGATGATTACATTACCGGGAGTACTTTCAAATAGTTTTCCAATATCATCTACGTTTGGCATACGGTATCCGGTTGATATATTAGTATTGATTTGCCATCCGCCATCGGGTCGGAAAACCAAACCTGCATTCCCTGTTAATGCTCCGTCTTTTATTTCGGCTTTACTAAATGGAAATTTAATATAAGTAGTATCAAAATCTGCATTCAATGTATTATAACTATAGCGAAGCCCTGTTGTAAAAGTGAGTTTTGGATTCAGGTTTATTTTATAACTTCCATATACACCTGTTGTACTCCATGTACTGCCATCAGGATATCGACTTACTGAAGGTGTAACAGATCCGTTGGAAATATTTGTTATTTCACCAGTAGAACCCACTTTATTGTGTACATACTCAATTCCATAAAACAAATTTCCTTTTCCCAAAGCCTTGGTGGCATCCAGATTGACACTGATAGCTTTTACAGTTTCCCTCTGGTTGGTTCTGCTGTTATTATTTCTTCTTCTGTCAATTCTGCTTTCTTCATAATCCTGAAAGGCGACAGTAAGTTTCATGTCATCATACAAACTTGTTTTTTTGGAATGTAATATGTGTAATGTGTGCATATTCCACAACATGGGGCCATAATGCCATTCTGCAAATCTCAACGCACCATTTCTATATTGTATCAAACGGTCATATCTGGGCGCATCACCCGTGCGGGCATGAGTAAAAATGTATTGCAGATTCCAGTTTGGATTGGGTTTAAAACTAATCTTCTGTAAAAAATTAGTTTGATTATAACCGCTAAAGCGTTGCACACGAGGGTCGCCGTTTTGTACAATACTGTCGTTGTTATTGATTCTTTCTACATATTCGGGTCTTAAATAATTATCCTGACCCGTTCTTCCATTCTTTCCCATTTTTAAATCATCAAAACTGCTGTATGAGAATGAAGAAAGCAACGACCATTTTTGCCAACCCAGATTGATATCTGCATGGAAAGTTTTTTCTTTATTGGCAGTTGAATAACGACCCAGTACACTTCCTTTTACCAATGTTTTTTTGTCTTTTGAAAATCGTGGCTCCAGTGTATGAAAGTCCATCACGCCACCTATAGCATCGCTGCCATAGATAAGTGAGCCCGGGCCAAAAATAACTTCGGCTGTCTCTACGCTTAAAGGATCAATACTGATTACATTTTGCAGATTGCCACTACGGTAAATGGCGTTGTTCATTCTTACGCCATCAGCAACCAATAAAACCCGGTTGGTAGCAAAGCCTCGAATCATTGGGCTGCCGCCACCTAATTGACTTTTTTGTATAAATACTGAGCCGCTTTGGCCGAGTAAATCTGCCGAAGTTTGCGGATTGTTTCTCAGAATTTCAAATTTATTAACCTTGACAATCTTATTGGGTATTTCATTTAATTTTTGTTCCCATTTATTGGCCGATAATACCAGATTGTCAAGTGTTTTTTCTTCAAGAGTATCAGTTTGTGCATTACTATTTTGACACATATACGCTAATGCCAATAGCATTAAAGCTTTTTTCATAAAAGTTTGATTTGATTACAAAATAAAAATTGATCGTAGATGTAATCAGGCCTTTGGCGGAGGAGTAAGAATGTCCTTAAATGTATGTGACAGCCTATCTTCATTTAAAGGCAATGCCCATTT
>Ga0073902_10000263_pt1 | contig 34571 bp, 23 predicted proteins | sample KloWWTmeKNB19Kit_FD_66667 | JGI IMG/M metagenome (GOLD analysis project Ga0073902, IMG submission 66667) | Active sludge microbial communities from Klosterneuburg, Austria, studying microevolution and ecology of nitrifiers - Klosterneuburg... | ecosystem: Engineered > WWTP > Aerobic digester >...
AGATATTCCTTCTCGTGGCCGTTTTCATGACGCAGGATCTCGTTGACGATATCGCCGTTGCTGGTGAGCAGGATCAATCCTTCGGAATCCTTGTCGAGCCGGCCGATCGGGAAGATGCGCTTTTCGTGGCCGACGAAGTCGACGATATTGCCGCTCACCGACGTATCAGTCGTGCAGGTGACGCCGACCGGCTTGTTGAGCGCGATGTAGACATGTTTGCGACCGGCCTTCGCGACCCGCGCACGCAAGCCTTGACCGTCGACACGCACATCGTCGCCTTCGGCGTACATCGTCCCGACTGCCGCCGGCACGCCATTCACGGTGACGCGACGTTCGGCCAGCAGCTTGTCCGCTTCGCGACGAGAACAGAAGCCAGTGTCGGCGATGTGTTTGCTGATGCGCATGACGGGGTTTCAATCGAAAACGGGGCGCGATGCTGGCACATCGGCAGCGAGCCGTCACACCGACGCGGCAACGACGCGACACGCCGAAGCCGATCATGGCGTCGGAGGCGGTGACGCTGGCGCGTTGTTTCGGCATCATCCACGTCCATTCACCCGAGGAGATTGCCCATGTCCGCTGCCCTCAGCAAAGCCACGCCCGTGTTGTTCGTCGAGCGCATTGAGCATTCGCTACCGTTCTTCGAAGCCATTGGGCTTGCCAAGGTGATGGACGTGCCACATGGCGACCATCTCGGATTCTGCATTCTCAGCGACGGCAAGCTCGAACTGATGTTGCAGTCGTTCGATTCGCTGGCCGCGGACATGCCGCAACTGGCCGACGCAGCGCGCGGCAAGAGCTTTCTGTTCGTCGAAGTGCCGGATCTCGCCGCCGTCGAAGCCGCACTCGCCAGCCACACCCTCTTCCTGCCGCGCCGCACCACGTTCTACGGTGCCGATGAAACCGGCTTCATCGAACCGGGCGGGCACTACGTGACCTTTGCGCAATTCGCCAAGGACGCTTGAGGATCAGCGATCAAGGTCATCGTCTTCCTGCGGCGCAGGCCTATCGGCCACTTGCAGTCACGGCTGCGGCGACGCGCCATCCCGTTCGGCCAACCAGGCTTCGATCAGCTCAGGCTCGAAACCGCTGCCACCATGCTGGCGTGCCTGTGCAAGCGACGCTCGCGCACGAGTCAACGCGACCTCGTGCTGGCCCAACGCCCATTCAATGCGCGCCAGAAGGAATTCTGTGGCGCCACGCTCGTCCGGCTCGTCCTGTCGCTTATCGTAAGCGGCCAGTGCCGTGCGCGCATTCGTTTCCGCCTGCTGCAATTGGCCCGCGGACAACTGGTAGCGAGCCAACATCATCGTCGCCAGCGTTACGTCATGGTGTTCGTCACCATGCACGGTCTGGTACATCCGCCGCGCCGCTTCGACATCGCGTATCGCATCGGGCACGCGCCCCAGCGCAGATTCTGCCGTGGCGATATTCATCAGCGATTGCGCCACGTCCGCGTGCGGCTCACCGAGTGCACGCCGGCGTGCCATAAATACCTCTTGATGCATTGCCAAGCCTCCTGCGGGATCACCGCTATCGGTGAGCAGACCAGCGAGATTGTTCTGCACGACCAGCGTCGAACGGTGCTCCGGACCCAAGCGATCGCCGAGGATTGTCAATGCCTCGCGATACAAGGCCTGCGCTTGATCGTATTGCCGTATTTCCTTCAAGGTCACTCCAAGATTGAAGGCCGCGTAACCGGTGCGCACGTGCATGTTGCCGTAGATGCGACGAGTCGATTCCAATACATCACGGCGCATCTGCAACGCGGCATCATTGTCGCCGCGCATTCCGGCCAACATCGCCAGCGTCCCCTTGGTATTCAGATGTGCGGGATGATCCGGAGGCCAGAGGCGCTTCTTCAATTCGGCCGTGGCGCTGCATGTGCGCATGGCAGCCTCGGTTTCGTAGGTGTCGGCCAGGGCACCACATTGAGTCTGCCCACTGCCGGCCAATCGCTCCAATAGCGGCCGACGGGTTTCGTCGATATCGCCCCGGGCCGCCGCCGAAAGATCGGGCGCCGCCAAGGCATCGAGCAATAGCCGCTTGCTGCGCTCGTGAAGCGCGGTTGCGGCCGCAGTGTCCAGACGCTCGGCAGCGATCACCGCTTGTTGCGACAGTGCGTCGACTTGCAACAGCACATCGGCAGATATCGCCGCATCACGCTCGACCTCGACCAGCGTGGCCAGCGCTTCCTTGCCGCTGCCGTTACGCACCAAGGCCAGCGCCAACGCAAATTTTACTTGTGCGCGTTCATCAATGGACACCTCGCGTGCGTCTGCGGCAGCGAGTGCGCCGACGGCACGTTGTGCCAGTACCAGTGCGTGCTCGGCGTCGCCGAGTTCAGCGTGGATCAGGGCCAACTGGCGATAGAGGTAGGCGCGCGTATCGGGATAGCTCGTCAGCCGACGATCGAGTTCAGCTTCACCCTGAACCAAGGCATCGCGAACAGTGATCTGCAGTCCCTTGGCCTTGGCAGGATCCGCATTGCGCAGCAGGTCGACGAGCAACTGCGCGACCTGCTCGGACTTGTCGCGCTCGTTCGCTGCGAGGTCGCGCTGGTGTCGTGTTTCCTGCAACTGCTGTCGCAACAGCAGGGTGGCGGCACTTAGAACCATCAAAACAATCAACACCGAGGCGACCAGATAGCGATGCCGCGCGACGAACTTGCCGAGCACATAGCGCGCGTTGCCGGCACGCGCAGACACCGGACGACCGTCGAGGAATGCTTCGAGGTCGTCGGCGAGTTCTGCCGCACCTCGATATCGGCTACCGGGTCGCTTGCGCAGGCATTTCAGCAGGATCGCATCGAGATCTCCGCGCAAGTGCACGCGCGGCGTACTGGCTGACCCGCTGGCTGCGTCGGCGAGAACGACCTTGCTCGGCCGGATCGGATCGGTGTCGCAAATCGCACGCAGTTGATCTGGTGCCGTCGATGCTGGGCCATAAGGCGATTTACCGGTCAACATCTCATACAAAATCACGCCGAGTGCATAGACGTCGGTCGCGGTCGTGATCGTCTCGCCGCGCACCTGTTCAGGCGCTGCATAGCGCGGCGTCATCAGTTGCAGCCCGGTGCCGGTCGCGGACTCGGCATCACCGCTATCGTCGAGGAGTTTGGCGATGCCGAAATCGAGCAGCTTCGGTGCACCATAAGTATCCACGAGAATGTTGGCGGGCTTGAGATCGCGATGCACGACCAAGCGCTGATGTGCGGCCTGCACTGCCCGGCAGATCGCCACGAACAAGCGCAACAATTCTTTCAACTTCGGGCGACGAGATTTGTACCAGGCATCCAGGCGCTCGCCTTCGACATACTCCATCGCCAGAAACGGCGTGCCGTCGGTGAGCGTGCCGCCGTCAAGCAAGCGCGCAATATGCGGGTGATCGAGACTCGCGAGGATGTGCCGCTCGACACGAAATCGTGCGTGTCGATCGGGATCACGCAGGGCGTCGTAGCTGAGCAGCTTCAGTGCAACCTTCTGCTGCACATCGCCCACTGTGCGCTCGGCCAGCCAGACCACACCCATGCCGCCGCGCCCGAGTTCGCGCACCGCGACGTAGTCGGGCGGCAGTCGCGGTACTTCGAATCCTGAATTCAGCCGACCGTGCGCCATGTCGGATGTCTTGTCATCCGCCAGCAGGGCTTCGACATCGCGTCGCAATTCGGCATCTTCGCCACAGGATTCGGCCAGAAAATCGGCGCGGCCACGCGGATCGCGTTGCATGGCGTCCATGAAGATCGACTTGATCCGGCGATACCGTTCGGCGATTTCGCTCATGCCGACAGCTCCTTCTTCAACCAGGCTTTGGCATGTTGCCATTCGCGATAGGTCGATGACGGGTGCTGTCCGAGTACGGCCGCTGTCTCCTCGATCGACAGGCCGGCGAAGTAGCGCAACTCAACAATGCGTGCTGCCTGCGGATCGAGTTCATCGAGGAGCGCCAGGGCGGCATCGAGTGCGATCAGTTCGGCACTGTCGTCGACGGCCACACCCGCTGCTGCTTCGAGCGCTTCCAGCGTCTGTCCGCCGCCGCGTTTGTCGGCCTGATGTCGGCGGGCGTGGTCGACCAGAACCTGGCGCATGGCGCGCGCCGCAGCACCGAAGAAGTGCGCGCGGCTCTGAAAATCCGACTCGGCACCGATGAGCTTGATCATCGCCTCGTTGACCAGCGCCGTGGGCTGCAGCGTTCGTACCGGCGCACCGCCCGAGAGAATCCCGGCGGCCATTTGCCGCAGCTCGCGATAGACCTGATTGAACAATCGCTCGGCCGCGGCACGGTCGCCGCCATGCCAGGCCACCAGCCAGCCGGTCAGATCTGCATCGTTCCGCTCGTCCTGTACCACGGCTGCCTCCACATCGAATCCTTCCGTCCGGATTCTGCGCCTTGCGTCACCGCGTTGGAAGTCACCGAAAAAAAATCGATTCCTTTGCGTATGTCTGATCAAGCCCAGGGGAAAACCATGCACACTTCATCGCGACGCGCCGCCTGCGCGGCCATCATGATCCTGATTTCAGGCGCTGCCGATGCGGCCACTTACACGGTGACCTCGGCGGCCGACGCCGGCGCCAACACCCTGCGCTGGGCGATCCAGCAAGCGAATACGAACGCGAATTCCGACATCATCACGTTCAACGTCGGTGGCGGCGGCGCGCGCAACATCGCGCTGTCGACGCCGCTGCCGGCGATCACCTCACCGGTGACGATCGACGCCACTACCCAGCCCGGCTACGCGGGCACGCCGCTGATCCAGCTCGATGGCCTCAACGCCGGCGCCGGTGCGATCGGCCTCCAGCTGTCCAGTTCTGCGAGCACGCTGCGTGGATTCGCGGTCATGCGATTCAATGGCGGCGGTATCCGCATCGACGGCGCAAGTGGTGGCAACACCGTCGCCGCCTGCCATGTCGGACTGAACAACGGCGGTGCCGCAGCTGGTAACAGTGGCACCGGCGTGTTCATTGCCGGCAGCCCGAACAACATGATCGGCCCCGGCAACACGATCTCGGGCAATGGCGTGGACGGCGTGCGCATCGACGCAGCGGCCGCCACTGGCAACGTCGTTCAAGGCAACCGCATTGGCACCAACCCGGGCGGCGACGCGGCGATCGCGAACGGCTTCAACGGCGTGGTGATCACCGCGGCGAACAGCAATCGTATCGGCGGCACCACCGGCACCGAACTCAACGTCATTTCCGGCAATAGCAAGAACGGCATCGGCATCGGCGGCGGTGCCAGCAGCAACGTCATCGAGCGCAACTACATCGGCCTCGCCGCCGATGGCGCCAGCGCACTTGGCAACGGCGAAGACGGAGTGTTGGTCAGCGACTCGCCATCGAACAAGATTGGCGGCGATGTCGCCGGCACCTACAACATCATCTCGGCGAACGGATGGCACGGTGTCGAACTGCGCGGTGACGGCGCCGGCGCAAACGTTGTCCAGCGCAGCATCCTCGGATCCGATCTGTTCGGCACGCTCGACCGTGGCAATGGGCGCGCCGGCGTCTACCTGACATCGACCATCGGTGGAGGCGGAGCCAATGGAAACAGCATCGGTGGTGGCGCTTGGGGCGCTGGCGGCAACCTGATTTCGGGCAACGGCTGGGCAGGCGTGCACATCGAACGCGCGTACGCGACCGTCATCCGTGGCAATCGTATTGGTACCGACGTCAACGGCGTCACGGCACTCCCGAACCAGTCGGGGGGAATCGACATCAACGTCGGTGGCGAGAGCATCATCGGCACCACGACCGCCGGCAATCTGATCTCGGGTAATGCCTCGACCGGTATCGACATCCTGACCGACAGCGTGGTCCAGATCGTGGGCAACCGTGTCGGGACGACCGCCGATGGCAGCGCCGCACTCGCCAATAGCGGCCGTGGCATCTGGCTGCGCGATAGCTGGGCTGGCGGCATGATCGGGGGTGCCGACCATGATCCGTGGACCTGCAACCGCGCATGCAACCTGATTTCCGGCAATACCGGCTACGGCCTGCAAATTGGTACGGTCAACTATTTAAGTCACGAAATTCGCGGCAACTTCATCGGCACCAACCTCGCTGGAAATGCCGCGCTACCCAACATGGGCGGGATTTACATCCAGACCGACGCCAACGTCGGCGGCGCTGGTAGCGGCGACGGTAATCTGATCTCCGGCAATATCGGACACGGCGTGCAGGCCGCTGGTGGCCTGCTTTCGGTGCAGGCCAATCGCATCGGCACGACCGCGACCGGGATGGCCGCGCTTGGCAACCAGGGTGATGGCATCCGCATCGGCCCGAATCGCGCCAGCATTTACATCGGTGGCGTCGGCGCTGGCAATGTCATCGCAGGAAACACCGGCCACGGCATCCAGTCGATCGAAGACGACCCGTTCATGTCGGCGAATCAGGAGGTGCAGGCCAACTACATCGGGCTCGGGGCCGACGGCATCACCTGCATCGGCAATGCCGGCGACGGCATCCGCTTCGGTGCCGGCGCCCGCTCTATCGATGTGGGCGGCACCAGCGCCGGCATGGGTAATCGCATCGGTTGCAATGGCGGCGACGGCATAGTGCTGCTGGGCAGCGCCGCACGCTACATGTTGCTCGGCAATCTTTTCCGCGACAACGGCGAAATGGCGATCGATATCGACGATGACGGGGTCACCGCAAATGATCCCGACGATAACGATATCTGGCGCACGAACTTCCCGACGCTTGCGAGCGCTGTCAACACGGCGGGCGTAACCCGCATCAGCGGGTCGCTTGCGGCAGCAGCAGCCACCAACTACCGAATCGAATTCTTCGACAACAGCACCTGTGACGGCAGCGGCCATGGCGAAGGCCAATCCCTTATCGGAAACGCCAGCCACAGCACCGATGCCAGTGGCAACACGGCCTTCAGTATCGATGTCGCGGCACTCGCAGCCGGGCGCAAGATCACCGCAACGGCGACGTCGGTAGAGGGCACCGAGCCCTCCATCTCCTACAGCACCTCCGAATTCTCCGCCTGCGTCACGGTGGTCACGCCGCCGCCAGCCCCGACCGCAAGCAACAACGGTCCGATCTGCAACGGCCAGAACCTGCAACTCAACGCCAGCACCATCAGCGGCGTGAGTTACGCCTGGACCGGACCCAACGGGTTTGCGTCCACTCAGCAGAATCCCAGCATCACCGGTGCGACGACAGCGGCCACTGGCCTCTACAGCGTCACCGCCACGATCGGCGGCAGCACCGGTGCAGCCGGCACCACAACCGCGACTGTGAATGCCTGCCAGATCTCGATCAACGATCCGGCGGCTGTCAGCGAAGGCACCGGCAGCAACTCGACTGCCAGCTTCGTCGTCAGCCTCAACCATGCCAGCAAACTGCCGATCACGCTGAATTGGCTATCGGTGAACGGGACCGCCAGTTCACCGGCGGACTACACGCATGGCGGCGGCACCTTGACCATTCCAGCAAACGCCACCAGCGCGTCGATCACTCGTCCGGTGATCGGCGACGCACTCGACGAAGACAACGAGAATTTTCACATCGACTTGTCGAACGCCAGCGCCGGCAGCATCAGCGATGCGCGCGGCACCATCGTGATCAACGACGACGATGCCGCACCGACACTCTCGTTCGACGCCGGCGGCTGCAGCGTCATCGAGGGTGATGGCGGTGCGGTGAACTGTGCCTTCCTGCTTCGCCTTTCGGCAGCCAGCGGCAAAACCGTGGCCTTCAACACCAGCACCGCGAACGGAACCGCAACCGCCGGCAGCGACTACACCGGCCACGCCAGCACCGCCCGCAACATCACCACCGGGCTGACCACGCTCACGATCAATGTGCCGGTGCTCGCTGACACGCTCGAAGAAGTGGACGAGACGTTCGCGTTGAATGTCACCGGCGTCACCAATGCCAGCCCCGGCTCGATCACCGGACACGGCACCATCCTCGACGATGATCTCGCCGAACTGGTGTTCTTCGACGGATTTGAGTAACCCACTCGGATAATCCACATCCGAAGTGACATGGCAAGGACGGATGCATTGAATCTGGTCCTTGCCGAGTCGGGATATGATCCGGCAACAACTGATGAAAGGCGTCGACCATGAGTCCTGCTTTTCTGTGGCGTCTGCTTTTGCTGGTGTCGGCATTTCCGGTGGCGGCACAAATTCCGGCGTTTCCTGGCGCCGAGGGCTTTGGCGCGATCGCCAGTGGCGGTCGCGGCGGCGCGGTCTATTACGTCACCACGCTCGACCCGGACCCGGGCGGCGTGATTCCGGGCTCACTCAATTTTGCCCTGCGCCAGACTGGACCGCGCACCGTACTGTTCAAAGTCAGCGGCGTGATTCACGGCATCGCCCAGGTGATTCATGGCGACGTCACCATTGCTGGCCAAAGCTCACCCGGCGGCATCATCGTCCGCGGTTTGATATGCGACGGACACTATGAGCAGAACCTATGCAGCAACCTGATTGTTCGCCATCTGCGTTCACGGCCGGGATGGAATTTGCCGTTACCCGCTGGCGGCGAGCGGCTTGATGATGCGCTGCGACTGGATGGTGTCAATCGCGCGATTTTCGATCATGTTTCGCTGGCCCATGCGACCGATGAAGCGGTGCAGATCAGTTGGGCATCGGACCTGACCATCCAGCATTCAACCCTCGGTGAAACCATTGGCGATCATGCCGACCGTAGTGGCGTGTTGCTGAACTATTCGCACCCCGATTTCCCGCAGGACCGGATCGCGCTGATCAAGAATCTTTGGTATCGGGTTGGGGGGCGCACACCGGAAATTACCTGCGAGTCCAGCAACTATGACGGCCAACCGGGGTTGATCGGCAGTTGCCAGGACACGCCATTGAATCTGGAACTCTCCAACAACCTCTACGCTGATCCAGGATTTACGGTCTGGTACAACCGCGATGTCGACCAAAATGCTGCCGACGGACCGTATCGCGTTCACCTCAATCTGATCGGCAACCAATTCCTCACCCGCGCCAATTTTCCCTACGCGATGTACCTGTTCGATTTGCTCGATGTCAGCAGCAACACCTTGTTTACCTCGGGCAACCGACTGTCGATTTATCCGAGCTTCGCCGACTATCAGTTGTTCTACTGCTGCAACGACTTCCCCGACAACGCGCCCAATACCGCATTGGGAACTGCGCTCCGGCGCACGGATCGGCATCCATTCCCCACGGTCAGTTATTTAAGCGATACGGCGGTTCAGATCGAACTCCCCGTGCATGCGGGCGCACTGCCGCAAGATCCGCTGAATCGTCGCTGGCGTCAGTCGACGCTCAGCGGAATCTGGCCCGCCGTGGATTACGGAACTGCGCTCGCCAACGACACCTTCGATCTTGATTTCAACCCGGCACTGCCACCGCCCGCGCCTGCTGATTCTGATTCCGACGGCATGCCCGATGGTTTCGAATTGGCGAATGGCCTCAACCCCGCCGTCGCTGATGGCAACGGCAACCAGTTGTCGCTGGCGTTCACGGGTGTGCTTGGATACACCAATCTGGAGTGCTATCTCAACGCACTCGCCGATTCGCTGCTGGCCGCACCCGCAATCTTCGTCAACAGCTTTGAATGAAACAACTCGATGATTCGGTGACGATCAAGTTCGAGCACTCTCTGGCGTGCAACTGAAGCCAGTCAACGCTCTCCGTCCTCGTCGTCGCGCGGGGTTTCAATCGGCACCGCATCGCCGTCTTCAATATCGGGCGATTCATCGTCCGCGGCGGCGGCGGCTTCGGCATTGTTGGGATCGTTCGCTGCAGCCTCGATCATCTGTTGTTCGTCGGTCTGCACGCCGATGTGATAGGTCGCGAACCCAGGTAACACGATCTGGTTCAGCGCCATGCCGATGAGCTTGCCTTGAACTGGTGAGACGATCGCGCGCTCGCTGTTCTGCACCGGGTCGACGACTTTGCCAAGGCGCTGCCCGACGCGCACCCGGTCACCGAGGTTCACTTCCGAAAACAACATGCCGCCGGTATCGGAACGCACCCATTTCGCCGAATAGAACAAGGCCTGCGGTTCGGCCCACATGCGGAAACTGCGGGTCATGCCCATCTTGTGCAGCAAGGTGTGCAACGCCTGCACGGCATGGTCGATTTCGGCCGGTTCAAGGCGCATCGGTGAACCGACTTCGAAGGTGATCGCAGGAATACCAGCCTCGACCGCGGCCCGCCGCAACATGCCGCGCGCACCCGGCGAATGCAGCACCGCCGTGGCACCGAAGCCGCGTGAAAACTCAAGCACGGCCGGAATGCGCAAGTCACCACGCACCTGCGGCAGATTCTTGCGATCGAACGAACCGGTATGAAAATCAACCAACGCTTGGCAATTCACCGCGATGTCTTCAAAAAAACTGTGCGCGATGCGCGACGCAGAACTGCCAGTGGCCGATCCCGGGAAATAGCGATTCAGGTCGCGCCGGTCTGGCAGGTAGCGCGAACCACGCGCGTAACCGAGGAAGTTCACGATCGGCACACCGATGACTGTGCCCGACATCGCCGCTGGATCGAGTTCATTCATGAGCCGGCGGATGATCTCGATACCGTTCAACTCGTCACCATGCACCGCCGCGGTCAGGCAAATGCGCGGCCCGACCGTTGACCCATGCACGACGATCACTGGCGTCGTCACCACTGTGCCATCGAAGCTCTGTCCGGATGACCAACGCAGTTCGGCGCGGGTGCCCGGAAGTACCGATTGGCCCAACAACGACAGCGGCGTTGTCTCGGCCCCTTCGGCCAACACCGGTAGCGGTGCCACCGCCACTGCGTCCAAGGTCGGTGCAGTCACCGCTGCCGGTGTCATCGCCGGAACGACTGGCGTGGCCGGTGCCACTGTCGCGGGCGTTGCGGGTGTCAGTTCAGCCGGCACCGGCTTGATGTCGTCAATCGGAAAATCTTGTGCCACGCCAGGCATCGACAGCAACAGACCGATCACTACGAACAGTCGATTCATGAATGATCTCCACGGCAGGCGGCACAGACACCATGCACTTCCAGCGTCTGTGCGCGCGGCATGAAGCCGAGCGCATCGGCGTGCGCGATCAATTGCGCAGCCACCTTCGAATCGCAGAACTCGATCGCGTTGCCGCATTCATCGCATATGAAGAATGGCACCGTGTGGCGCTGATCCGGGTGATGGCAACTGGTGTATGCGTTGATCGATTCAAGCTTGTGGATGAAGCCGTGCTCGATCAGAAAATCCAGCGCGCGATAGACCTGTGTCGGTGCCGCGCGCACTACGTCTGGGCGCAACTGATCGAGCAGATCATATGCCTTGACCGGCTTGCCGGAGGCTGCGATCAACTCCAATACCCGCTGCCGCATCGGCGTCAGCTTGAGTCCGCGCGCATCGCAAGCCGCTTCCACCGCATGCACGAACGACACCGGCGCATGTGCATGCGCATGTTGGTGCCCTCCGCGCCGCAGCGGACTCATCTCAAGCCACCTGTCGTTGGCAGTGGCGAACGGCGGCATCGATGCGCGCGAGCGCCCGTTTCTGGCCAGTCAGATACACGGTCTGGTCGATCGACGGTGACACCTGCGAACCGGTGATCGCGACACGCAACGGCTGCGCCACCTTGCCCAGTCCGACACCGGCCTGCTCGGCGGCGGCACGCAGCGCGGCATCAACACTCGTCGGCGACCACGCGTCATCCGCAATCGCAGCCAAGGCATCGTGCGCAGCTTGCAATGGCGCAGCGGCTGTCGCGAGCAAATGCTTGGTCGCTGATTCGGCGTCATAGCTCGCGAATTCCTCGTACCAACAACGTGCTTTTTCAGCCATTTCCTTCAGTGTCTTCACGCGATCGCGCAATGCGACCACGATTTCCGCCGGTTTCGGTCCATGCACCATCGCGTAGTGCAGGTCTTCCAGATGCGGGATTAGGTGCAGGGCCACTTTTTCCGGCGCGTCGGTCTTGATGTAGTGCTGGTTCAACCAGGTCAGTTTGTCCAGGTCGAAGCGCGCCGGTGCGCGGTTGACGTTACGCACGTCAAACAACTGGACCAACTCCTCGCGCGAGAACAATTCCTGATCGCCATGTGACCAGCCGAGACGCACAAGATAATTCAAGAGCGCGTGTGGCAGGAAACCATCGTCGCGATAATTCATCACATTGACTGCGCCGTGGCGCTTGGACAGGCGTGCGCCATCCTGGCCGAGAATCATCGGCAGGTGCGCGAACACCGGCGGTTGGTGACCCATGGCGTAGTAGATGTTGATCTGGCGCGGTGTGTTGTTGATGTGGTCGTCGCCGCGAATCACCTCAGTGATCTTCATATCGATATCGTCGACGACCACGGCAAAGTTGTAGGTCGGAAAATCATCCGAACGCCAGATGATCAGATCATCGAGTTCCTCATTGGAAATCTCGATGCGGCCACGCACCTTGTCCTCGAAAACGACGAGCCCGTCGGATGGATTCTTGAAACGGATCACCGGCACCACGCCATCGACCGGCTTCGCGCCGTGTCGGCAGAGACCGTCGTAGCGCGGCTTGTCATGGTTCGCCATCTGTTGTTCGCGCAGTGCTTCCAGACGATCCTTGCTGCACCAACACTGGTATGCCTTGCCTTCGGCCAGCAATTGCTGCGCAACATGGCGATACCGACCCAGACGCTCGGTCTGATAGAACGGCCCTTCGTCGTAGTCGAGACCCAACCATTCCATTGCGTCAAGAATCGCATTCACCGATTCCTGCGTTGATCGCTCGCGGTCGGTGTCTTCGATGCGCAAAATGAAGGTGCCGTTTTGACGTCGTGCTTCGAGATAGCAATACAACGCGGTACGGGCGCCGCCGAGGTGCAGCAGGCCGGTAGGACTCGGGGCAAAACGGGTGCGGTAGGTCATGGCAGGAAACTCGCGAAAGACGGCAAGGATAGCAAGGCGAATCCGAGGCGGCGGTGACTAGACGGGCTCGCGTCGCGCCGCATAGAACGCATCGGCGAAGGTTTCGAAACGATGGTCGGCCACTGCGGCACGGATGCCCTGCATCAATTCTTGGTAGTAGTGCAGGTTGTGGATGGTGGCAAGCGTCGAGAACAACATTTCACCGCACTTGTCGAGGTGACGCAGATACGCACGACTAAAGTTCTGGCAGCAGTAGCAGGTGCAGTCCTTGTCCACCGGCGCGGTATCCCGTTCGTACCGGGCATTGCGGATGCGAACATTGCCGAAGCGCGTGAACAGATGTCCGTTGCGAGCGTTGCGCGTCGGCATCACGCAATCGAACATGTCGACGCCACGACGCACGCCTTCGACGATGTCCTCGGGCCGGCCTACGCCCATCAGATATCGCGGCTTGTCGCTGGGCAGGTGCGGCAGCGTCACGTCGAGCACGTGTTCGCGCTCCGTTGCTGGCTCACCAACACTGAGGCCGCCGACCGCATAGCCATCGAATCCGATCTGCACCAAACCCGCAGCCGAGCGTGCGCGCAACGATTCGTACATGCCCCCTTGAACAATGCCGAAGAGCGCATTCGGATTGCGCACATCGACGAACGCGCACTTGCTGCGCTCGGCCCAAGCCAGCGATAGCTCCATCGAATCACATACTTGCGCTTCGGTTGCCGGATACGGCGTGCATTCATCGAAGATCATCACGATGTCCGAGTTCAACGCGCGCTGGATACGCATCGACTCTTCGGGCGACAGGAACACCTTGCGACCGTCAACCGGCGAAGCGAAGTGCACGCCTTCCTTGGTGATCTTGCGGCGTTCGGCAAGCGACCAGACTTGAAATCCACCAGAGTCCGTGAGGATTGGCTTGTTCCAGCCGATAAAGCCGTGCAGGCCGCCATGTGCTTCGATCACGTCGGTGCCCGGCCGCAGCCACAAGTGGAAGGTATTGCCGAGAATGATTTCCGCACCGATGTCGAGCACCTGCTGCGGCGTCATGCCCTTGACCGAGCCGTAGGTGCCGACCGGCATGAACGCCGGGGTTTCAACACACCCTTTGTCGAACTGCAAACGGCCTCGGCGGGCGCGGCCATCGGTGGTATCGAGCGTGAACTGCATCAGGAATCCTTGGCTGGCACGATGAACATCGCATCACCGTATGAGAAAAATCGGTAACGTTGCGCGACCGCGTGCGCATAGGCGGCGAGCACGCGTTCGCGTCCGGCAAAAGCCGAGACCAGCATCAATAAGGTCGATTCTGGAAGATGGAAATTGGTGATCAGGGCATCGACCGACCGAATTCGATAGCCGGGAAAGATGAAGATTTGCGTTTCTCCAGCAAACGGCTGCACGACGCCATCGCGCGAGGCGGATTCAAGTGCCCGCACCACGGTCGTGCCGACGGCGATCACGCGATGACCGGCGGCGCGCGTCGCGCGCATCTGTTCGCACAGCAGCGCACCGACGTTCAACCATTCCGAATGCATCGTGTGCTCATGTACCGAGTCAACGCGCATCGGCTGGAAGGTCCCGGCACCGACGTGCAGGGTGACGTGGCCAAACTGCACGCCGCAAGCACTCAATTCATCCAGCAGCGGCGCGTCGAAGTGCAGGCCAGCGGTGGGTGCCGCGACCGCACCCGGTTCACGCGCGAACACTGTCTGATATCGCGTCGTGTCACGTTGATGATCCACATCCTTGATGTACGGCGGCAGCGGCATCTGACCGATGCGATGCAGTACCGACTGCAACGGCTCCGGCGTATCGAAGCGGATTCGGAAGAATTCGCCCTCGCGGCCGAGCACGGTCGCCGGCACGCCATCGCCGAGTTCCAGCCGCGTGCCTTCCTTCGGCGTCTTGCTGGCGCGCATCTGCGCCCGTACTTCGTGACTACCGAGCACGCGCTCGATCAATACCTCGACCTCGCCGCCGCTGCTCTTGCGCCCGAACAGGCGTGCCGGAATGACCCGGGTATCGTTGAACACCAGCAGGTCCCCGGGCTGCAGCAGCGTCAGCAAGTCGCGGAATTGGCGGTCGACCGGATGCGCAGCCGTGTCGAGCACCAGCAAGCGACTGGCGGAACGCTCGGGCAGAGGCGACTGCGCAATCAATTCGGTTGGCAACTCGAAGCGAAAGTCGGATTTCTTCACGGAAACGCCCAATCGGGCCGCGCATTATTGCGCAGACGGGCGATTCGCGGGCGCCGGCCCGGTTCTGCTCGCCGCTTGATTCAGCCAGTGCTTCAATACCCGCCCCAATTCTCGGCATGCCATGTGAGCCTGTATTCCCTCACCCGCCCGTTTCTGTTTGCGCTCGATGCCGAAGCTGCCCACGGCGCCGGTCTGCGCGCGATCGAACTCGCCTATCGGTCGGGCATGAACCCATTGCTGGCGAGCAAGCCGAAACCGCTGCCGACCACGGCTTTCGGCATCCACTTTCCGAATCCGGTCGGGCTCGCCGCCGGTCTCGACAAGAACGCGGCGCATGTCGATGCACTCGCGTCGCTCGGATTCGGCTTCATCGAAGTCGGCACGATCACCCCCAAGCCGCAGCCGGGCAATCCAAAACCGCGCATGTTCCGACTGCCCGAGCACCGCGCCGTGATCAATCGCCTCGGTTTCAACAATGCCGGTGTCGACGCGCTGTTGAAGAATCTCGACGGTGCGCGTTACACCGGCGTGCTCGGCATCAACATCGGCAAAAACAAAGACACGCCAAACGAACGCGCGGTCGATGATTATCTGATTGGCCTGCGCGCGGTCTACGAGCGCGCGACCTATGTCACCGTGAATATCTCTTCGCCAAATACGAGTGGCCTGCGCGATTTGCAGGAAGAGGAGACCTTGCGTCGATTCATCGGCACTCTGCGCGAAGCTCAGGAGCAACTCGCTGCAAACGGACGACGCAAGCCGATGCTGCTGAAGATCGCCCCCGACCTGTCCGAGCCTGAGATGGACGCGATTGCCGCAGTCTTGCTGGCCTCCGGTATCGACGGCCTGATCTGCACGAACACGACGATTGAGCGCAGTGCAGTGGCAGGACATCGTCATGCCAACGAAGCTGGCGGACTGAGTGGCGCGCCAGTGTTCGCGAAATCCACTGCCGTGCTAGCCGGCATGGTGAAACGTACGAACGGCAAACTGCCGATCATCGGCGTCGGCGGCATTCTCGACGGCGTCGATGCACAAGCCAAGATCGCTGCCGGTGCGGCGCTGGTGCAGTTCTATACCGGTCTGATCTATCGCGGCCCGGAACTGATCGGCGCCTCGGTCGAAGCCATCCGCGCAGGCCGAGGCTTCTGATGTTGCAGGAACACGTTGCGCTAAAGCCGTTCAACACATTTGGCGTTGCTGCGCGAACGCGCTGGTATGCGGAAGTCACCTCGACGACCGAACTTTCCACGCTACTGGCCGATCCGCGCGTCGCCGGTCTGCCGGTATTGGTGCTCGGCAGCGGCAGCAATCTATTGCTCACACGCGACTACGACGGGCTGGTCGTGCGCTATATCGACGACCATGTCCGCGTCATCGCACCGGGCCGCGACTCACACCTGCTTGAAGTCGGTGCCGGCATGAACTGGCACAGATTCGTCGATTGGTCGCTGGCGCATGGCTATGTCGGCTTGGAGAATCTTGCCTTGATTCCGGGCACGATCGGCGCGGCGCCGATTCAGAACATCGGTGCCTATGGCGTCGAGGTCGAGCGCTTCATCAATGCGGTCGAGGTGTTCGATCGCGAGCGCCGCTGCACGACGATCTTCAAACATGATTTCTGCGAATTCGCGTATCGATTCAGCCGCTTCAAGCGCAGCGATGAACGAAATCGCTATATCGTCATCAACCTGCGCTTCCGCCTGCCACGCGGCGCTGAGTTGCATCTCGACTATCCAGGCATTCGTGAAGAATTGGCAGCAATGCAGATTGCGTCGCCAACGGCTCGCGATGTCTTCGACGCGGTCGTGCGCATCCGTCGCCGCAAACTGCCAGACCCGAGCGTGATCGGCAATGCCGGAAGCTTTTTCAAGAATCCGATCGTACCGACGGCGGTCGCGAATGCCCTGTTGTCCACGCACGCCGCAGCACCGAATTTCGACGCTGGCGAAGGCCGGCGCAAACTGAGTGCCGGCTGGCTGATCGAGCAGTGCGGCCTCAAAGGCTATCGCGATGGCGCCGCTGGCATCTCGGCGCAACATGCATTGGTGTTGGTCAATCACGGCAACGCCACCGGGGCCGATCTATGGCGCGTCGCCCAGCACGTGCAAACCTGTGTGCGCAGCCGTTTTGCGATCACGCTGGAACCGGAACCGGTCGTGATCTGATCGGCGACTCAAGCGGCCGTGATGCTCAGCACATCATCCAGTAACGCAGCGGCAGTGATGTCGGCGCCCGCACCAGGTCCTTGGATCCCCAGCGGACGTTGCTGATAGCGCGTGCTGTGAATGACGACACGATTGTCGGTGCCGGCGGCGTGCGCTAGTTCGTCGTCGAACGCCAGTGTTTCCAAGCCGACAGTGGCCGTGCCTTCGCGCCAACGCGCGACTACGCGCAGGCTGACGTTACGCGACTTCGCCGCATCCAGACGCAGTCGCAACGGCGCGTCGAGACGCGACAGTGCAGTGTCCAACTCGGTGTGCGTGGCCAGTGCCAGCGCGGCGTCGAACAGCGGCGTGACCTTGATCTCGGATTCACTCAATGCGATGCCAGCGGCGCGAGCGAGAATCAATAACTTGCGACAGACATCAGCACCGGACAGATCATCGCGCGGATCCGGTTCGGTATAGCCAAGGTCGCGCGCTTCACGCACCAAGGCGGAGAACGGCTGTGAACCGTCATAGCGATCGAACAACCACGCCAACGAACCAGAAAGCACGCCGGAAATCGACGTGATGCGATCGCCACCAGCGGTGAGTGCGCGTAGCGTGCGCAGCAGTGGCAGACCGGCACCGACCGTGGCGGCATCGCCATAGCGCGCGCGCCCGGATGATTGTGCGGCGCGAATCGCTTGCCAGCGCAGGAGCGAACCACCCTGACCGAGCTTGTTCGCGGTCACAACGTCGATGCCTTGCGCCAGCCAGTGCGCATGGCGCGCAGCCACGGCGTCGCTGGCGGTGGCATCGATCACGATGCGCCGCGCTGAACCCGGCACCGAGAACAGATCATCGACCCACTCCATCGAGGTCGCGCGTGACAGCAGCGCGACCGGATCGCGTGCCTGCCGTGGTTGCAGCGTGCTGCCACGCTGGCCACAACGCGAGTTGGCGACGGCGACTAGTGCGATGTGGCGGGCGACGCCGGCATCCTGCAATTCTGCCAAACGATTCAGCACTGCCTTGCCGACGCCGCCGGTGCCGAGCAGACACAGTTCAGCCACACGGTCGGCCTCGCGCAGACTGGCAAGGACTGCACTCACGACGCCACCTCGACTGGTTTTCGTGCGCTCGCAGTCACTGCTGACGCGCGATCTAGTGCCGCCAACAGATCTTGCACCAGATCGCGCGCGTCTTCGATGCCGACCGACAAGCGCAACAGACCTTCGCCGATACCGGCTGCAGCGCGCGCTTCCGCACTCATCGACGCATGCGTCATCGTCGCCGGATGTGCGACCAAGCTCTCGACGCCGCCAAGCGACTCGGCCAAGGTGAAATGTTCGAGGCCATCGAGAAAAGCGCGCACGGCTTCGACACCGCCGGCCAATTCGATCGACAACATCGCGCCGAAGCCGCGTTGCTGGCGCAGCGCAAGCTGATGGTTCGGATGCGAAACCAGTCCGGGGAAATGCACCGCCGCGACCGCCGCGTGCTGTTGCGCCAACGTTGCAATTTCCAGCGCATTTTCCTGATGCACGCGCAGGCGCGCATCCAGCGTGCGCAAGCCACGCAGCGTCAGGAAACTGTCAAACGGTGAACCGGTAAGACCGAGCGCATTCGCCCACCAGACCAATTGCTGATGCAGTTCCGGGGCTTTCGCGATCACCGCCCCGCCGACGACATCGCTATGGCCGTTGATGTACTTGGTCGTCGAATGAACGACCAAATCGGCGCCAAATGCGATTGGCGTCTGTAGCGCCGGCGACAGAAAAGTGTTGTCGACCACCACGGTCGCACCGATGCGATGCGCCGCCTCGGCGACAAAGCGCAGATCGGTCAGACGCAGCAGTGGATTCGACGGTGTCTCGATCCACACCCACTTCGGCTGCTGTGCCAGCGCTTCCGACAAAGTGCGCGGGTCGGTCAGGTCGGCGGTGATCAATTCGAACTGACCCTTCTTCGCCAACGCATTGAACAATCGCCAGCTACCACCGTAGCAGTCATGCGGCACGAGCAAGCGTTCACCGGGCTGGATCAAGGCCAGCACCAGCGTGATTGCGGCCATGCCGGTCGCAGTAATCACCCCACCGGCACCGCCTTCGAGTTCGGACAATGCCTCGGCAAGCTGGTCGCGCGTCGGGTTGCCGCTGCGCGTGTAGTCATATTTGCGCTTGCGATCAAAGCCGTCGAAGCTGAAGTTGCTCGATAGCACGATGGGTGGCACGACCGCACCGAAAGCATTGTCGGAATCGATGCCGGCGCGCACCGCGGCAGTGGCGGTACAACGCGCGCTCATGCTGCACCTCCACAACCGGCGAGAGCATCGATCAGGACCGCCTGCACCTGCGCATCCTCCTTGAGAAACGAGTCATGGCCAAACACCGAGTCGATCTCGTGATAGCGATGCAACAGCGGCACCGCGACCGCGAATGCACGCACATCCTCGACCGGAACGATTTGATCCGAACGTGCCGCAAACACCGTCACCGGCACCGGCACATCGGCGGGATCGATATCGTGCAGGTCAATGGATTCGGACAGGCGCAGAAAGGCGGTGCCGGCGAAGCGATTGGCAAATCGCTCGCCCTGGGCATCGAGATAGGGCTCGGCAGCACAACGCGCGACACCGCCATCGAGCGCGACCTTGTCGGTGAAGCGCGCCGCAAATTCATTTGGTGTGCGATAGCTCAACACCGCCAGTTGTCGTGCCAGCGCGACGGCTTCATGTGCAGCTTCATGCTCGGCACCGAGGCGCACGATGCGACGCTGGATCGCGCGCCAGGCCGACGCAAATGGATGCGGGCGATGCGCTGCATTCAACACCACCAGATGACCGAGGCGCGCACCAAGGCGCTTGGCCAGATGCTGCCCGACCATTGCGCCATACGAGGCGCCGATACAGGCCGCGACGTGCGTGATCTGCAAGTGCTCGAGTAGTGTGGCCAGTGCCTGCGCCTGATCGTCCGGGTCAATCGCAGTATCTACTGCACCGTCGGCGCCGATCCAGTCGATCGACAGCAGTCGGAACGTGAACGGATCCAGCGCACCGCCGCGACGCACTTGCTGCGGCCACCAGCCTTCCGAGGCATCGAGGGCATTCGCGGCCAGTTGCCGATGCGCCGAAATGCCGCCGAGGACGATCAACAGCGGCGCTTCCTGCACACCGAGAATCTGCCAGCGCAAGACCACATCGACGCTGCCACCGTGACGGAGATTCACACGCAGTGGGAAGGAACCGCGCTGAACCGGCACCGGCGCATCGGCGCGGGGCGTGAACACCGGCACGGCATAGGCTGCGGTTCGCAGCTCCAGGGTCGGGGTTTCAGCATCAGCGACCAGCGACATGGCGAACTCCTTGAGGAATCTCGCCCATCCAGCAGCCTGTGAAGATTCGTCGCAGCGCCGGCCTTGCGGCAACGATGCGACCCATCTTCCGGAGGACCGAGGTCCACCGCAGGACTTGGCACCTGACGCCACGCTTGCGCGCGACGCTGGTTGCCCCGGCATCCAAGGGCCTATCCCTCCGCCGGTCTTGATGGGTATGTGCAACGAGCATGCCGGCCGCACCAAGTCATGTCAATCTCTTTATCGCGATAGAGCGATATAATTTTTACTCATCAGCGTTCAATCAACGCCGCTCCGCCACGAAGTTCAACCCGATCTCGCTGTCATTCCGGTTCACTGGCACGCCGATGTTCTGGTCACGACGCTTCGGGCTAGACTCGCCCAGTGGCCACGCCCCGACATCCGGTTGCTGTATTCACGTTCTTGGTCGCCCTGTTCATCGCCGGCGCCTGGCTAGCGACGTGGTTCGTTTCGGGGCCGGACCAAGTGACGTTGATCTGGCCACCCGCAGGCATTGCGATCGGCGCGCTGATCGTGCTCGGTTGGCGGTGGTGGCCGTTTATCCCGGTCGCGGTGCTGATCTTTCACCTCAGCCTCGGCCCAGTTCCCGCGGCCTTCATTCCATTTTCGATCGCAGCGAACCTGACAACCGCCCTGGTCGCTGCGGCATGGGTGCACTATCGCTCGCCGCGTGCGGTTGACCATCTGACCATGCGTTCGGGCTTCCTGTTCCTCAGCGCAGCGGCGATTGCGACCCTGATCGGCAGCACGATTGGCGCGGCCGGATTGGTCGTCGCCGAAATGGTGCCAGCGCATGATTTTGCGGAGGCGGCATTGCGTTGGGCACTGGGCGATTTGTATGGCGCCGTCGCAGTACTGTCCAGCGTGCTGACCAGCTATCGCTGGCGTGCCTGGCCGGGGGATGTACCACTGCCGTTCCGCTACGCACGACGCAGCGAAAAATGGCTTTGGCTGGCCGTTTTTCTGACCTCACTCGTGGTCGTGGCATGGGTGTCGCGACATAGTGGTGCCTACGCGCTCGGCTTCGCCACGTTACCGGTGGTCTTCGTGATTTGGAGCGCCGTGCGCTTCGAACCGCCGTGGACGGCCTTCGGCACCACCGTCGTCGGTCTCTACCTGGCCACGCTGATCGGTCTCGGCTATGCCGGACTGACGCCACCGCGCGACCTCGGCAGCACCACGATCCTGATCGCCTTCCTGTGCATGATCACCGCCACCCCGCAAATCGTGTCAGCCGCTGCGAACGAAAACCGTGCCGCCAGTGTGCGCGCATTGCGACGCGCCACCATCGACCCCTTGACGAGGCTGGTCAACCGCCCAGCCTTCGAAGATCGGGCGAAACACGCGCTGCAGCGCCATCCACAGGAGATGATGGCCCTGGCCTATCTCGACCTCGATCAATTCAAACTCGTCAATGACACCCTCAGCCACCGAACCGGCGACGAATTGCTGAAGTCACTCGCAGCCGCGCTGGCCAGCGTGATCCGTCCCGGCGACGTTTTCGCACGACTTGGTGGCGACGAATTCGCGTTGCTGCTGCGCAAAGTCGACCACAGCGAAGCCTTGCGCCTGGCGCAGGAACTGCGCCGCGTCGTCGCCGATTTCCGCTTCCCGCATCAGGGCCGCGTGATCGCCCCGACCACCAGTATTGGACTGGTACCGTTCATTGCCGCGGAATCCGATTTCGCCGGTCTGTTCGCGCAGGCTGATGCCGCCTGTTTCACGGCAAAGGAACTCGGTGGCAATCGTGTTCAAGTTGCCACTGCCGACGAACCGCAAGTGCACGACCGCCGAAATGCCATGGACTGGGCGGTACGCATCAGTGATGCCATCGAGCAGGGGCGTCTGCATCTTTTCGCCCAGAGCATCATCGCGTTGAAATCCACGAGCAAGACCAACTTGCATCACTTCGAAGTCCTGTTGCGCATCGAAGACGTCGCCAGTGGCGAGTTGCTCGAACCCGGCCCCTACATCGCTGCTGCAGAACGCTTCCGGTTCGCCACTCGCATCGACCGCGCCGTGCTGACGCAAACGCTGGAATGGCTCGATACCCACCGCGAATGTGCCGCACAGGTCGGTATGGTCGGCATCAATCTGTCGGGTGCATCGGTCAACGACGACGATTTCGCGCAATTCATCGAAGAGTGTCTCGCGCGAAGCCACTTCCCGGCCAGCCGCCTGTGCTTCGAAATCACCGAGACCAGCGCCGTGCGCGACCTCGCCCAAGCGCAACGCTTCATCCAGCGCATTCGCGCGCTAGGCTGCAAGTTCGCATTGGACGATTTCGGTGCCGGCTTCTGTTCATTCTCGTATTTGCAATCGCTGGACGTGGATTACTTCAAGATCGACGGCAGCTTCGTGCGCGATGTGCACACGTCGCCGCTGGCACTCGCGATTGTGCGCTCGATCGCTGAAATCGCCCGCGTGATGCGCAAGCAGACGATCGCCGAGTACACCGAATCCGAAGCTATCCGCAGTCATTTGCTGGCGCTCGGCGTCGACTATGCGCAAGGCTTCGCGATCGAACGTCCATTGCCGCTGGCGCGGTACTTCGATTCACCCGACCCGGCCGCCGCAATGCGCCAGGCATCCTGACCTCGGAAATCGAAACAAAAAAAGGGCGCCTTCGCAGAGACGCCCTTCGTGTTTCGGATCAACAGTCAGATCAGCCGCGACGTGCGCGCAGTGCCAACGTAACCATGCCCATCAGCAAGGCCGATAGCGCCAACAAGATGCGCGCCGGGTTACCGAAGGCAGGTACCGGGACACTGGGTGCCGCCGCAACCGTGCCCGCCGGACAGGTCAGGTCAAACGTGCGTGAAACCGGTGTACCGCCCTGATCTTCCGAACAGGTCATGGTCACCACCACCTGCGAAGCGCCCAAGGTGCAAGAGCCGGAGAGCGGGCCGCCCGTCGTCGAACCTGCGGCGCCGACCGCCGTCACCGTCTGGCCGAAGCCCGAGAACGGGCCACCCGGCGCAGTGCAGGTCGTGGTGGTGGTGGCCGCTGCACCCGCACCGCTTCCCGGCGTGGCAATTGCCGCCGATATCGATGCTGTACCGATCGAGCCAACCAATGTTCCGCCAGTGAAATTCACCGGCCCGCCAGCCGCCGGGGAGTATGTGAATTGCGGGGCACTAGCACCAAGCGGAATCGTAATCGCAGTGTCTGCCACGTCGTCATAGGCATAGGCAATGATTGAACGCGTGCCGGTCGTTGGACCGAATGAAAGCTGCGCCCAACCGAAATGAATCTGATTGGCATTGGCTTCATTCTGGAAGCGAAATCCGATGAAATTCTCGGTGCTGTTGAGCGTGAAGTTGACTCCAGCATTAATACTGCCTCCCGGACGAAAGAAAGCGGTCGGCAATCCCTGAATTACCGTACCCCGCGGCAAATTGTAGTTGCCACCAATTACTGCGCCCGGGTTGAAAAACGTGTTTGTATTCCATCCCCACAAATGGAATTGCCCGATAACGGCAGAGTAAAGATTGATGTCCCAACCGGCCGGTGCAGGAGGTGCGCTGTTTGCGCCGGTCACAACATTAAGATATATGCCATTGGTATCGTCTGAAATCACGATATTCACGGGTCCGCTGTTCACGACTGCGCCATGTGCTGCACCGATCATGCCGGTGCTGGCACAAATGGCGACCACGCCGGCCACGACATGTCCGCCTACTGCCTTTCTGATCGAACTTGCGAGTTTGTTCACGCCCAATCCCCAATAATCAAAGTTGATGATGCAGCTGCCCTATATTTTTCGGTGCGCTGTAGCCGGCCATGCTGGTACGCCAACCTCGCCGACACACCAGCAGACGCGGAGGATGCTGTAGCACGCCCCCAGAATTGTCAAGAAATGACAAGGATGATCGCAGGAGATTCAGGATTACCCCCCGCCCAAAACTGCCCGCATCAACTACTCTGAGGGCTGCGGGGACTGATCGGGAACACTGACATGCGTAATTCCGCACCCGTCAAGGCTGCGGTGGCCGGGACGGCCGCAAAGCTAAGGACTGCTGGGCTACCTCCCAAAGCCGGCAAGCTGCTGAATGAACTGGCCGCTGCCCACGCTCGCGGCGATCAGCTGTCTGCCGAGGCGCATTGGCTGATGCTGTCGCTATTGGCGCCAACTCATCCTGAAGTGCAGCGCTGGTCTGCAACTCTGGCATTGGACAGCGGCGATGTTGCTTCAGCGATCGATGCACTACAAGAGGCACTGCAAGTCGGAGCGAAGGATCCCGACTTGCTGCGCCTTCTCGCGACTGCATTCTCCCGTCAAGGAAATCACGACACGGCATTGCGCTGTTTGACGGAAGCCGAAGGTTGCACCAAACACGTACTCGACTGGCTCGATCTAGGCATTGCGTTTGACCAGATGGGTCAAGCCGAATACGCGCTGCGGGCGGCCGACCGGGCGCTGGCCCTGCAGCCAGCGCTGGCGCGTGCACGGCTTCTGCGTGTGCGTTGTCTGCAAGCGCTCGGCCAAATCACTGCGGCCGCAGCAGAATGCCGGCAACTGATTCGCCGTCACCAGGAAGTTGCTCGAGCGTGGTTCTCCCTGCTCGACTTGAAAATTGAATTGATCGACGCGGGCGAGTTGGCGGCGTTGGAACGAGCCGAACGGCAGGCGAATGATTCTGAAACTCACTGCATGCTGGGATTTGCACTCGGACGCGCATACGAAGCGGCGCACCGCTTCGATGATGCCTATGTCACTTTCGGGCGAGCCAATCGGATCGCAACACTCTCTCGACCATGGAATGCGACTCATTTCAGTGCCGATGCCGATGCCATCGGCGCGGCTTTTGCGCGAACAGACGAAATAAGCGCCTCATGCGGCGGTGCCGAAGTGCTATTTCTGGTCAGCCTGCCACGCTCCGGCAGCACCCTGTTCGAGCAAGTGCTAGCCGCCCATCCGCAGGTGGAAGGTGCCAGTGAGTTGCCCTACCTAGAGCAGGTCATCGCCGGCGAATCACGGCGCCGCCAGCGGCCACTAGCACAATGGGCGGAACAAGCCACGGCGCAGGACTGGTCGCGACTGGGTCAGGAATATCTGCAACGAAGCGCACGCTGGCGCAGCCGGCGCCCGATGGCGACCGACAAGATGCCTTCAAATTGGCTATTGGCCGGAGCCGCAATGGCGATGTTGCCAGAGTCGCGGATCGTCGACTGTCGGCGCGATCCACTGGAAACCTGCTGGTCTTGCTACAAGCAGCTATTCGCACCGGGCAAAGCCGACTATGCCTACGCATTCGATCATCTCGCCAGCTACTGGCAGGACTATTGGCGACTGACGAATATCTGGTCGCGACGCAATCCGCGACAGTTCCGCAGCTTCAGCTATGAGCATCTGGTGGCCAACCCGGAGCGCGAAGTACGCGCACTTCTCGAGTTTTGCCGGCTTCCATTCGACTCCCGCTGCTTGCAACCACATGAGGCACAACGAACCGTCCGCACCGCCAGTGCGGCACAAGTACGACAACCGATCCACCAGAAGCCGCTTCGCAGTAACGATTACGGCCCACTACTCGACCCACTGCGTCAGCGCTTTCAAGTGGCCAACCCAGACTTGAACTGACATCCAACTACGCCGTTTCTTTGATCTCGGTCGTCGTCATGTGGATTGCGTCGTGCGCCGATGTGAAGATCAGGCACGTCGTTAAACGGGTTCAGCCAGACTTTCGATCAGCGGCCGCAGGTAATGGGCGTAAGGGCGCCAACGTCCGACACTGTTGCCGTGCACCGGTGAACGCACCTGGATTGCGCTCAGCGTGGTGCTTGGCACATGCGGTCGCTGCTCGACTGCAGTCACCGAAGGCAGCCATTCGATTCCGCAAAAATCGAAGATGCGCTTCGACTCTCCATCGGGATCGTTGACCAGCGACTCGTAGTCCACATCCAACACAAATCCCGGAAAAGACTGCCGCCAAAACTCCATCAATGCCGAATAGGCTCGGTGGAAGTGGGCCAACGTATCCATGCGACAACGATACGGCACACCCGCCTGGAAAAATTCCCGCATATTGGCAAAACAGAGATCGACCGGTTCACGGCGCACGTGCACGATCTTGGCCTCGGGCATGGCCGCCCGAATAAATCCAATGGCGAGGAAGTTGTCCGGGGATTTCTCGGTCACGAAATCGGCGGGTGCAGATTGTTGTTGCGCCAGCAAAGCGAAGTGCCGGGCGATGATGCCTGGATCAGCCGCACATGCGGCATTGATGATGTCGGGATCGCGAAGACCGTCGCCATCCCGGTCCGCCGCATAAGTGATCGCCGCCGCGAGTCGCCGCGTCTCGCCAAGCGTCCTGACCTGAGGCGAGCCACCCAGCATGCGCTCGACCAGCGTCGTCCCCGATCGATGCATGCCAACGACGAATACCGGCGTCACCCGCTCCCCCGCCGTGCCCTGAGCAACCGGCATTTCGACGCTGCGGCGGACCGCCGCGAATACCGTGTCGTCGTCGATCCGTGGCTGAAATTGTGCAGACGCCGAACTCGCGAGCATCAGTGCATTCCACGCGGCATCATGTTCGCCAAGGTCATCGTACGTTTTGAACAGTGCGTAGCCCAAGTAAGCGCGATCCTGAGGCCGGGTTGCCGCATTCAACGCCTTGCGAATGGCCAGCAAATGATTGCGTTTACCGGTTTGACGCTGAAGGCGCGTGAGCAACCAATATCCGATCGGCTGCGCTTCTTTGACACGTGTGGCGACCATCAAGTCACGCGTTGCGGCATCGACTTTGCCGAAATAAACGTTGATGAATGCCCGACCAATTCGCGCGGACGACGAGTCGGGATCGCTTGCGATCGCGGTCTCGATCCAATCGGAGGCGGCATCGTGTGCCCCCACGGCGGCGAAATCGGCCGCGATTTGGGCAATGTCTCCCGTCGGCACGGCTGCACGCGCGTGGTACTTCAGACTCCAATCGATCAACGCATCGTGTGCGGAAAAATGCCGCAGGCAGCGCACGAACTCCGCCGCCATTTCGGGCGGGCAATCGGCTGCTGCTGATATCGCCATCGCCGCATCGGCCGCGTCGCGCACCTGCCCGCACTGCAGAAGCATCTGGATGCGCAAAAATTGGGGTTCAAATTCATCCGGTCGCTGACTGATCCATTCATCAAGCACCCGCAATCCGGATGCAAACTGGCCGGACTGCAGATTGCGCAAAGCGCGTAGTCGCCACGCCGCCGGGTTCATGTACACCGCCGTGGCGGCAAAAGGTGCGACCTGGCCGCGACCGGCTGTGTATGCAGGAGTGACCGACACACGCGACCCTCGCGTATCGTGCCGCCAAAACAGCAATGAAGGGCTCGGCCATCACCACGCAACATCAGGAACTCCGCGATAGGAATCAACCCAGCCTAGCGGCGAAGTGTACGGGCGACCACGTCGTCAACGCGGCGAATTCATGCTCTGCGACCGGCACTCGGTCCCGATTTCTACTGGCGCTGGCGCTGGAAAATGACGTGGACGTCCAAGAATCTTGATGCGATGGAATCGCTAACATCATCGACATGAGCATCTTCCGTCCGTTGCTGTCGTGCCTGACCCTTGCTGCCGCGGCGCTGCTGCTCTGCGCCGATGTCAACGCCAAACGCATTTATCAATACCGCGATAAGGACGGGGTGCTGCACTTCACCGACCGCGCACCGGACAGCGAGGTCGAGGCCAGCGAGGTCAAGCAGACCCTGATCCGTGCCGAGGAACAGGACATCGTGCAGATGTTCACGAATCGATCGGGCAACGAACACACCATGACCTTCGTCAACAAGATCGCGGGACCCGTGGCGGTGCAACTCGAATTCGTCGATGCTGACAATGTTGCGGCCGAACCACCGCTGCCGCTGCAAACCGTGCTTGGCGCCTTCGAACAGCGCCAGGTCGCCAAGGCTTTTCCAGCGGATCGATACCGAAATTCGCGTTTCAGCGTGCGCTACTTCGCCGCCCCCGGTGACCCGTCCGCACATCATGACGATTCGGTGCGCTACTCGGCACCATTCGCAATGGGTACGACATTCGTGCTCGCGCAGGGCTTCAACGGGCAATATACGCATAGCGGCGTGCAGTCGCGTTACGCCGTCGACCTCGGCGTCGACGAAGGCACGCCGGTGTTGTGCGCCCGCGAAGGCTCGGTGATGTTGGTCGAGGAGGACTTCTTCGGCGCCGGGATGGACAAGGAACGCTTCGGGAATCGCGCCAACCATGTGCGTGTGCTGCACGCCGATGGCTCGATGGGCGTGTATGCGCATCTGCAACTGGAATCGGCACGCGTGCAGCCGGGGCAACCGGTCCGCCGAGGTCAGGTTCTCGGGTTGTCCGGCAACACCGGCTTTTCGACTGGCCCGCACCTGCATTTCGCGGTGCAGGTCAATCACGACATGGAACTCACCGCGGTGCCCTTTCAATTCGAAGACGACCGCATCGTGCCGTAATCAGCGCTCGGCGCATTCATCTCCCCACCTAGTCAGGTCCATGTAAATGCAGAACCCGAATTTCCAGGCATTGCCTGTTGACGAAGACGTAATGGTGCGCGAGTTCCTGCGTGCGGAAGTCGTTTCACCGCGCTACGCCGAGCGCTATCAGCGCGTGCTGCAATCGCATCATTGGAACGCGGAGCAGTTGTTCGAACCGGGTGCCGATGCCGCCGATCGACGCCGAGTTCTTCTCGCCGAAGTTCGTGGTTTTGGCGACAACCGCTGGTTGTTTGCTGGATTCCCCGCCGACGTGTCTTGGCGCAGGCAGCGACTCGCTAGCCGCGATTTCGACCGTTTGTATTCCGGCAATTTTCCCGAATGGGCCGCATTGGGCGGCGGCTCCCGCCTCGTTCGAGATGCAGCACGGCGGATCACTGGCGGTTTGGTGAGATCAGAGCTCGTCACTGGGGTTCGCGGCACACTGGTCGCGCTGCGCAGCGGTTCGCCGTTGCCCGCATTGATCGCTTTGGAAGCTGATCCCGAGCGTTGGGTCTTGCTGGAAGGGCACACGCGCGCCACCGCGCTGGCCATGACGGACGTATTGCCAAATGTGTCCATTCTGGTCGGCCGGTCGCCCAAGCACACCGAATGGGCCTATCTGTAGACCCGCCGCTCGGCACGGACAGCGCCTATAATCCGCGCCCTTCATGCCGCCGGTGGCGGCGCATCGAATCGAATCCATGTCCGAACAACAGACCGAAACGGCACGGCGGCGCACGTTCGCGATCATCTCGCACCCCGACGCCGGCAAGACCACGTTGACCGAAAAGCTGCTGCTGTTCGGCGGTGCGATCCAGATGGCCGGCAGCGTCAAGTCACGCAAGGCGGCAAAACATGCGACGTCCGACTGGATGGCGCTGGAAAAGGAGCGCGGCATTTCGGTCACGTCGTCAGTGATGCAGTTCCCGTACGAGGGCCGTATCGTCAATCTGCTCGACACGCCAGGTCATGCTGATTTCTCGGAAGACACCTATCGCGTGCTGACCGCAGTCGACTCGGCACTGATGGTGATCGACTGCGCCAAGGGCGTCGAAGAACGCACCATCAAACTGATGGAAGTCTGCCGACTGCGTGACACGCCGATCATGACCTTTATCAACAAGCTTGACCGCGAGGGCCGCAGCGGCATCGAGTTGATCGATGAAGTCGAAGCGGTACTCGGCATCCGTTGCGCACCGATCACCTGGCCGGTCGGCATGGGTTCGCGCCTGAAGGGCGTGGTGCATCTGATCGACCGCGAAGTGCATCTGTTCGAGGCCGGCAAGAATTTTACGCGCCAGGACTCGACCATCCTGAAACTCGACGATCCGACCCTGCGCGAGCGCATCGGTGCCGAGATCCACAAAGAATTGATGGACGAACTCGAACTCGTCCAGGGCGCCTCGCTGCCGTTCGACCGCGAGGCCTATCTCGCCGGCCAGCAGACACCGGTATTTTTCGGTTCGGCAGTCAACAACTTCGGCGTGCAGTTGTTGCTCGATGCCTTTGTCGACTGGGCGCCACCACCGAAGGCGCATTCGACCACCACCCGTACCGTCGTCGCGAGCGAAGACAAGATGACCGGCTTCGTGTTCAAGATTCAGGCGAACATGGACCCGAATCACCGCGACCGCGTTGCCTTCATGCGTATCTGCTCGGGCCGCTACGAACAGGGCATGAAAGCCTTGCATGTCCGAACCGGCAAGGAAGTGAAGTTCGCGAATGCGTTGACCTTCATGGCCTCGGAACGCGAGATCGTTGACAAGGCCTGGCCGGGCGACGTGATCGGGCTGCACAATCACGGCACCATCTCGATCGGCGACACCTTTACCGAAGGCGAGCAGATCTCATTCACCGGCATCCCGAATTTCGCACCGGAACTGTTCCGCCGTGCGCGCCTGCGCGATCCACTGAAGCTGAAGCAGTTGCAGAAAGGATTGGCGCAATTGTCCGAAGAAGGGGCAACGCAGTTCTTCAAACCGATCATGTCGAATGACCTGATTCTCGGTGCCGTCGGCACCCTGCAGTTCGATGTCGTCGCCTATCGCCTGAAAGACGAATACTCGGTTGACTGCAGCTTCGAAACGGTGCAAGTCGCGACCGCGCGCTGGATCAAATGCGACAGCGACAAGAAGCTGGAGGAGTTTCGGGAAAAGGCGGCGATGAACCTCGCGCTCGATGCCGCCGGCAAGCTGGTCTACATCGCACCGACGCGGGTGAACCTGCAACTGACACAGGAACGCTGGCCGGACATCGTGTTCATGGCGACGCGCGAGCACGCCCACGCGGTTGACACGGATTGAACTGATCGCGGCTTGTCGATTTTCGGCCTCACCGGCTGTCGCATCACGCTCGAATGGGTTGTCACGGAGCACCTGACCGCCAGCATCCAAATCTAACGGGACATGAACGGGCGCATCGATTGTGCTACAATGATAAATCTGTTTGCAGTGTCAACCTCGTCAGCAAAGCCCGATCCGGAGAACCTAATAATGTCATTGAACCATCGCACTACCCTGCTCGCAGTCGCTGTCGCCCTGGCCCTGCCGGCGCTTTCCATGGCGCAAACGAATGCTCGTACTGCTTCGTCCGGGCCGAACCCGGCACCGGCTGCAGTCGCGATCTATGCACCCAACGCGACGATCACCGAGTCGTTCGACGTACTTGCAGGCGCATCACCGAACCAGTGTCCGACCGGCTGGACATGCTCCAACGTTAGCGCCCCGCTCGGGACAACCAATTGGTTTCAAGGCAACCCTACCGTCTTTGCGGCACAAGCCGGGGCAGGCTATATCGGCGCGAACTTCAACAACACGACCGGCACTAACACCATCAGCAACTGGCTGATCACGCCGGTCATGCAATTCGGCACTGGTGCAGAGTTGCGCTTCTGGGCAAGAACCGCGACGGATGCAGACTACGCCGATCGCCTCGAGATTCGCGCCAGCAGCGGCGGCAACAGCACCGGTGGAACGGCAACCAGCACCGGCGATTTCACGACGTCGCTTGCCACCATCAATGTATCATTGTTGGCAGGGCCAGGCACCTGTGTATCACCCGCCGGCGCACCGAATGCGGGGGGCTTCCCGGATACTTGGTGCGAATACCGACTGACCAATACCGATGGCATCCCGACCAGTGGCAGCGGCCGCATCGCGTTTCGCTATTTTGTGACCGGTGGTGGCCCGGGAGGCAGCAACTCGAACTACATCGGCATCGACACATTCAGCTTCGTTGAAGGCGCCGGTGCGCCGATCACGTCGGTGCCTGGAAGTGGCGGCAGCATCGCGTTTCCACCGTACACAGTGGGATCGGCCCCGTTGACGTCGATCATCACATTCAGTAATCCGGGCGGTACCAGCGGCACCGTCACCTGCACCGCACCAACGCCGGTTGAATTCACCGTGTCGCCGCTGGTCATCACTGTTCCCGCTGCTGGCACCGCCACAACCACGGTCTCGTTCTCGGCGAATACGGCCGGTCCGTTCAACGGCACCCTGAATTGCACTGGTAGCAACGGCGAAGCCTTCAACTTCCCCCTGACTGCGACTGCAACTGCCGTGGCTGGTGCAGGACCTAGCGTTCCAGTGCCGGCCTTCGGTGATTCGGCGCGTTGGATACTGCTTCTGGTCGTCTTCGGTCTCGGTGCATACGCCCTGCGTCAGCGCTGGTCCTGATCGAATCAACCCGATTGGATGAAGAAGGGCGCCGCGAGGCGCCCTTCTTTTTTGGGGCCGCGGTCGCATGATGCGGATTGACCCTGATCAGGCGCGGTCACAACTCGGCACACTCATGGCGTGCACCTGCTCGCATACTGGCGTATCTGCCAATGCGTCGGACCAATCATGGCCCATGATGTTGAATCACGTCTGCTCGTGCTGCGTTCGATGGCGGCGATTCGTGCGTATCTCGATGACTATCCGATCTCACCGACCGAAACGCCCGATAGTGTCTGGATGAGCCTGCCCGAGTGGCTGGCCGACGGTGACGACTGCGATGAAGACCGTTTCAAGCTGGCCGCCCATCTTGGCTATCCGGCGGCACGACTGAGTCGATTCGATGATCGTGGCGCTTCCGATTTGATCACTCCGGAACTTGCGCGCCGGCTACGCGCGGTTCCGCTACAGGCGGCTAAGGGCCTAGTCGCAGTGGCGCTGGAAGACTGCGAGAGCCCGGAAGCATTGCAGCAATTGAATTTTCTGATGCGTGATCGGGTCGTGCCGATGATTGCCACGGCACGCACGATTCGCAACTGCATCATCGACTTTTACGATCACGACCAAGACTTGGCCGTTGTGCAGCAACTCGGGCTTGACCCGGCCACAGAAACACCGCAACGCGACATCGAGCGCCTTGCGCGCGAAAAGCCAGTGGTGCGCATCGTCGCCGATTTGATCACCGAAGCGGTCGCGCGACGCGCGTCCGACATTCATATCCGCCCCGGCGAACAAGGTGCCGACGTGCTTTATCGCATCGACGATGAACTGGTGCCGGTGCGCCGATTCATGCGCGCATTGTTGCCGGCGGTGGTGTCGCGCGTAAAAGTGCTGGCAGAAATGAATCTCGCCGAACACCGCAAACCGCAGGACGGGCGCGCCAGCTTCACACTCGACGATGGCCGCAAGATCGATTTGCGCGTCTCGGTAATGCCGGCAGTATTCGGTGAATCAGTAGTGATTCGCCTACTCGACACCATGCAAAGCCTGTGGAGCATTGATCAACTGGGTTTAAGCCCGACCGATCGTGTGCGCCTTGACGACGTGATGGCGTGCAGCCATGGCATGTTCCTGACCACCGGCCCTACTGGCTGCGGAAAATCGACGACGTTGTATGCCATGTTGCTCGAACTGCGCAAGCAGCGCATCAATATTTTGACCATCGAAGATCCAGTCGAGTTCTACGTCGAAGACATCCAGCAGATGCAGGTCAACCGCGCTGCAAATTTCACCTTCACGACGGCGATGCGCAATTTCCTGCGCCACGACCCGGACGTAATCATGGTCGGTGAAATGCGCGATCGCGAAACCGCAGCAATTGGCGTGGAATCGGCACTGACTGGACACCTGGTGTTATCCACACTGCATACGAATACCGCCGCTGCGACGATCACGCGCTTGCTTGATCTCGGCATTGAGGCGTATCTGCTACGGGCGTCGCTGCTGGCGGTGATGGCGCAGCGCTTGGCGCGATTGACCTGCGTGCATTGCCGTGAAATCGAGCACGTCAGCCTGCATATCCGCGAATCACTCGGCGTCGCATCCGATGAGGTCTTCCATGTTGGTCGCGGTTGTCCTCATTGCGAGGGGTTGGGCGTGCGCAAACGCCGCGCCGTTTACGAATTGATGGTGGTCACGCCAGCCATTCAGAAGCTGATCGTGCCAGGTGCCGAAGCCGACACGATCTATCGCACCGCCATCGCAGAAGGCATGACGCCGCTCACCCAAGCCGCCGTGCAACTGGCGCGCAGCGGCGCGATCTCGTTGACCGAAGCTTGGCGTCTGCGCGTCGACTGATCAGCGCAGAATCGGCGCAATCTCAATGCG
>Ga0073902_10000265_pt1 | contig 34106 bp, 27 predicted proteins | sample KloWWTmeKNB19Kit_FD_66667 | JGI IMG/M metagenome (GOLD analysis project Ga0073902, IMG submission 66667) | Active sludge microbial communities from Klosterneuburg, Austria, studying microevolution and ecology of nitrifiers - Klosterneuburg... | ecosystem: Engineered > WWTP > Aerobic digester >...
CACAAGGTTATTGTCATTTGTTCCTACTTCAATACAAGAGGTAGAAACATTGGTAGGTAAACCGGTACTTATATTAGTACCCGTTGAACCAGATGCAATAGTACTGGCATTATCTACGATGCATATTCTTGTATTATTTACATCATCTTCCGTCCCCAGATAGATTCGATCTGCCGTATAGGGTGACACTTTTACTGCAGTTACTGAGTTCCCGTCTAAACCTGTAATAGCAACACTTGCGCTTGTAGATCCTGTGTGAGGATTGGTCCATCTTCTATATGTTCCTGCGCTATTTGCACAGTACATGATATTGGCTGCATCATCAAAATCGGTTGGATTAATAAATTGACCTTGAGAGGCATTCAAATTCCTAGATACCCATGATACACCACCATTCGTGCTCACTCTATATTGATTGAATACATAAGAAGTATATTGATATAGTGGTTCATCCTGATCTATATGTACAAAGGCTCCATCTCCTCCTGTTACTTCTACAGAGCCACCCAGACCCGGGCTTGTCAACTGGTGGCTACCATTGTCTTGAGCTCCCGCCAGAAAATAATTGGTTGTTGATGGGTGTATGGCACAGGAATAAAACTGCTTCAGCCGCAAACCTGCATTTCTGTCTCTGATTGTAGTACCCGCATTACTGCTAAAAAAAATACCACCATCACTGCCAAATAGCAGTCGCTGCGAACCGGTTCCATAAATTTTTATAAAGTGAATATCAGCATGCACATATTGACCGGAAGTGCCTACCCAGTTAGCAAGCTGCGTCCAGTTTGCACCCCCATCAGTTGATCTATAAGACTCCAGTCCTCCAACCACCACTATATCAGGATCTGCAGGGTCAACACTTATTCCAAGATTATACCAGGCCTGACCACCTGCCCAGCCCGATGTAGGCGAGCCGGTTGTTGTAGCCCAATTTGCACCACCATCCGTAGATTTATAAACTGTAGGCACCTGGTTACTTACATTTGAAGGTAACGCAAATAAAGTGTTGCCGGAACATCCTAATTCAATGCGCACACTACTTGATGGATAACCGGAAGTTGGAGAAGTCCATGTTGCAGAAGTAACAGTTGCGGGAATATCTGTATATCTATATCCGCAAGTTGAAAATTGACCGGCACTTACATGCAGTCTTCCAGTCGTACTAATTTCAATATCACTAAAACGCGAAGTTGAAAGTCCGGATGGTGTAATAGTTGTCCATGATGTACCACCATTTGTAGATCTATAAACTCCTGTACGAGTAGTTACATAAACATTACCGCTATTATCACATATTATTTTACTACAATTTTCAAAATTAGTGCCTGTAGTGCTGCCTAACTGACTCCAGGTTGCTCCACCATCTGTACTTTTAAAAATGCCATCACCGGCAACTGCATCAGCATTGAAACACCATTCGCCTGTACTAAAATACATTGTGTTAGTTGTGGATGGGTTCTGGCAAATACTCGTAACAGCCATATTTGCAAAAAAGTCATTTACCAAAGTCCAGGTAGCAGGAGAAGCAGTTATATCTGTTGTCTTCCAAATACCTCCATCTACCCCACCCACAAAAACGGTATTTCCTGTTGCATCATTGGCATCAACCAAAATGGATCGCATTCTGCCAGATGTAATTCCGCTATTTGGTCTTGTATTTCCGTTGGAAGGGCCTACTACATCACTATTGGGTCCACGCTCCGTCCAGGAGCCATAAGCCGATACTGCCATAACTCCAGATAATCTTGAATCCACTGTTTTTTGCAGTGCTGTCATGTATCGCTCTCTTGGCACACGGCCAAGTCGGGGGTCTTTTGTTGCTTCAAATTCCTGTCGCATTCTTTCAGCAGGTCCATCATATTTTTCGTTTTCTTCATCACTCTCCTTTTGAGGCTTGGAGCTATGATTGCAACTGGCAATCACAAACAACTGCAATACGATTGCAGAAATAACCATTGAACGTTTTAAGAAAAAATGTCTTTTCATTATCAAAGGATTTTTTAATTGAATCTTCCTAAAATTAAAAATTAATTTATGCTACTACAAAAAAAACTTACTCACACATTTTTGAAAATTTCCTGCGTAGAAGTGTTATCTGTGTTTATTTTATTGAAATTGTAAATAAACCATTGATAATTATGAACCGATGACAGTTCTATAGATTTTTTATTACAAAAAAAAGACTGCCCATTTCGGGGCAGTCTTTATAAAATTATCTTTTAAAAAAATTATTCAGCAGCTTTTTCCTCAGTAGCAGGTGCATCAGCAGCTTCTGCTTTTTTCTTGGCACCAGCAGAACGGCGTGTTTTCTTAGCAGCAGTTTTTGCTTCGCCTTTTCCTTTGCCATATACTTCGTTGAAATCAACGAGTTCTATCATTGCAGTTTCAGCATTATCACCGGGACGGGCACCCAACTTGATGATACGAGTATAACCACCAGGACGACCGGCAATTTTTTCAGCAATGGTGCTAAACAATTCAGTTACTGCTTCTTTATCCTGCAAATAACTAAATACAACCCTGCGCTGATGTGTTGTATTTGTACGACCCTTGGTAATCAAAGGCTCTACATACACTCTCAACGCTTTTGCCTTGGCTAAAGTGGTAACGATTCTTTTGTGCTCAATCAACTGGCAGGCCAGATTGCTTAATAAAGCTTCTCTATGAGCTTTTTTTCTGCCGAGGTTTTTAATCTTGTCTCCGTGACGCATGACTTATAAAATTTGTGGTTTGAAAATATATTTTTATCAAACCGATAAAAAAATTCGGTTGTACCGTGTCAGGAATTACAACCTACTTTATCAAAAAAAATTAGAATTCGCTTACATCAATTCCGAGTTTTGGCAAATCCATTCCAAAATGCAAACCTCTTTCGGTAAGCACCTGTTCAATTTCAGACAATGATTTTTGTCCGAAGTTGCGGAACTTCATCAAATCTTCTTGCTCGTACTGTACCAGTTCGCTCAATGAGTTGATCTTAGCTGCTTTCAAACAATTGAAGGCTCTTACTGAAAGATCCAGATCTTCCAAAGGCGTCTTCAACACTTTACGCAACTGAAGTGTTTGCTCATCTACCAGGTCTTCTTTCTTCTCTTCTTTATTATCAAATGTGATGTTTTCATCAGTAATGATCATCAAATGTTGAATCAGAATTCTTGATGCCTGCTTTACAGCTTCTTCAGGATGAATGGTACCATCGGTTGAAACTTCCATGATGAGTTTTTCAAAGTCTGTTCTTTGCTCAACACGGGTATTTTCAATGGTGTACTTTACATTCTTGATAGGCGTGTAAATAGCATCAACAGGAATGTAACCCAATAAGGCATCTTTAGGCTTGTTCTCTTCTGCGGGTACATATCCACGGCCTTTACCAATGGTAAGTTCAATATCCATACGGGCAGATGAATCTAATGTGCAGATCAGCATATCAGGATTCATAATCTGAAAAGTATGAGTGCCTTCACCAATCATTCCGGCAGTAAATTCTGTTTTGTTTTTTATAGAAAGAATGATTTTCTCATTGTTCACTTCGTGGTCGGCTATTTTCTTGAAACGCACCTGTTTCAGGTTCAGAATAATTTCTACTACGTCTTCGCTAATGCCTTTCATAGTAGCAAACTCATGTTCTACTCCTTCAATTTTTACACCAATGATGGCATAACCTTCCAAAGAGTTTAACAATACACGACGTAGTGCATTGCCAATGGTAACGCCGTATCCGGGTTCCAGCGGACGAAACTCAAACTGAGCTTCAAAATCTGTTGCTTTCTGCAAAATGATTTTATCCGGCTTCTGAAAATTTAAAATTGCCATATTTGAATTTAATATTTAAGATTAAAGAATTACGATTTACTTCCTGCGGTACAATTGCTTTTCATTGGCCGCTAAGCAGTTTACTTAGAATACAATTCCACAATCAGTTGTTCCTTGATGTTTTCCGGAACACTTTCCCTTTCAGGATAAGTAATGAAAGTACCTTTCATTTCTGTTTCGCTCCAGTCGAGCCAATTGAACTTTGGATTCTTGGCACGCACCACACTGCTTATAGAAGTTCTTCCTTTGCTATTTTCTTTAATGGTAACAACATCGCCTGGCTTCAATTGAAACGAAGGAACGTTTACCACATCACCATTAACTTCAATGTGCTTGTGGCTAACCAGCTGACGGGCAGCAGGACGGCTGGGCGCAATCCCCATACGGAAAACCGTATTGTCCAAACGGGCTTCGCAAAGTTTAATCAGGTTTTCACCTGTTACACCTCTGCGGCGGGCAGCTTCTTCAAAAGTTTTGCGGAATTGTTTTTCCAAAATACCGTAAGTGTATTTGGCTTTTTGTTTTTCACGAAGCTGTAAGGCGTATTCACCTAATGTTTTACGCTTACGCTTTTCGCCGTGCATACCTGGAGGGTTACTGTTTTTACCCAACCATTTACCATTGCCTAAAATAGGCTCCCCGAAAATGCGGGAAATCTTGGTCTTTGGACCATTGTATCTTGCCATAGTTATTATTCATTTCCGCTTTTTAAAAACCGGTGTGCTGATCGTTGAAAGCGGTAAAAATTAATCAGCCACCCTTTAAATAAATGAATGAATCCTGGCGATTCAAATATGTTTTGCTTTCCTGAAAAGAAAAACGATTATACTCTTCTTTTCTTTGGCGGACGGCAACCATTGTGTGGCAATGGCGTTACGTCTTTTATCATCACTACTTCAATACCTGATTGAGATAGAGAACGGATGGCACCTTCACGACCGGAACCCGGCCCTTTTACATATACATCCACTCTTTTTAAACCAGCATCAAATGCAGTTTTAGCAGCATCAGCAGCTGCCATTTGTGCGGCATAAGGTGTGTTCTTTTTTGAACCCTTAAAACCCATTTTACCGGCACTACTCCAGCTGATTACCTGACCTGTTTTGTTGGTAAGGCTGATGATGATGTTGTTGAATGTGGCAGAAATATGTGCATCACCGTATGCATCTACTTTTACTACCCTTTTTTTTGAAGCAGCTTTTGCACTTTGCTGCTGCTGCTGTCCTGTTGCTTTTGCCATAGTTTTTTTACCTAGGTATTCATGTTCTTTTTAAAAATAAACTTCGCTTTTACGAAGCTGAATCAACCCTCCTGCTGACTTACGAAGCGATCTGGTATTGATTCATTATACTGTAAGTCTGATATAAAGAAAGCCGGAAAACTGTTGAAAGCATCCCGACTTCAATATTATTTCTTAGCTGCCTTCTTTTTACCGGCCACTGTTTTTCTTTTACCTTTTCTGGTACGGCTGTTGGTTTTTGTACGCTGACCACGAACTGGTAATCCTTTACGATGACGCAAGCCCCTGTAGCAAGCAATATCCAACAAGCGTTTGATGCTCATTTGCACTTCGGAACGTAGTTGACCTTCCACCTTCATTTCATCTGTAATCGTACTACGAATGGCATTCAACTCATCGTCATTCCATTCATTTACTTTTTTGTTTACGTCAATATTATTCTTGGTAAGAATATATTTAGCGGTAGAAGGACCAATACCATAGATATAGGTAAGTCCGATTTCGCCTCTTTTATTTTTTGGTAAATCCACACCGGCAATACGAGCCATAATTATTTACTATTTACGATTTAATAATTTGTTATTACAATTAACCCTGACGTTGTTTAAAGCGAGGATTTTTTTTGTTGATAATGTACAGCTTGCCTTTACGACGTACTATTTTACAATCGGCGCTGCGCTTTTTAATGGATGCTCTTACTTTCATAAAAAATTTATTATCTATTCGTCAATTTACTTTTATGTATTCAGCGATAAAAAGAAAATTTCTTATTTATATCTGAAATTAATTCTACCCCTTGTCAAATCGTATGGCGACAACTCCACTCCCACTTTATCACCTGGTAAAATACGGATATAATGCATCCTCATTTTTCCCGAGATGGTGGCCAATATTTCATGGCCGTTCTCCAATTTTACCCTGAACATAGCATTGGATAATGCTTCAATGATTACTCCGTCTTGCTTAATTAAGGGTTGTTTCGACATAATTTATTTTAGAACTCCCGTCTTGCCTTTGAAACACATTATAAAAGATTTCAAAAACAGGATTTGTTCCGGGTGCGCAAAGGTAAGTGTATATGCCCTAATAATGAAAAAACCCCAACACTTTTTGAAGATTTGGGGAAAACGGGGGAATTTGTATAGTTAATATCTGAAAATCAGTGCTTAATGCTTTTCCAAATGGACTTTTGTCATGTCCAGATATAAATTTTGAAGCTCATGTACAGCAAGAGGAGCAAAAAAACTTCGCCTGTCCTCCCGCCACCACATTTCTACATGGTTGAAATCTCCTTTTTTGGGCGTAACCAACCGAAAGGAATCTTTTTTGTATTTCATACCGCCTTCTAATTCTTCGCCGGTAAAACCTAATTTATACAATTGCTGTTCGTCTAATGCAATTGCAGTCATCTCCTCGGGGCTAAACCAAAACTCCTGAACACCGTTATTGATGAGTGCCTGATTATCTTCATGACTGATATCCACAACCGTACCTTCACGCACTATCCCTTCATCGTTTATCATTACAAGATCGCCTGATTTTAACTGATTAATTTTTACCATAGCCATTTCTTTATTATAAGCCGAATATAAAAATTTTCTTTCAAATTATATCATTCACCAAAAAATCTTTCCGTTCATAGCTGGATAAAAATTGTATTTTCAGTCTTTACTCACCAAAAAACTGCAATTATGAAAATGAAAATTTCGGGATTCGTTATTGTATCCCTTTTTTTATTGGCTGCCTGTGGCGGTAAAAAAGAATCTGCCGCATCCATAGCACAAAAATGGTGCGACCTCAATGCCAAAGCATTTAAAGCCGAAGGCCCTGCCAAAGAAGCTGCTGAAAAAGCAAAAGAAAAATTTGAAGAAGAAATGGGCGCCAAGTATAAAGACAATAAAGATTTTATGAAGCAGGTAGAACAGGAAGTTGAAAAATGTGAAGACGCTTCAGAAGGGAGATGATTTTTAAACTTCACTTATAAAAGAGCAAGATATTCGTTGAAATGTCTTGCTCTTTTTAATTCAAAAACAGATTCCCACTAAAACACTTTTCCATTCAAATAATAGAATAGATATAACTACAGTTCAATCAATATTAATAATCCTAATACAAATATTGCGAGAAAAAATCCAGTTAATTCCGCTTTCCTCTTTAAAATCATTTTTGCTTTCGTGAAATAAATTATACGAAAAATAAATGCAAGCAATCCTGATACTATTGTTCCAATGTATAAAATTTTTGACTCAATATAACTTTCCCGGTTTCAATAATTCAATAAATATCGGCGATAACAAAACCAATCAATATGCAAAAGAAAAGATGCTTACAAATCTTGCTGCTTTCATAGCTAATTTCAGGTTATAGAAAAACAATTTAATAGCCGGCACTAGTATTACTTGTACCATTCTGAAAAAAAACTCTTTTTCTCAACCTTAGCCTAATTCATCGTTATCTGCACTTCGAAAAGAAAATTATCACTCCGCCCAACTCATTACATAGTTTTTATTCTCTATTTCCAATGCCTGTTTTGTTAACATCAGCGGACGAAAAGTATCTACCATCACCGCCAGTTCTTTGGTTTCTTTGGCGCCAATGCTTTTTTCTACTGCTCCTGGGTGTGGCCCATGCGGAATGCCTGCAGGATGCAAAGTGATCATACCTCGGGTTACATGCTTGCGGCTCATAAAATCGCCATCAACATAGTACAACACTTCATCGCTGTCAATGTTACTATGATTATATGGTGCGGGTATTGCCTGCGGATGATAATCGTATAAACGAGGCACAAAGGAACAAACGACAAATGCATTAGTTTCAAATGTCTGATGTATGGGCGGTGGCAAATGCACCCTGCCGGTAATAGGTTCAAAATCGTGAATGGAAAATATAAACGGATAGCAACAACCATCCCAGCCCGTTACATCAAAAGGATGTGTGCCATAATGCAATCCATACAACATCCCTTTCTTTTTAGCTTTAATTAAAAAATCACCTTTCATGTCAATGGTTTGTAAATCCTGTGGCGTACGTATGTCCCTTTCGCAATATGGCGAATGTTCCATCAACTGCCCAAACCGGCTCATGTATCTTTTGGGAAAACGCAAGGGCGAAAACGATTCTACAATAAATAAACGGTTGTGCTCGTCATTAAATTCAATCTGATAAATGGTGCCGCGGGGCAGTACAATATAATCCCCATAGCTAAATGGCAGTTGACCGTACTGCGTTTTTACCACTCCATTGCCTTCATGTACAAAAATCATTTCATCTCCATCAGTGTTTTTATAAAAATAATCGCCGGTACCTGATTGTGGCGCAGCCAGCACAATATGACAATCGTTATTGACTAGCACCGGAATACGACTTTTTAAAAATTCTCCTCCGGGTTTGATGTGAAATCCTTCTAAGCAACGATGACTCAGCATTTTTTCTTCCGCTATCTGTGGACTTACATCCACCTGTGGTTCGGTTTTGGTGATTAATGTAGGTGGATGACAGTGATAAAGCAAAGAATAATCATCGCTGAAACCTTCGGTAGAAACTAATTGTTCCGAATACAAACCCCCATCGGGTTTGCGAAACTGTGTATGACGCTTGTGCGGAATATTTCCAAGTTTGGTATAATGAGGCATAATATGTTAGTTGAATGTTATAGAATTTTTATATGTGTTCATGAGGTTGATTAGTTGATTGGTTGTACAATACTAACTTTTACCCTCAACCTCAACCTCAACCTTTCCTCTTCTCCTTCCCCGACATCTCAAGAGTAGTAAGCAGAAAAACATATTTCCATTTGCGTTTATCAATGTAGTATGTAAAGTTTCTGTGAAATAGCATTGTTGTAATTGGGGGTTCAAAAGAATTTTGAAGTGATTAGTTTAAAGACAATGGGCGTTTGGTTGATGAATTGAAAGATTCTGCAATTTACCTCCCACCCCTTACCCGCTGACTCCTTCCATCTGCCTTCCACCCTCAACCTTTTACCATGTCACAACAATTCATATCTTTCACCTTCTCAAAATTAATACATTTTAGATTGACAAAAATTGGTTTAATATCCGATACCCATGGTTTTTTGGACGAAGCGGTTTTTAAGCACTTTGAAAATTGTGATGAAGTGTGGCATGCCGGCGACTGGGGGGATGGTGTTGCAGAAAAAATGAATCGTTTTAAAAACCTGAAAGGAGTTTTTGGAAATATTGATGGACAGCTAATCAGGTCAACATACAAAGAGCAAATTGTTTTTTATTGTGAAGGAGTAAAAGTAATGATCAGGCATATTGGCGGCACACCTCCAAAGTACAATCCCGAAGCCCGAAAGGAACTTCTGGTTCATCAGCCACAGCTATTCATTTGCGGTCATTCGCACATTTTAAAAATTATGTACGACGAAAAAATCGGCTGCCTGTATATGAATCCCGGCGCAGCAGGAAAGCAGGGCTGGCATAAAATGCGAACCTTAATACGTTTTGAAATTGATGGAAAAGAAATGAAAAACTGCGAAGTAATTGAATTGGGGAAAAGATAATACAAACTCTACCTACGAAACCGATTTCAACAATTCTTTTATTCGTTGCAAATGTTTATCGCTCACTTTCCATACTGGTAAACGAAAAGTGTTTTTACACAAACCCATTTCACTGAGATACGCTTTTACACCACTGGGACTTCCTTCAGTAAACATAGAAGCAATTACATCTATATATTTATAATGCAGGGGTTTTGCTTTTGCAAAATCATTTTGCAAGCAGTAACGTACCATATTTGAAAAATCGAGTGGATAAGCATTGGCAACTACTGAGATAACGCCTTCTGCTCCTTGTGCTATCATTTGCAGGGTAATAGGATCATCACCACTGATGACCATAAAATCATCCGGTTTATTTTTCAATAATTGATTTAATAAATCAAAATTGCCGCTGGCTTCCTTGGTTGCAAAAATATTTTTCAGTTCATGGGCAATTCTTAATTGCGTTTCTGCGGTAACACTTTGGCCCGTGCGGCCCGGTACATTATACATAATAATGGGCAAAGGTGTTACCTCATTCAATGCTTTGTAATGTTGAAATATGCCCTCTTGGCTGGGTTTGTTGTAATAAGGTGATACAGAGAGAATGGCATCGTACCCTTTTAAATCAAAGTTTCTAAATCCTTCCAATACTTCTTGCGTATCGTTACCACCAATGCCGGCTACCACTGGTTTTCTTCCGGCATTTATTTTATTGACAAATGAAAAGACTTCTTGTTTTTCTTTGCCATGTATAGTTGCGCTTTCGCCAGTAGTACCCAATACTACTAAATATTCAACCTTCCCCTTTATCCAGAATTCAATTAAATTTTCAAAACTGTTCCAGTCGAAACTTCCGTCTTCTTGAAACGGGGTAACGATGGCAATACCAGTGCCGCTAAATTTTTCTCGGAGTAACATGAAAATGTATTAATTGATTAATTGAAATTAAACTTCGTCCCAAAAACCCATTTTGCCATACTTAACAATACGGTTATTAATTCTTTCTTCTGCAGGTATAGCCTTCAGCTCCTGAATGACAGGCAATAAAAAATCTTTTAGTTTTTGTGCTGCCAAGTCATAATCCCAGTGGGCACCACCATCGGGTTCGGATATGATACCATCGATAATGCCATTGCGAAGATTGTCTTTCGCAGTTAGTCGCAATTGAGTGGCGGCCACTTCTTTTTTATCCCAACTTCTCCAAAGAATAGAAGAGCAACTCTCGGGAGAGATTACTGAATACCAAGTGTTTTCCATCATATATACTCTATCGCCGGCGCCAATACCCAAAGCTCCTCCGCTGGCTCCTTCTCCAATAATCACACAAATCACAGGAACTTTCAGTCGCATCATCTCATAAATATTCCTTGCGATAGCTTCTCCCTGGCCTCTTTCTTCTGCTTCTAGACCCGGGTAAGCACCTGGTGTGTCAATTATTGTAACAACGGGTTTATTAAATTTTTCTGCCAGCTTCATCAGACGAAGTGCTTTTCGATACCCTTCAGGATTGGCCATTCCAAAATTTCGCATCTGTCTTGTTTTGGTATTTATTCCTTTTTGCTGGCCAATAAACATCACAGTCTCTCCACCCAGACTTCCAAATCCACCAACCATTGCTTTATCATCTTTCACATTCCGGTCTCCAAAAAGTTCTACAAAATCATCAGTCATTTTGGTAATATACTTCATTGTATATGGCCTGTCAGGATGTCGACTAAGTTGCACTTTTTGCCAATTGGTAAGTCCGCTAGTAATTTCTTTTCTTTTATCAATTATAGCTTGTTCAAGTTTGAAAATAGAATCACTCAGGTCAAGTTTAGTTTTCTCTTGACGATTCTTCATGCTAACGATTTCGTCGATGAGGTCTTTAATAGGTTTCTCAAAATCCAGAAACTGTCGGTTGGCATCTGTGGGCATAAGTTGTAAATGAGCGGCTAAATTAAGGATTAAATAATATTATAAAATTGGATTGAAAAATGGCTGCAAATAGGGGAAAAACATTTGGCTGAAAAGCCTGTCGGGATTATCTTTGCCGTCCCGAAAAAATCTTTATTAAAATTGGTTTTTTCAGGCAAACGAATTGGTAGTTTTCCCACAGAAGTGTGGGGAGTAGAATGCCCCCAGTCAAACTTTTGTAAAATAAGTGTGAGGGTTTTGAAATTTTTGGATCGGTAGTTTCCCCACAGAAGTGTGGGGAGTAGAATGCCCCTGTCAAACTTTTGTAAAATAAGTGTGAGGGTTTTGAAATTCTTGGATCGGTAGTTTCCCCACAGAAGTGTGGGGAGTAGAATGCCCTCTGTCAAACTTTTGTAAAATAAGTGTGAGGGTTTTGAAATTTTTGGATCGGTAGTTTCCCCACAGAAGTGTGGGGAGTAGAATGCCCCCTGTCAAACTTTTGTAAAATAAGTGTGAGGGTTTTGAAATTTTTGGATCGGTAGTTCAGTTGGTTAGAATGCCGCCCTGTCACGGCGGAGGTCGCGGGTTCGAGTCCCGTCCGGTCCGCTAAAGCTTCTCAATTTTGGGAAGCTTTTTCTATTTATGGCCTTTTATGTTTACATATTGCAAAGCGAGATAGACGGATCTTTTTATAAAGGATTCACCCAAGATTATGCACTAAGATTAGCCCAACATAACAATGGTGAATCTATTTACACTTCAACAAAAATGCCTTGGAAACTTGTTTATGTAGAAGAACAATTTTCTAAGTACGATGCGATTAAGCGTGAAAAAAATTTAAAAAAAGCAGATAGAAACAGAATAACGGCGCTTATTAATTCATCTAAAAATCTACTCCTAAAATAAGTATGTAGCCCTGTCATCCCCACAGTATTGTGGGGACGGGTTCGAGTCCTTCCCAGAGAATTAAGGAAAGTCTGCATTTTTCTTGTTCAAATAATGCAAAATAGAAGAGTTGAATTCAGTATCTTTGTCGCCATCCAAAACTGCCCGGTGAATTTTTCACGGGCAGTTTTATTTTGAAAGGTTATTGAATAAAGTAAAGAATTGTAACAATGGATGGTATTTGGTCTATGATTGCAAAATATCCTTGTAAAACAAAAAAGTGAAACGGTTATGATTAAGAAGTTCAAATCCTATTATTTATTTTTTGTATCCCTCGTTATCGGGTTATTACAAATTCCTTTTGCATTTGCAAAATCAGCAACTGGCAATAAATTATTCTTTTTATCTGACTCAACTGTGAACAGCAAAAAAACTGATTCACTTCACTTAATTCCTGTAATAAAATCAGTATACGATAGCTTACATCTAAATATAAAAGGTCTGAAGTCTCAAGTTTATGAATATGCAAAAAAAGGGTTTGACATCTTACAACATGAAGGCCGGTTGTTGAATGATTCTATTATTTCCATCATTGATTTCAGCTTACCTAGCAGTGAAAAAAGATTATTTGTTATTGATATAAAAAATTATAAAGTAATTTTTCAAACTCTTGTAGCCCACGGTAGAAATACTGGAAAAGAGATTGCAAACACATTTTCAAACAATGCATCTTCCTATATGAGTAGCCCGGGCTTTTATATTACAGGTACAACTTATGAAGGTAAAAACGGATATTCTTTAAAACTAGAAGGAATAGAAGCAGGTATTAATGACAATGCTTTTGAAAGAGGGATAGTAGTACATGGTGCTCCTTATGTTTCACAGGAACTAGCAAATGCGCAGGGCTACATTGGGCGAAGTCAGGGTTGTCCTGCTGTTCCCGTTCAATATTCTGAAAACATCATCAATACAATAAAAAACGGTACCTGTCTTTTCATTTATCATTCTTCATATATCAGTCGTTCAACTTTGCTATAATAATGCAGGGCTGTTTATAACTCTTTCACACTGCCCAAAAGCAATCTTTATCTTTGGATATTATTTAATTGAACATTTATGCTCAAAGTAGGAGTTTTTGGCACAGGTCATCTTGGAAAATTTCATTTGAATAACTGGAAAGAAATTTCCAGTGTAGAATTGGTAGGCTTTTACGACCCCGATGATGCCATAGCAAAAGAGGTTTCAGAAAAATATCAACTCCCCCGATTTGTTGATCCCGGAGCTTTAATGGACGTATGTGATGTAGTAGATGTAGTAGCACCTACCAATCATCATTTTGATATATGTGAAATGGCTATTAAAAAATGTCGTCACGTTTTTGTAGAAAAGCCGCTGGCCAATACAATGAATGAAGCGAGGCAATTAGTAACCTTAGCAAAAGAATCGGGCATCAAATTGCAGGTTGGTCATGTTGAAAGATTCAATCCGGCTTTTTTGGCTGTTAAAGATCTGGATCTAAATCCCATGTTTATTGAAGTACACAGGCTGGCCGAGTTTAATCCACGTGGCACTGAGGTAAGTGTAATTCTTGACTTAATGATTCATGATATTGATATTATACTCAGCCTTGTAAATAGTGATGTAAAAAATATTTCAGCCAGCGGTGTTGGCGTAATGACCGAAACACCTGATATTGCCAATGTAAGAATTGAATTTAACAATGGTTGTGTCGCCAACCTTACCAGCAGCCGTATTTCAATGAAAAAAATGAGAAAGATCAGATTATTTCAAAAAGATGCTTACATAGGTATCGACTTTTTAAACAAGAAAACAGAAATTATCAAATTAAAAGAACCGCAGGATACCAATGTTTTTGCTTTTGATATAGAAACACCTACTGGAAAAAAAACCATTGCAATGGCAAATCCTCCTGTGCCTGAAGTAAATGCCATTAAAGAAGAACTGACTGCATTTATTCATTCCATTCAAAACAACACAAAGCCTGTCGTTTCTGAAATTGATGGATTAATGGCAATGGATGTGGCACATCAGATTCTGGAAAAAATTGGTAACAATACAATTACTCAATGATAAGACCAGAGAAAAAAATAGCAATGGGCTGGTATGTATTAATGGATTACATAATGGCTGTTGCCACCTGGTTAATTTTTTATTTATATAGATCAAGTGTTTTAGATGACAAAGGTGCCTTTCCAATAAGCACACGTTCCTGGCTTTTTATTTTTTTAATTGTTCCAGCAGGTTGGCTTACACTCTACACACTGGCAGGTTCCTATAAAGCATTATATAAAAAATCAAGACTGGCAGAGTTTACACTTACCATTGTATGCACCATAATTGGTAGTATATTGTTAATGCTAACCTTTGTACTTAATGACCCTCATAGTGACTTTTCATATTACTATCTTGCTTTTGGCTTTCTGGTTGCCATTCATTTTATACTCACTTTTTCGGGCAGATTATTAATTCTTAACAAAGTAAAAAATCAATTACTGAGCGGAAAAGTTTTTTTTCCATCAATATTGATAGGCAGCATGGAAAATGTTGTGCGAATTTTTAAAGAAACAAAAAACAACTTGCAAGATGGGGGGTACAGATATGTGGGTTACATTTCACATGAAGCCAATGGAAAAAACAATATTCAAAAAATGATTCCTAAGCTGGGCACAGCAGACGAGCTTGAGCACATCATTGACAGTCAAAAAATAAAATTGGTTGTGCTGGCAATGGAAAAGTCGGAGCAATCCAAACTTGAAAACATCATCAACCGCCTCAGTGAAAAAGATGTAGAAATAAAAATTCAACCCAATACTATCGATATTCTTTCTGGTTCTGTAAAAACCATCAATGTAATGGGTGCACCTCTCATTGATTTGCAGACCGGATTAATGCCAGAGTGGCAACAAAATATTAAAAAACTAATTGACGTTGTTGCTGCAATCCTTGGACTTATCTTATTATCTCCCTTGATGTTGTTTGCGGCATTGCGTGTGTGGCTATCATCAAAAGGCACTATATTTTTTGTACAGGAAAGAATTGGATACAAGGGGAAAGCATTTCGCATGTATAAATTTCGCTCAATGTTTGAAGATGCAGAGGCCAATGGCCCTTCCCTGTCTTCTGATAATGATCCACGTATTACCAAATGGGGAAAAATAATGCGTAAATGGAGGATAGATGAGTTGCCACAACTTTGGAATATTCTTATAGGAGATATGAGCCTGGTAGGTCCTCGCCCCGAAAGACAATTTTATATAAACAAGATTATCGAACAAGCACCTTATTATAAATACCTGCTGAAAGTAAAACCAGGTCTTTCCAGTTGGGGAATGGTTCAGTATGGCTATGCAGAGAACATAACAGCGATGATTGAACGCAGCAAATTTGACTTACTCTATATTGAAAATATTTCTTTAGTCCTTGATTTTAAAATCATGCTTCATACCCTGCGCATCATATTAACGGGAAAAGGGAAATAGATTTTCTATTGCAGAATATTGATTTTATTTTTGAGAAAACTCTGTCTTTTGAGAAAAGTCATTTTTATATTTTGCCTGCTCCATATTATTTGTCAACAAGCTTCGGCACAATTCTGGCAGCAGCGTGTCAATTATTCAATTGATGTTAGCTTAAACGATAAAGAACATTCGTTGGAAGCATTTGAGAATATTGAATATTTCAACAATTCACCAGATACACTAAATTTTATCTGGTTTCATCTTTGGCCAAATGCTTATAAAAATGATAAAACAGCTTTTACTGATCAATCTCTTGAAAATGGAAATACTAGATTTTATTTTTCAGATAAGGAAGAAAAGGGCTATATCAATAAATTAGACTTTAAAGTAAACAATACTACAGCCGAAACGGAAGATCATCCGCAATATATTGATATAGTAAAGCTGATACTCCCTTCACCGCTTCTTCCCGGACAAAAAGTAAACATCACCACTCCTTTTCATGTAAAGCTTCCTTATAATTTTTCACGTGGTGGGCACGATGGCCAGAGTTATCAGATAACACAATGGTATCCCAAACCGGCGGTTTATGATAAAAATGGTTGGCATCCCATGCCTTATCTCGAACAGGGAGAGTTTTATAGTGAATTTGGCAGTTTTGATGTGCAAATTACAGTACCAGAAAATTATGTTGTGGCTGCAACAGGTGATTTGCAAAATGAAGCAGAAAAAGCATGGATACAAACAAGAAAAAATTTTTCCTGGCTACCTGTGATTCAAAAAGAAAAAAACAATTTCGGCTCCATCAAATCAACCAAAGAGAAGTTCCCGCCTTCATCAGTCAACACCAAAACTTTAGAATATAAGCAAGATAATATACATGACTTTGCATGGTTTGCCGACAAAAGATTTGTAGTGCGAACAGAAACTATGACACTTCTATCAGGAAAAAAAGTGGAAGTTGAGGCTTACTATGTTTATAATTCAAAAACAATTTGGGATAGTGCAGTTTATTTCGCACAGAAAGCGATACAGCATTATTCAACATTAGTTGGTCAGTATCCCTATTCGGTTGTGAGGGTTGTAGAAGGCCCCAATAGTTTTGGTGGCGGTATGGAATATCCTACCATTACTGTTATATCTCCGATGCAAAATACTGCAGCACTGGACAGAGTTATCGCACATGAGTTGGGTCATAATTGGTTTTATGGTATTCTGGGCACCAACGAACGAAAACATCCCTGGATGGACGAAGGCATCAATACCTATTATGAAAATCTTTATGCTAATTCATTAAAGCAAAAAAAACTCACACAGTTTGAACAAATATTGCTGGAATCTTTATCAGCCATCAAAAAAGATCAGCCCATTGAAACGCCTTCAGAAAGCTTTACTATAGCGAACTACGCATTGGTTGCATATTATAAAACATCCAAATGGCTCACTTTTCTTTGTAAGGAATTGGGCGAAGACACTTTCAATAAAGCCATGCAATCATATTATAAACAATGGCAGTTTAAACATCCATATCCTGAAGATTTTAAAAATTCAATGGAGGCTGTAAGCGGCCAAAATTTAGATTCCACTTTTTCTTTATTATATAAATCTGGATTATTGCCCGATGTAGTAAAGAAGGGAACTACCATGCTCATGCCATTAAATGTTTTCAAAAAAATGACATCGGAAGAGTTATCAAAAAAGAATTCAGTCATCAGCCTCTTCCCGATAGTTGGTTTTAATAGTTATGATAAGCTGATGGCAGGCATTACAATAACAAATATAAAACTACCGCCTAACCGCTTTAAATTTTTACTTGCACCAATGTATGCTACAGGTTCAAAATCGTTAAATGGTATCGGCTTTGGTTTTTATACTTTTTACCCCGGCAAAACCTTTCGGAAAATTGATATAGGATTTACTGCAGCCGCTTTCACTAATAATCTTTACAAAGACAGCGCAGGAAAGAAAACTTTTACAGGATTCAAAAAAATAGCTCCTGAAATAAAATTCACTTTTGCCAACAAAAATGCTAGAAGCAGTATTAATAAGTTTATCCGTCTTAAATCTTTCCTTTTTGAAGAAGACAATCTCAATTTTTTCAGAGATAGTGTAGCAGATGGAAGTGGTGGATATAATTATTTTACAAATGTCAGCACCATTTCATCCAATCGGGTGCTCAACCAGCTTAGCCTAGTTATTGAAAACAATAGAGTGCTTTATCCTTTTAAAGGCGAACTGAGGATTGAACAGGGAAAAGATTTTATTCGTCCCGCCTTTATTGGAAATTACTTTTTCAATTATCCCAAAGGCGGTGGTTTAGATGTAAGGCTATTTGCAGGGAAATTCATTTACACTTCACCCAAAACAATTTCAACACAATTTAATAATGATCGTTACCATTTAAATATGACAGGTGCCAATGGTTTTGAGGATTATTCATACAGCGATTATTTTATTGGCAGAAACAAATTCGAGGGCATGGCCAGTCAGCAAATTATGATGAGAGACGGTGGCTTTAAAGTAAGAACAGATTTGCTTGCCAGCAAGGTAGGCAAAACTGATGACTGGCTGATTGCGACTAACTTTTCAACTACACTGCCATCTGTTATCAATCCTTTTGCACTGCTACCTGTAAAAATTCCAGTAAAAGTTTTTTTTGATTTGGGTACTTATGCCGAAGCATGGAAAAATAAAGAAGCACTTGACCGATTTTTATATGATGCCGGCTTACAGATTTCATTTATGAAGGGAATTGTAAATATTTATTTACCATTGGTATATAGCCCCGTTTATAAAGATTATATCATTTCTACCATTGAAAAGAAAAAAAGATTTTTAAGTAAGATTTCATTTTCAATTGATATCTCCAATTTCAATCCCAGACGAATTGAACGCAACCTCAGTTTTTGATGAACGAAAACGGAACGATACAATACCTTAAACAAGAGCAGATAGATAAAACAAAATGGGATGCTTGTGTTGAAAGTGCTGCCAATGGGCTGGTATATGGATATTCATTTTATTTAGACACCATGGCGGCAAACTGGGAAGCGCTGGTGTATAATGATTACAAATTCATCATGCCGCTTACCTGGAATAAGAAATGGGGAGTAAAATATTTATATCAACCTTTTATTACAGCGCAATTAGGAATCTTTGGCAATGATTTGAATTCCGCTATACGGGACCAATTCATAGCAGCTATTCCCTCTCGATATAAATATATTGATATCGCACTAAATAGTGGGAATATTTTGGAAACACCCCATCCATATAGTTTCCCAAGAAGCAATTTTATTCTTGATTTGAACAAGCCTTATGAAACGATTTACAATCAATACAACGAAAACTCAAAACGAAATATAAAAAAATGCAATCAGCAAGCAGGCTTTGTAAAAAAAAATATTGATGTAGAAAAAATTATTTCTCTTGCTACAGCTCAAATGAAAATGCAGGGTCAAGTACCGGAAGAAAATATTTCCAGATTCAGAACACTTTATCATTTGCTTTCAAAAAAAGGCATGGCCGTAAACTATAGCATTTATTTAAACAACGATGAAATTGCCGCCTCTGCTGTTTTCTTTTATTCACATCATCGTGCTTATTATATTCTTGTTGGCAATCATACTTCCGGTCGTGATAGTGGTGCCTCGCATGCTTTAATTGATGCTTTTATAAAAGATAACGCAGGTAAAAAAAACTGTCTTGATTTTGAAGGCTCTGATATCGCAAGCTTAGCTTCATTTTACAAAGGTTTTGGAGCACAAAATGAACCATACCCAGCACTTAAAATAAACAGATTACCTTTCATTTTGAGATGGATGAAGCGTTGAAAACAGTTGATCCATTTAAAATAAAAATAAGGTGCTCAACTTCTGCTTTCTAAAATTTTTTCGGCAATTAATAAGTCAATCGGTTTTGTTATTTTAATATTCAAATCTTCCCCTTCTGTTAAAAACACTTTGCCGCCATTGCTTTCCACTACTGTAGCTTCATCTGTAAAAGTTTCCTGATACGCAGCTTGATACGCAGGCAATAAAATATTGCTTTGAAATGTTTGCGGCGTTTGAACCAGCATTACCATATTTCTATCCACTGTTTCACTTCCATTAGACAGCAGTAACCTTACACTATCCTTTGAGGGTAATACCGGAATAGCACTACCATTTTTTACCGCATCATCAAAGCATCTATGAATTAAATCCTTTGAAATAAGGCAGCGTACCCCATCGTGAACAAAAATGACTGCCTCTTCTTTTACTTGAGACAATCCGTTTTTAACTGACTGGAAACGGGTTTCCCCACCATTGGTAATTTGAATGCGCTCAGTATTGAAATAAGCATTTATCATCTCTTTACCAATAGCCATATAATCTGCGGGCAAAACAAGAACAATATTTAAATCATCATAAGCATCCAAAAATGCTTTAATGGAATAGTAAATAACCGGTTTCGCTTTCAGTAACATGAATTGCTTGGGCAAATTGCTGTTCATTCTTGTACCCAGCCCTCCGGCAACAATTATTGCAATTTTTTTCATGGCTTGCCTGTCATTTATAAATATTGATTTCCATTTCTCCTTCACTATTTTTCATAGCACGGTACATTCCTTCGCTATTGAACATCATTGCAGCATTTCCCTTTGCATCCACGCCAATCATACCGCCCTCTCCATCCAACTTCAATAATTTATCATGCACCACTTTATCCATAGCATCATGAAGTGAAAGGTTTTTGTATTCCATCAGGCAACTTACATCATAAGCCGTTACCGCACGAATAAAAGGTTCGCCATGGCCTGTGCAGCTAATGGCGCAGGTTCTATTGTTTGCATAAGTACCTGCACCTATAATCGGGCTATCGCCAACTCTCCCCCATTTTTTATTCGTCATACCTCCGGTGCTTGTAGCGGCGGCTATATTTCCTTCAACATCGCAGGCTACAGCTCCTACTGTTCCAAATTTTTTATTGGGATTTAAAGAGCGATGATCCAGCATCATTTCACCTTTCTGCTGTGCCTGTTTCAATTGCGCAAGTCTGAGTGCTGAAAAAAAATAATCATCAGGCTCTGATTTAATATTGTGTACTCGTGCAAAATCTTCGGCACCACGACCATTCAGCAATACATGATCGCTTTGCGTCATTACAGCAAAAGCAAGTTCAATGGGATTGCGAATATTTCTAACAGCCGCAACAGCACCTGCATCTAAGGTTTTTCCGTCCATAATGGCGGCATCCATTTCCTGACTTCCATCGCTTGCAAAAACGGATCCTTTTCCAGCATTAAACAAATCAATATCCTCAAGCGACACCACAGCTGCTCTTACAGCATCTAAAGCACTGCCCCCATTTTCAAGCACAAGATAACCGCAAGCTAATGCAACTTCTAATGCATTCTTATAATTCGCTTCTTGTTTTGCAGTTATTTCCGACTTTAAAATGGTTCCGGCTCCGCCGTGAATTAAAATTGTAAATTTTGACATAAAGATTGCTTCAGAAAAAAGCGAAAATAGTTATTTTACACCCCGATATGCTCAAACGTACTATTCACCCATCAGAATATTTTTTGATAGCTGCCAATTTATTACCTGTTATAGGTGTATTGGCCTGGGGCTGGAGCCCTATTGAGGTTTTTATTGTTTACTGTCTTGAAACCATTATCATTGGAATTCTCACCTTGGTAAAAATGGGGATTGTAACCATTACCAGAAATCAGGAAAGCTGGCAAACAGCAGGTGGCAAATCAATTAAACCGGGTTTTGCTTTAATGCTATTCTTTATTTTTCATTATGGAATGTTCGTAGCCATTCAAATGGGATTATTTTTTAGTGTGTCTGGAATTGCTTCAAAAATTAATATTGGATTCTTTAATTTCTTATATAAATGGCCATCACTGCTCAATCAAGATGCAATCATTATGCTGATAGCCTTTTTCATTTGTTATGGATTAAAAATGATTGTGGATTTTATATTTACCGGAAAATATAAAACGGCATCGATGATGGGCTTGATGTTTGAACCTTACATCCGCATCTTTATTCAACAATTCACTGTTATATTGGGCAGTCTCTTTCTTTCATTTGGTGCCGGTAAAGTTTTCATCATCATATTCGCAATGATCAAAATTGCTTTTGAATTATTTATTGATTATGCTAAAATAATAAATGAAGAGAAACTGGAACAAGGATTCCAATCAGACAATCAATAGCTCACATTCTTTCTGCAAGGTTTCGGCATTGATGGCCACTGTGCCTACTTCCTCGCACACAAGACCACCTGCTATATTGGCGATGGCTGCCATTAGTTTTACATTTTTTGTAGCAGCATACACCATAGCCGCTACAGCTATTACCGTATCTCCTGCACCAGACACATCGGCAATACTTCTTAAATGAGAACCGAAGATTGATGCATGATTGTCCTGCTGATAAAAAACGCCTTTCTCTGATAATGTAATGAAAGAAATCCTGTGTTGCAATTGCGCTTGCATCGCCTTATGAAACTGTTGCAATACTGAAAGGCTAATTTCTTCTCCAATAAAATTTAGCGCCTCTTTAATTTCTTTAAGATTTGGTTTAAAAATATCCACGCCTTTATAAGAGAAGAAATGTTTTCTTTTAGGATCTACTGCAGTAACAATTCCTTTCAGTTTGCAAAGTCGAATAATCTCAGCAATAACTCTTTCAGATAATACACCTTTATTATAATCTTCCAGTATCATTACATGAGGTGTTTCCTTTTCTATATATGCCGATACTGATTGCAAAAACAATTCTTCATCACTCATTGACAAATCCGAAATCATCTCATCATCCAATCTCATCATTTGCTGATTTCTGCTGATGATTCTGATTTTATTGGTAGTCACTCTACTCTTACTCTTAATCAGATAAGTTGTATCAATATTATTTTGATGAAAAAGGGCTATTAATTCTTCAGCATTTTTATCATGGCCGGAAACAGATAAAATGGATACTGCAGCACCCAGAGACCGACAATTCAAGGCTACATTACCTGCACCACCAATTCTTTCTTCTTTTTTCTCCAAAAGAATAATGGGAACAGGCGCCTCCGGCGAAATACGATCTACATGACCCCAGATGTATGAGTCAAGCATTACATCACCAATCACACCCACTTTGAGCGAGGAGAAATTGCTGAATAATTTTTTAAAGTCCTCCATGTGCAGGAGATTATTTTTTCTCGGGGGCTGGTTTATTATTGCGATAATCTTCGTTCAAACCTTTGATCAACTGGTTAGTGATATTGTAAGTTGTATCACGAAAATAGAACAATCCAATTTCGTAAGAAATAATATAGGAGTAACGGCTATCGCTATTAAATTTTTTCAAAAAATCTTCTATTCTTGTTTTAACAGCAAGATTTTTTCTCATAACGAAGTCTTGATACTTTTGTTCAAAATCGTCTTTCTGTAGTTTTAAAGTTTCAGCATATTGCCTCAGTTCTTCCTGGGCTTTTTCCTGTTCTTCCTGAGTAGTATAAGTTTTAGATGCCAGCGATTCATATTTTGATTTATACTTACCATCTAGATCGCCTACATTTTTCTCCAACTCATTATTCTTTGCGCCTATTTCATCTTTAACGGTTTTGACCATATCGAAATGTGCTTCGACTGAATCCATCTCGAAATAAGCGATTTTAAAACTCTTTGTTACAGAGTCGTTTCCGGAATTTACCGGTGTAGCCCTACTTTTTCCAGATGGTTTAAACTGCATAAAGAGTAGCGTCCCCAATCCCAGGGTAAGCAATCCATTCCATATCAACATACCATTTTTCAACTTCAGAAAATTTTAAAATTCTTCAGATTATTTTTTGATGTATCAATACACTAGCTGCAAATTAAGCATTAAGTGACGGGCAAATATAATGATTCAGTTCACTTTAGGAAAGGCTTAACAACATAAGTATAATACATTTTTTTATTTCAAAAAAAATAAAAGGAGTAAGCAAGCTTACTCCTTAAAAATATTAGTTATTCACCTGAAATAAGATTACTCTTCTTCGTCAAATGCCATTGCTTCACGGGTAGTTTGCAACAATTCATATTCCTCTTTGCTTCCTACAATTGTATTCTCAAACTTTCTAAGTCCTGTACCCGCAGGTATAGGATGCCCGGTGATCACATTTTCTTTCAAGCCCAGCATTTCATCGGTTTTTCCATTGATAGCTGCTGATGAAAGCACTTTCGTGGTTTCCTGGAATGATGCTGCTGAAATCCAGCTTTGTACACCCAGTGAAGCCTTGGTAATACCCAATAAAGTAGGTGTAGATGTAGCCGGATTAGCGTCTCTGTATTCTACAGGTTTCTTATCATTACGGCGAAGGATTGAATTTTCTTCTCTTACTTCACGTAGCGTAACAATCTGTCCTGCACGCAACTTAGCGCTGTCTCCAATTTCTGTTACAACTTTCTTATCAAAGATGTAATCGTTTTCATTTACAAATTCAAACTTATCTACCAGGTCATCTTCAAGGAAACGAGTATCACCTGGATCCACGATGGTGGCTTTGCGCATCATCTGGCGCACAATCACTTCAATATGCTTGTCATTAATTCTTACACCCTGCAAACGATATACTTCCTGAATTTCATTTACCACATATTCCTGAACAGCGAAAGGTCCTTTAATCGCCAAGATATCAAATGGCGCAATCTGACCATCACTAAGAGAAGCACCTGCTTTTACAAAGTCGCCATCCTGAGCCAGAATCTGACGGGTAAGAGGCACCAGATATTTTTTCTGAACACCATCTTTTGCTTCAATAATGATTTCACGATTACCTCTTTTGATAACACCCATTGATACTACTCCATCTATTTCAGAAACAACCGCCGGATTACTTGGATTTCTAGCTTCAAATAATTCAGTAACACGAGGAAGACCTCCTGTAATGTCTCGGAGCTTACCCAGCACCCTTGGAATTTTCACAATTACCTGACCTGCTCTTACCTCATCTCCTTCATCCATAATAATATGGCTTCCGGTTGGAAGGTTGTAAGATTTATTGTCTTTGCCCTGTACAAGTATTGAAGGAATTTTTGTTTTATCTCTCGTTTCAATTACTACTTTTTCACGGTGACCAGTCTGCTCATCAGCTTCTTCACGATAAGTAACACCATCAATTACATTTTCAAACTTCACGGTACCATTTATTTCTGCCATGATAACGTTATTGAATGGATCCCATGTACAGATAGCATCACCTTTGTTTATTTTCTGTCCGTCTTTTACATTGAGGGTAGCACCATAAGGAATATTGTTGGAAATAAGAAGTCGATCGTTCTTGGTATCAATGATTCGCACCTCACCGGTACGACCAATGACTACTTGAGATTTTTTTCCTTCATTATTTTCAATTGAAACGGTACGCAGACCGTCAAACTGAACAGTACCATCAAACTTAGCAAGCAATGAAGATTCAACTGAAGCAGAACCTGCCACACCACCTACGTGGAAAGTACGAAGTGTAAGCTGTGTACCCGGTTCACCAATAGATTGTGCTGCAATGATGCCCACCGCATCGCCGTTTTGAGCAATATTACCGCTTGCCAGATTTTTACCATAGCATTTTACACAACATCCTCTTTTACTTTCGCAAGTAAGCACAGAACGGATTTCCACACTTTCAATTCCTGCTTCTTCAATACGCTTTGCAACATTTGCTGTTATTTCTTCGCCACCTGCAATTAGCAATTGTTCAGAAACAGGTTCATATACATCATGCAATGAAGTACGACCTTCTATTCTGTCGCTTAATGGTTCTATTACATCTTCGTTATCTTTTAATGCTGTTGTTTCAATACCACGAAGCGTACCACAATCTTCTTCTGTAATTACCACATCCTGTGCCACATCCACTAAACGGCGGGTTAGATAACCGGCATCCGCAGTTTTAAGGGCAGTATCGGCCAGACCTTTACGGGCACCGTGAGTAGAAATGAAATAATCCAATACATTCAATCCTCCTTTAAAGTTGGAAAGAATTGGATTTTCAATGATCTCCGAACCAGTCGATCCTGATTTTCTAGGCTTGGCCATCAATCCTCTGATTCCAGCCAGCTGTTTAATCTGTTGTTTAGAACCCCTTGCTCCTGAATCAAGCATCATATACACAGAGTTGAAGCCTTGCTTGTCATTACTTAATTCACGAATCAATGTTTCTGTAATACGGGTATCTACACGGCTCCAGATATCTACAATCTGATTATACCTTTCATTGTTGGTAATAAGACCATTGTTATAACTATCCCACACTTCATCTACTTCTGATTTTGCTGTATCAAGTAATTCTTCTTTGGTATCAGGAATAATCAGGTCATTAATGTTGAAAGATAATCCACCCTGGAAGGCGGTACGGAAACCTAATTGCTTGATATCATCCAGGAATTTAGCTGTTTTGGGAACATTGGTAATACGGATGATCTCGCCAATTATCTCACGAAGGTTTTTCTTGGTAAGCAGTGCATTTACAAAACCCACTTCGGCAGGTACATGCTGATTAAAAATTACACGACCTACAGTAGTCTCTATCAATTTATGCTCCAGCAAACCATCAGCGTTACGAGTATTGGCTTTTACTTTTATCCAGGCATGCAGATCAACTACTTTCTCATTGTATGCAATGATAACTTCATCTGCTGAATAAAATATTTTTCCCTCACCACGAACCAGTTCGTTTGCTATAGTCTTTTTTCCTTTTGTGATATAGTATAGACCCAACACCATGTCCTGTGAAGGCAGGGTGATAGGTGTACCATTTTGCGGATTCAAAATGTTGTGAGAAGCAAGCATGAGTAATTGTGCTTCAAGAATTGCGGCATGTCCCAGTGGTACATGCACAGCCATCTGGTCTCCATCAAAGTCGGCGTTGAATGCACTACAAACTAATGGGTGCAATTGAATTGCCTTCCCTTCAATCAGTTTAGGCTGAAAGGCCTGAATAGAAAGACGGTGAAGCGTTGGGGCACGGTTCAGCATGATAGGATGTCCTTTCAGAATGTTCTCCAAAATATCCCAAACAACAGCCTCTTTCTTATCTACTAGTTTACGGGCACTTTTTACTGTTTTTACAATACCTCTTTCAATCAGTTTACGAATGATAAAGGGCTTGAACAATTCAGCGGCCATATCCTTTGGAAGTCCGCATTCATGCAACTTCAACTCGGGGCCTACAACAATTACCGAACGGCCAGAGTAGTCAACCCTTTTACCTAAAAGATTTTGACGGAAACGTCCTTGTTTACCTTTCAATACATCACTCAATGATTTTAATGCACGGCCACCTTCTGCTTTTACAGCATTAGATTTACGGCTATTATCAAAGAGTGAATCCACGGCTTCCTGCAACATCCTTTTTTCATTTCGAAGAATGACTTCAGGTGCTTTAATTTCAAGAAGACGCTTTAAACGGTTGTTACGAATAATTACACGACGATAAAGATCATTAAGATCTGATGATGCAAAGCGGCCACCATCCAATGGCACTAAAGGACGCAGTTCAGGTGGTATTACGGGAATATATTGCATCACCATCCACTCAGGACGATTGGTAATTCTTGTATTGGCATCACGAAATGCCTCAACCACACTTAGTCTTTTTAATGCATCCGCTTTACGTTGTTGTGAAGTTTCAGTTGCAGCTGCATTACGAAGGTCAAATGATAACTGATCCAGATCAATACGAGCCAGCAGATCATGTACTGCTTCAGCTCCCATCTTTGCAATAAATTTATTGGGATCATCATCGGGCAGGTATTGATTTTCTTTTGGTAAAGTATCCAGAATATCCAGATACTCTTCTTCTGTCAGAAGATCACCAACGTTTTGACCTTTATCGGCACGAATACCAGATTGTATAACAACGAATCGTTCGTAGTAAACAATCGTCTCCAGTTTTTTGGAGCTTACACCCAGCAAATAACCAATCTTATTGGGAAGCGATTTAAAATACCAGATATGCACTACTGGAACAACCAATTTGATATGTCCCATTCTTTCACGACGAACTTTCTTCTCAGTTACTTCTACACCACAACGGTCGCACACAATGCCTTTATAACGGATACGTTTGTACTTTCCACAAGCACATTCATAATCCTTTACCGGCCCGAAAATCCTTTCACAAAACAGACCGTCTCTTTCAGGCTTGTAGGTACGGTAGTTAATAGTTTCCGGCTTTAATATTTCACCATAGCTGCGCTCCAAAATTGTATCAGGAGATGCAAGACCAATTGTGATTTGTGAAAAAGCCGCTTTTGGACGATTTTCTTTTCTGATTGCCATAATCTTATTTAAGATTTTAGATTTGGATTTGTGATTTAAGGACTACTAAAGCATTTCTCAAATTCACAGATCGTTATACTTAATATTATTATTCAAACTGAAGGTCAAGACCCAGTCCTCTTAGTTCATGTACCAATACGTTGAATGATTCAGGAACACCTGCCTTAGGTACGTTTTCACCTTTTACGATGGATTCGTATGTTTTGGCACGGCCAATGATATCATCCGACTTAATGGTCAACAATTCCTGCAGGATGTTGGATGCACCATAAGCCTCCAGCGCCCACACTTCCATTTCTCCAAAACGCTGACCACCAAATTGTGCTTTACCACCCAATGGCTGCTGCGTAATTAAGCTGTATGGTCCTATAGAACGGGCATGCATCTTATCGTCCACCATGTGGTGCAGTTTGATAATATAAATGATACCTACTGTTGCTTTCTGGTGAAACTTCTCACCTGTTTCTCCATCATAGAGATAGGTGTGACCATACATAGGAATATTTGCCTGCTTACAGTATTCCCCAATTTCATCTACAGATGCTCCATCAAATATGGGTGTTGCGAATTTCAAACCTAGCTTCTCACCTGTCCATCCAAGAATGGTTTCATAAATCTGACCTAGGTTCATACGGCTAGGTACACCCAGTGGGTTCAATACAACATCAACCGGAGTACCATCTTCTAAGAATGGCATGTCTTCATGACGAACGATTTTGGCAACAATACCTTTGTTGCCATGTCGGCCTGCCATCTTATCACCTACTTTCAGCTTACGCTTCACAGCGATGTACACTTTCGCAAGTTTCAATACTCCAGCAGGTAATTCATCTCCAATGCTAATGTTGAATTTTTCTCTTTTGAAACGTCCTAATTCTTCGTTGAACTTAATGCTGTAGTTGTGCAACAAGGTATTGATGCTGTCATCAACTTTAGCATCGCCTGTCCAGCCTAGTGGATTGATGTTTGCATAGTCCAGTCCGCGAAGATTCTTTTCGGTAAACTTAGCCCCTTTGCCAATTTGTACTTCGCCAAAAGTGTTGGTTACACTGGCTGAAGAATGATTTGCAAGCAATGATGATAATTTTTCCACGAGTACATCCATCAGGTCAATCTCATTCTTCTCATGAATTTTATCCAGTCTTTCTAATGCTGCTTTTTCTCTAACCTTTGCTGTTTTATCCTTTTTAGCTCTTTGGAAAAGCTTTTTATCTATCACTATTCCTTCCACACCATTAGGCGCTTTTAATGAAGCATCTTTTGCATCACCTGCTTTATCTCCAAAGATGGCACGCAATAGTTTCTCTTCAGGAGTTGGATCACTTTCTCCTTTAGGTGTGATTTTACCAATCAATATATCTCCTTCTTTAATTTGAGCACCCACACGGATGATCCCATTTTCATCAAGATCCTTAGTGGCCTCTTCAGATACATTTGGAATATCAGGAGTCAATTCTTCTTCACCCAACTTAGTATCTCTCACTTCCAGTTCATACTCTGATATATGTACAGAAGTAAACAAGTCTTCCTTCACCACTCTTTCACTTATTACAATAGCATCCTCAAAGTTGTAACCTTTCCATGGCATGAAAGCCACTTTCAGATTTTTACCCAGTGCCAGTTCTCCATTTTGTGTAGCATAACCTTCAGTAAGGAAATCACCTTTCTTTACTTTCTGACCTTTCTTTACAGCTGGTCTCAGGTTAATGCTTGTTTCCTGATTGGTTTTGATAAACTTGGTTAGTCTATAAATGCGTAGATCATCTTCAAAGCTTACAAGTTTTTCTGCGGCATCCCTATCATAGCGAACATGAATTTCATTAGCATCTACAAATTCCACAACACCATTTCCATCTGCATGAATCTGAATTCTTGCATCACGGGCAGCTTTACCTTCCAGTCCGGTTCCTACAATTGGAACATCAGGACGGACAAGTGGTACAGCCTGGCGTTGCATGTTAGAACCCATCAATGCACGGTTGGCATCATCGTGTTCCAAAAATGGAATCAATGAAGCGCTCAAGCCTACAATCTGGTTTGGCGCAACGTCCATAAATTCTACATCGCTTCTCTCTAGAATTGGGAAATCACCCGTTTGGCGACTTTCAATTTTTTCTTCAACCAGTTCCCCTTTTTCATTCAGGATAGAATTGGCCTGTGCAATTTTTGCAAGATCTTCTTCTTCGGCACTAAGGAAAGTTAATTCCTTCATGTTCACTTTACCGTCTTTTACTCTACGATAAGGTGTTTCTATAAAGCCCATATCATTAATCTTAGCATGTACGCAAAGCGTAGAGATAAGACCAATGTTCGGTCCTTCTGGAGTTTCAATTGTACACAAACGACCATAGTGAGAGTAGTGTACGTCACGAACCTCAAAACCTGCTCTTTCGCGGCTTAATCCACCAGGTCCGAGTGCCGAAATACGACGCTTATGTGTTATTTCACTCAGCGGATTCGTTTGATCAAGAAACTGAGAAAGCTGTGAGGTACCGAAGAATGAATTGATTACAGATGACAATGTTCTTGCATTGATCAAGTCAACCGGCGTAAACACCTCATTATCTCTTACGTTCATTCTTTCACGTATGGTACGAGCCATACGGGCAAGACCCACTCCAAACTGAGCATATAACTGTTCGCCCACAGTACGTACACGACGATTGCTCAGGTGATCGATATCATCAATCTCAGCTTTTGCATTTGTCAGTCGTACGAGATATTTGATGATAAGGATAATATCCTCTTTTGTTAATGTCTTTTTATGTACAGGCTGCTCAATACCCAACTTGCGGTTGATTTTGTATCGGCCAACCGCTCCTAAATCATAACGCTTATCACTAAAGAATAATTTGTCGATGATACCACGTGCCGTTTCATTATCTGGTGCATCAGCGCCACGTAACTGACGATAAATAAATTTTACCGCTTCCAGTTCACTGTTCGAAGTATCCTTGTTTAGTGTATTATAAATAATAGCATAATCGCCACCCACATCTTCACGCTGTACAAAAATGCTTTTTACATCCAAGTCAATAATATTAGAAATGGCGTCTTCATCCAGCACGGTATCACGCTCCATTACTATTTCATTTCTTTCAATAGACACTACCTCACCTGTATCTTCATCCACAAAATCTTCCACCCAGGTGCGTAGTACTCTTGCCGCAAGGCGTTTTCCTACATATTTAGAAAGTGTCTTTTTATCAACTTTCACCTCATCAGCCATTCCAAATAATTCCAGAATATCTTTATCGGTTTCATAACCAATAGAACGTAACAAAGTTGTAACCGGAAATTTCTTCTTACGGTCAATGTATGCATACATTACGTTATTGATGTCGGTTGCAAACTCCATCCAGGCTCCTTTAAAAGGTATCACACGGGCGGAGTAGATTTTTGTACCGTTGGGATGAACAGACTGTCCGAAGAATACCCCTGGTGAACGGTGCAACTGAGACACTACTACCCTTTCGGCACCATTGATAACGAAGGTACCACGAGGCGTCATGTAAGGGATATTGCCCAAAAACACGTCCTGAACGATAGTTTGGAAGTCCACATGCTCTTCATCATTACAGCTCAAACGGAGTTTGGCTTTTAGAGGAACAGCGTAGGTCAATCCTCTTTCCATACACTCTTCAATTGTGTAGCGGGGAGGATCAATAAAATAGTCCAGAAACTCCAGAACGAAAATGTTTCTCGTGTCGGTAATAGGGAAATTGTCTTTAAATACGCGGAACAATCCCTCCACATTCCTTTTATCGGGTGTGGTTTCCAACTGGAAAAATTCTTTAAACGACTGGATTTGCACTTCAAGCAGGTCGGGGGCGTCGGCAAGATGCTTTATTTTACCGAAATCCACCCTTGAGTTCAATTTTGTAGAAGACATATGCGTAAATACCGGTTTTACGAAATGGATGACAAACCAATCACATTCGGGATTCTGAGAGACAGCTATCAAAAACCCGTGAGAATCAATTAATTAAACATGATTAGGAAAGTCAAAATATTATTGGCCAAAATAAAGGATTGCAAAGGTAGGGATTTATAGTTATTGAACAAGAAAATTTTGCCTACAACAATGAGGCCAGAAAATTTAAAGTTTGGAGTATTTATTTAAAAAGAGGAGGAATATTTATAGGATCACATTCTCGATTTTTTGGATAGCTCTAAGATGTTGTTTCTATACACACTCTTTCACATAAGATTAAAGTCAAGTTTAAAAAGAAACAGCAGATTTATCATAATGTATGAATAATGTAAATTGGATAATTTATTTTGCCTGATTTTTCAGTAGTTTATGAAATGTGTGCATTACGTAATTAGAAATATGCGCATAAATTGAGTTGAGCAGCATATTTGAAATACGTACTGCGTATATTTTTCAGAATGGGTTGATTGCTATGATTTTGTGGACTAATTTTTTCGGGGACGAAATTTTGGAATTTTGGGGGAGTTGCGTATATTTATGAGTAAGGTGCAAGCGTATTGGCACCCTGCTAACCATCAACAGACATAAAATTGACAAATACGTCTCAACATTGCTAAATTAAAATGCTAACTATAGTATGTGGTTCATTTTGAACACTATAAATAGCTTTGTGCAGACTTTAGTTAGCAATAATTTCAAAACATAACATATTAAATACATTCGGTGAAAATGTCAAAAAGTACAGACGTAAACTTGATATTTCACAAGAAGAATTAGCTGATAGAGCTGGTCTTCATAGGACATATATTGGTATGATAGAGAGGGCTGAAAAAAATATAACCCTCGTAAATATGGAAAAGATTGCTACTGCTTTACAAGTCAAAATTGAAGACTTAATTAAAGATAGCAATCATGGCAAAAAAACAAATTAAACCTTACATTATCATTGATGATGAGTATTTCATTCCCGAAAAGACGAGCGATGTTTTTATGGAAGTGGAATTTGAATATAAAGTAAAATCGTGGCAAGGTGCTTTGCCAAAATTCCTTGAAAAGCAAGGTCTAGATTTAACTGATGAGGAGTTTGATAATTTATTGGAAGAAAATTACGATTTACTTCACCCTGACAATAAGGATGGATGGGTCATTGACAGTGATGCAAAATGGGACGACAAAACATCTGCAACCTATAAAGTTTTAGCGGCTCTATATTCAGGAGATTGGGAATGTCGGGTATGTGGGCCAGTTCCAAAAGTTAACCCACAGCCAGCTGCTCGTTTGAGAGATTTAAAAAAAAGAGGCTATATCATTGGCTCACGGCGTAGATTTTGTAAAACTTGTGACCAAAAGACAATGCATGATATTCTTGTAATGCTACCAAGTATTGAAACAAGGTTTGAACATGGAAACGAATTAAGAAAACCAATGTCTGATATTCTAAAAAAAAGGATAAAGAGCTTTTTAGGATATAGAGAAGTCTGTTTCAATGTTGTTAGAACAGATGTTGAATTACTAATTGACCATAAGTTTCCCTCACAAAGATGGAATACGCCGGAGTCGGACAATCCGAATGACATGAGCGAAGCTGAAATCAGGCATAAATTTCAATTACTCTCTAATCAAACTAATATGTGGAAGTCTCGCTATTGCGATACCTGTGTAAAAACAGGTAAAAGAGGAGAGTTTATGGGTACAAAATGGTATTATAGCGGTAATGAAAATTGGGAAGGTAAAACACCACACGATGAAAACGGTTGCATTGGATGCCCTTGGTATGATTTGGAATTGTGGAAGTCCAAATTACTAAAAGCAACGCAAAAACTAAATAAATAAATTGCATACTATAGTATTCTTTAGTATATTGCAGTAAATACATTTTAAGTTGACAATGAAAGGAAAATTATCTTTTGGTAGTGTGTGTTCAGGCATTGAGGCTTCTCAATTAGCATTTGCACCTTATGGATTTGAACAATTATGGAGTTCAGAAATTGCAGAGTTCCCTTCAAAAGTTTTAGACTACCACTATCCAACTATTCCAAAT
>Ga0073902_10000269_pt1 | contig 33806 bp, 29 predicted proteins | sample KloWWTmeKNB19Kit_FD_66667 | JGI IMG/M metagenome (GOLD analysis project Ga0073902, IMG submission 66667) | Active sludge microbial communities from Klosterneuburg, Austria, studying microevolution and ecology of nitrifiers - Klosterneuburg... | ecosystem: Engineered > WWTP > Aerobic digester >...
AATCCAAACATGGGAAGGAAGAAACGCATACCTACACCCACACTTCTGCGAAGGCGGAAGGGGTTGTAATCTTTATAGTTATACCATCCATTTGCTGCTTCAAAAAATGTAAGTGCATAAATGGTACTACTGGGATTGGTAACTACAGGGAAACGTGCTTCCAGTGTATATTTATTAAATATGGTAAAGAATTGATTGGCCTGGCTTTGTACATCAGGATTTAATGTAGGATTAGATGACTGATAAATAGGATAACCTCGGTGTGCTACTATATCATATCCCAATAATCCGAAATTGTTGGTAAGGCCGGCATCACCTACTTGAAAACGCTCGAAGGGTGAGAAATCCAGTTTACCATTATATCGTCCCATAAAGCCAAATTTGGCAGCCAATTTCAAAACAAACTGTCTGTTTTTTTCTGCGCCTAACGCTTTGCCTATTGGTACATACCATTCTGCATTAAATTTCCATTTATGATATTCAGGATTTTTATAAGGGTCGTCAGAATTTACTATATCTTTTTTCAGCAATGAATAAGGAGGCGTAAGCTGTACGCTTGCTACAAAATTGGATCCACTGGTTGGATAAATAGGATTAAATACTGAGGAACGTTGTATTGCTATTTTCAAACTCAGGTTATTTGAATTACCAGTAGCGGCAGCACCAGGGAAAATGTTATAATTTTTTCTCTTATACTGAGTGTAGTTCAAAGTATAGACTAAACTGAAATAATCATCAGGCCACTTTAATTGTTTTCCTAATGAAATACCGGCTCCAAATGTTTTTAAAGAAGTATTGGCATCAAATTCATATTTACCCGTAATGGGGTCGTACCGCCCGTTTTTATAATTACTCTTGTTGAGCGAAAATGATAAAGAGTTCCTTTTCTTTCCACCCAGCCAGGGCTCGGTAAAGGAGAAGCTATAAGATTGATATGCTTTACCGCTAGATTGTACACGCAAACTTAATTTTTGGCCGTCGCCCATTGGTAGTGGATCCCATGCCGATTTTTTCCAGATATTTCTTATTGAGAAATTGTTGAAGGTAACGCCCAGTGTACCAGTAAGGCCAATACCTCCACCCCAGCCAGCAGATAGCTCTAACTGGTCAGAAGATTTTTCTTCCAGCTTCCAATTGATATCCACCGTGCCATCATCAGCATTGGGTACTACGCCCGGTTCTATTTTTTCCTGATTGAAAAATTGAAGATTGGCCAACTCACGTATAGAACGGGTGATTTCGGAACGGCTGAATAAATCTCCAGGCACTGTTCTTAACTCACGACGAATTACATGGTCTTTTGTTTTATCATTACCGGCAATGGTTACATTCTTAATTCTTGCCTGTGGTCCTTCAGTTATTCTTATTTCATGATCTATTGTATCGTTGTAAACAGCAGTTTCTACTGGCTCCACTCTAAAGAACAAATAACCATCATCCATATACTGGCTGCTGATATCGCCTCCTTCCTGGCTGGCTTCTTTACCTAATTTTTTATTGAGGATGCCCAGGTTATAAGTGTCGCCCTTATTTATACCCAACCATGCGGTGAGCAGTGAGTCGGAATATTTTGAATTTCCTTTCCATGTAATATTTCCAAAATAATATTTTCTTCCTTCTTCAATTTTAAAATCCAGATTCAGATTTCCCTTTTGAGTTAAACTCATGGCCGTATCTGTTATTTGAGCATCACGAAAGCCGAGTGAGTTATAATAATCAATCAACTTTTCTCTGTCTTCTTCAAATTTCTTAGGATCTAATTTGCTGCCACTAAGTTTGAATCGGAAATAGGGATCAACTATTCTTTTTGTTTTACTGATAGTCAAAAAACCCCAGTCTTTTATATATTCTTTAAATGAATATGCTTTTTCTGAACCAAATGGGCTGGGCTTTAGTCGCTGATCAGGATGCAGCGTAATGCGACTCATTTCCTTTGTGCCTTTCATTTGTTTTTTCAAACGCCATCCATCTACATTTTCGTTGCCATAAAAATGGATACCATCAATATGAACTTTCTGCCCTTTCTTGATATATATATCCATTGCAACTGAGTTGGAGAAAGTAGTATCCGGTTTTTGTTGAATATCCACACTTATATTCAGGTACCCTTTATCACTAAAAAATTTACTGATGCGTTCTTTGGTTTCACGAATGGTGTTTTCAGTTACAATTGTCTGTTTGGCCAGATTTACTTTGGCCATAATATCCTCTTCTTCAGACTTGTTAATGCCATAAAATTTAAAATCGCCCAGTTTTGCTCTTTCCTGAACATTCAACTCTACCCATACTTTATTATCTTCTATTTTGGTAACATATACCTGAACATTTGAAAAAAGTCTTTGTTTCCAAAGTGCAGTAATGGCTTTTGCAAAAATGTCTTCGCCGGGATGCATATATTTATCTCCTGGCAATAATCCGGAGATCGAAGCAACAATAGAAGTGTCCAAATGTTTGATTCCCGACACCTCAATACCAGCAATTACATATTCTTTTGGAATACGGGCATTACGATATTCAATTAATTTAGGATCAAGAGATGTGGGCTGGAGTGTATCAGATTGTTGGGAAAAAGCAGCAGTTGAAAAAACTGAAGTCAACAGGATAACAGAAAGCCTTTGTAAAGTTTTTTGCATAAAAGCAAGATTCAAATTCAGCTGAAAAATATTCTCATCCGGCAGTTATGAGGCATTGTTTTACAGGCCTTTTTCCCAGATTGAGGCGGCAAAATAACGGTAAAAAATTGAAGTCTTTGTTAAAGAAAAGGATTGAATGTCAAATTTGTACTCAGACTGAAAAAGGTTAGCAGAAACAACCATATCAATTCTTCATATAAAAATTGATAGATTTAAAAGAAAATTAATGTTAATAATTGATTATCAATTAGTTATCTGTTCGCTGGTTTTCCCAAATCTTCTTTCCCTGTTCTGATAGTCTAAAATGGCTTCATAAAGATTTTCTTTTCTGAAGTCGGGCCATCTTATGGGAGTAAAGTGCAATTCGGCATAGGCAAGCTGATAAAGCAGGAAATTGCTGATTCTAAATTCGCCGCTGGTTCTTATCATCAGTTCAGGATCGGGGAAGGAGTTGGTGCAAAGAAATTGTTGTATGGTTCCCTGGGAAATTTCGTTTACTGAAAGTTTTTTTTGTTCTACGGCTGCTGCAATATTTTTTACCATTTGCAAAATTTCCCAGCGGCCGCTATAGCTCAAGGCCATAATTAATTGTAGTCCTTTATTTTTTTCGGTAATGGACAGTGCTTCATTTAATTCATCTCGTGCCGACTGTGGCAGCATACTCATATCGCCAATTACATGAAGCCTGATATTGTTCTTGTTTAATGTTTCTACTTCTTTGCGAATAGTGCTTACCAATAGTTCCATTAATCCGATTACTTCATATTCGGGCCGGTCCCAGTTTTCGGTACTAAATGCATAAAGTGTAAGATACCCAATACCCAATTCGGCACAACCTTCAACAATGTTTCTTACACTTTCTACACCGTGTAGATGACCAAAGAGTCTGTCTTCACCTTTTTCCTTAGCCCAGCGCCCATTTCCATCCATGATGATGGCAATATGGAGAGGCAGTTTTGATTTATCAATTTTTTCGAGTAGCGATGTCATAAGGGCAGTAAAGGTATTACGAATGAATAATAAAGAAATGAGAAAATAAAAATGCCCCCGATGATGGAGGCATTTTTTTAATAGTCAATATTTATTTAGTTTCTTCCCCATACGGCTACTCTTGATTTTCCGCGGAGGAAGCCCTTTGTTTCGTACCAAAATTCAATTTTAGTTAAATGCCTCAATCCACCATTCATATCAATTACCCTGCTTTCGCTTCCCTGTGTAAAGCGGTTTCTAAGTTCAACATCTTGTACACTTCCGTTATCAAAATGCACTTTCATTTTATACATTTTTAAAGGGCCATCGGTTACTTTAATTTTTATCTGGCGCACATCATCTTTCCAGTTTCCAAAATTGATAACATCATGATCTACACCAAAACCTACATTTTTATCGCCCAGAAAATACCAGTCACCTTTATTGGTATTAACTGTTGTGAAAGCGGAGCCTACAATAAATAATGCAATGGCAAAAAATTTGAATAGTCGCATGTTAAAAATGGTTTTAAGTAAAATAATTTGTTTGGACAAATAGACTGTTGAGTATATTCAAAGTTTAAATTATTTGCAAGTTAAAAAAATATTAAAGAAACTGATAATGCCAGAAGGAATAATAAATATTAAACAGGGAATAATGAATGATGAAGGGAGTGGGAAATAACGAATATTGAACAAGCCCGCCTGAGCACTATATTAATAATATATGACGAAGGGGCAGGGAATGATGAATGATGAAGTGGGGGGGAGAATAACGAATATTAAACAGGGAATAATGAATGTTGAAGGGGGAGAGAATAACGAATATTGAACAAGCCCGCCTGAGCAGTATATTAATAATACATGACAAGGGGCAGGAAATGATGAATGATGAAGTGGGTGGGAATAACGAATATTGAACAAGGAATGATGAATGATGAAGGGGCAGGAAATGATGAATGATGAAAGGGGGGACAGCAATGTTTCAATAAAGTGTGCCTTAGGGCAACACAATATGGTTCACATATCTGAAGTCTATAAACAAACCTTCAGGATTTATTTATCTGTATTTAAAATTCACATTAACCTAGATTCTTACTTCGCCGTAGGGCATTTGTAAGATTGCAAATTGAATGTAAGATGAAACATGGCCGTTATGTATTGGTCTTTTTGCTTGCTCATGCCACGGGCCATGCCGGGTTTGCCAATGGGAGTGCCCAGCTCATAAGAACGGTCGCTTAACAAAGCAGCATCAGATAAACTGCCATCGGAATTGAGCGGGAAGATTGCAGGATCTACATAGGTTTTGCTTACATCATCAATATAATCGGTATTGGTAAAGCGGTGCAAAATTTCAAAACCAATATTTACTCTTGAGTTGAGAGCATACTTAAAACCGCCTCCAAATGGAATACAAATACCCATAGAACTGTACTTTTTATTCTTCGTTACACCTGGTGCGGTACTCCCCTGCCCTTCGGTGCCCAAAGGTCTTAAATAGACTTTTGCTCCACGTAAATAAGCATAAGGATCATAATTAAAAACACCTACACCTAAGGTGATGTAAGGCGTAAAGCTAAATGCCGGATCGCCGGGCATAAAGCGAAAGAAATTAAAATCGCCCTGTAATGTAAGTTCCCATACCTTGGTATTGAAACTCAGGTTTCGGAGATACATATATTCATTGTAAGAATTGTATTGATCGGAATAACCTAACTGTGCAAAACTTACTCCCAGTCTTGCTGCTATATAATTACCCAGATTTTTACGAAAGAAAGCTGTTGCTGCAATTTTGGTACGATTGAGACGGGCACGGGTATTTAAATCGCCAAAATAATGGCCACCGCCAATGCCTACTCCAAACTCTCCCTCTTGTGTAATAGCTTCCTGAGCGGAAGAACTCTTATTAATAAAAAGTGATAAAACAAGTACAAATGCTGCTATTTTCTTCATCATAACCTGAAAAATTAGGTTTAGGATTAATTAGAACGCTAAAAATATGAATTTCTTTTATTGAAGTATGATTAATTCCTTTTATCGAGCCCCCAGGTAAGTTTATTTCGCAGGGTTTGCAAAAAATTATTCTCGCTGAGCCTTACAAGGTTTACGTCAAATTTTTCTCTTTTTATTGCCAGCTGTACATCCTTACTCACCAATTGCCTTCGGGAGTCTAAAGCGCAAATAATCTGATCGGCACGGCTTTCAATTTCAAATGATATAATGGTGCTATCGGGCACTACTATGGGTCGCACATTTAAATTGTGAGGTGCTACAGGTGTTATTACAAAACTATCTGAATCGGGAAACACCACCGGGCCATTGCAACTTAAAGAATAACCGGTTGAGCCCGTAGGTGTAGCCACAATCAGCCCATCTGCCCAATAAGTATTTAAAAATTCTCCATTTAAGTAAGTATGAATTTTTATCATAGAAGCTACATCCCGTTTATGTATTGAAAAATCGTTGAGAGCATAAGGTACATGTCCAAACAGGGGCAGACTTGATTCTAAATGTATAAGTGATCTTTTATCAACCACATAAGTACGCTGCACCATTGCCTTTACTGCTACTCGAAGCTCATCACGACCAATGCTGGCTAAAAAACCCATACGGCCAAAATTGATTCCCATGATGGCAATATTTTTATCACGCACCAGTGTAATCGTATCCAGTAATGTACCATCGCCACCCAGACTGATAATGAATTCAACTTCCTCAGTCAAATCATCGGCGCCAGAAAATGTGATGGTATCGGCCGGCAGGTTGATTGTATTTTTTATTTCTTCAAAAAAATCCTGGTAAATGACCGGTATAATTTGTTGATGTCCCAACTCATCAAAGAAAGACTGAATGTCGTTTCGTTGTTCATCCATCATTACCCTGCTATAAATAGCTGCCTTCATATATTAGTTTGTTGTCAGAAGATGGTCTTGCGATGTAAAAATAATCCGTTTTGTCCTATCTGGTTAAAAGTGTATTCCAGTTTAAAGGTGATATCATAAAAAGTAAGAATATCTATACCTATACCACCTGAATACAACATTTTATTTGAAAGGCCATTATCGCCTGGCAACGGATTGTGTACATATCCGGTGTTGCCATATATTTTTCCGATTATCTGAACCGGAATTTTTATTGCAGACCGTCCCAGTTTAATTGGAAGCCCCAGATTAAAATTCAAAAGTCTTTTTGAAACAGTAGCTTTAAGATAACCACCTGCAACACCATCTATTACATAATATTCATATCCCTGCATAAAGGTTTCTCCATAACCCAGAAATTTTTGATTGAACCAGGGTTGTTTAAATGGGAGTTTGATACTGCCAAAAACTTCGGCGCTAAAAAAATATTTAGGAGAAAGATGCCAGCTACCCAATCCATTTACATTTAATCCCCAAAGATTAATTGAATTTGATAAGCCCTTTTTTTGAACTGAAACTTTTGCTGCATATCCTTTTGTAGGATATGGAATATAATCAAGGTTAGCAAAATTTATAGTATAGTAGAATGAAGGGAAGCTGATGCTTTTTCTACCAGATTTAAAATAGGATGGATTCAAAGTAACTATGGTATCCTTTACTTCTTCGGCAGTATATGACATGCCGAAACTGTGTCGGGTATTGATTGCATTGCGATAAGAAAGCCCGGCATAAACATTCATAAAGCTTCTCAAATAAGCATTGGGGTCTTTTAAAAAAACCTGCTTATCATCAATTGTGTTATAATTTACTTCTCTGTTTTTTCCCATTGCGAATCCTGCATTCATACCCCATTTCATGTGTTTGTCAATGTACATTCTATCATAGCTCAAAGAAATTTGCTTTGTATATCCACTCATCAGCCACAGCCTGAACTTGTCATTGTTTCCCGTTGCATTATTGTATAAAATTTTTGCACCATAATTTACCCTGTCCAATCCTCCTTTTTGTTCAAATAACCATTGATTCAGGTTTCTGTCCACGGGTTTAAAATAAGGCAGTGGAAATAAATACCACCGCTCCTTTAATGCTACCGATACATTTACCCTCTCTCCATCAACATCTGCCATAGCAACAGTTACTGATAAAAAAAGTGATGTGTTCATTAATTGCTTTCTTGCCGTTTCAAATTTTGCAACCAGTTGAGAGAGACTCAGTTTGTCTTCTGGCTTAAAAGGGATTTCTCGCAATATGATATTTTCCTTTGTCTTTTTGTTGCCAGTAATTTTAATATTGCCTATGGTGACAAGGCTGGAATTGAATGAAGAATCTTCATTTGTAAATGCATTATTATTTATTTGCGCCTGTGCTTTACTACCGAACCAGCACATAAAGAATAAAACAGTAATATTTCTCAAAAGCATTTTCATCTAACCTTAAAGATAAGGGCAAAAACATCTGAATAACCAGTTACAATAAGTGAGATTAAAGTTTGAGGTAGTTCATCAGGTTGTCATAATTGCTTTTCAGTTCGTTATTATACAATTCTTCTCCTAAAAAATATTTTACATCGTACTCATGACGCTGAAAAGCGGCAACTAAATCTGAGATTTCGGGTTTATTGATACGAATAGTAACCTGCATTAACCCTGTAGCAGGATCGTTGGAACTGTTTAACTGTGTAATCTGCGCATCATTACTTTCTACAATTCTGCTAATTTCATTAAAAGAGTATTGGTTGCTTTCCATTTCCAAAACAATTAATCCGCCAGGTTCTCCCAGGCTCATAAATTCTGATGAAAATTTTAATAAGTCGCTGTAAGTAACAGAGCCTATAAGTACATTTTCTTCATTCACAACTGGTACAAGGCTCAATGCATTGTCGGCGGCCATTTGCACCGCTTTTAAAAAATGCTCATCATCCTTTACACATTTATTTGAAAAAGACTGTTCCATTTCAGCTATCGGTGAATGATCATTTTCTGCATGCAGCAAGTCTTCTTCACTGATAAGCCCTGTAAATGTATCGCCATCAACTACAGGTAAATGCGTTACGTTGTTTTCATTCATCAGTTCAAGTGCCTGATAAACTTTATCGCTAAGGCGTAAAAATGGAATTGTTTGAGAAAGTAGCTCACGGGTCAACATGGATAGCGGCCAAATTTAATAATCAAATCACAAGTTCAACCAGGTTAAAGACAACAACAATCAACTAACTGTTGCAGGCTTACTCAGCTTTGTTAAGAATTTATGAAGTATCTCGTTAAAAGCAGCAGGTACTTCCATCATGGGAGCATGTCCGCATTTATCAACAAAGTGGAGTTCGCTGTTAATTATTAGTTTATTGAATTCCTGTGCTACGAAAGGCGGTGTGATGATGTCATTGTTACCCCAAATTAAAAGCGTAGGTTGTTTAATCTGGTTCAGCTCTTCACCCAGATTATTGCGAATAGCACTTTTGGCTAATGCAATAATTTTAATTGCTTTCATTCGGTTATTGGTAATGCTGTAAACTTCATCCACCAGTTCTTTTGTAGCGGTATTAGGATCGTAAAAAGTAAGCTCAGTTTTCTTTCTTATATACTCATAATCGCCTCTTTTGGGATAACTGTCGCCCATTCCATTTTCAAAAAGGCCTGAGCTTCCAGTGAGTATTAAAGATTTAATTCTTTGTGGGTGCTTTAAGGTATATACCAGTGCTACATGCCCGCCAAGGGAGTTTCCCAACAAATGAACTCCTTCATAATTTTTTGTTTCCAGAAATTTATGTACAAATTTTGCCAATCCTCCTACTGAGGTATGCAGGATATCCATTTCAAGAAGTGGCAAAATTGGCACCACCACTTTATAGTGATGTCTAAAATACTCAATCAGATCTTTAAAATTGCTCATAGCACCAAAAAGACCGTGCAACAAAACGAGAGGTTCGCCGTCGCCTTCTTCAATGTATTTGAATTTATCCTGTTGTTTTAATTCGTAAGCCATGGACAGTTTGTAAGCTGGTTCTTAAATTATTATCCGGGACTAAAGTAACTTATTTAAGCCAAATATTAGTTGATGTTACCTGAAAATTATACTTACACTCGTTTGAATGTTATATTGTTTTGCTCAGAATCAAATTCTTTACTTCATTTTGCCATTCAGATTTCAAGATGCTTAATACGATACTGTCTCTCCTTTTACCATTATTTAATGGCAGATGATTGCGAAAGATACCTTCAACAACACATCCAATAGCCTTCATAGCAGCAATGCTTTTTGCATTATTAGCATCAGCTCTGAATTCACAACGTTCCAATCCCCATTTTTCAAAAACAAAATTTAGCAAAAGGCTTTTACAATGACGGTTTAATCCTGTGCGTTGAAATGCTTTTCCATACCATGTATAACCCAGTTGTGTCGTCAGGTTTTGTTGTTGAATATCATAAAAGCGGGTACTGCCTGCATATTGATTTGCTTTTTTATCAAATACAATAAATGGGAATTCTTTTTTTTCTTCGTATGCCTTTAATGCTGTTTCCAAATATTTTTTCAGGTTTTCCTTTCCTGCTACAGTGGAGAGACTATAATCCCAAATTTCGGGTTCATGCAGCGAGAATGGAAGCAGATGCTCAAAATCTTCCGTCTTCAAAGGGCGAAGTAACACACGTTCATTTTCAAGTGTGGGATTGGTTTCAAAAATATCCAGTGCCATATTTTTTCATAATAAAAAGATACTTAGATAATAAGATAAACGACTACAACATTTATATTCTTTTAATATCAGCTCCCAGACATTGAAGTCTTACATCTATTTGCTGATAGCCTCTGTCTATCTGCTCAATGTTTTGAATAATACTTTTCCCTTCTGCACTTAATGCAGCAATCAATAAAGCGACACCTGCTCTTATATCCGGCGAGCTCATTGTAATACCTCTAAGCTTTTGTTCTCTTTCTAATCCAATAACAACAGCACGATGAGGATCGCATAAAACAATGCGGGCACCCATATCAATCAACTTATCGACAAAGAACAATCTGCTTTCAAACATTTTTTGATGAATTAATACCGAGCCTTTGGCCTGAATAGCAGTAACCAAAACAATACTCAGCAAATCGGGAGTAAAGCCCGGCCAGGGATGATCGTAAATGGTCATTACAGAGCCATCCAAGAATGACTGAATTTCATATTGTTCTTGTTCGGGTATATAAATATCATCCTCTTTAATGTTTATTTGAATTCCCAATTGTCTGAATTTTTCAGGAATGATACCTAAATGAGAAACGCCTGCCCCTTTTATCAAAATATCACTTTGTGTCATAGCGGCCAATCCAATAAAAGAACCCACTTCTATCATATCAGGCAATAACCGATGAGTAGTGCCACCCAGAGATATTACACCGTCAATTGTAAGCAGGTTACTACCGATGCCATTAATTTTTGCCCCCATCGCATTTAACATTCGGCAGAGTTGTTGAATATAAGGCTCACAGGCAGCATTGTAAATGGTTGTAGTACCTTTTGCCAGTACAGCAGCCATGATGATGTTAGCTGTTCCAGTTACTGAAGGTTCATCTAACAACAAGTTGGTACCACACAAAGGCTCTCCATTTTTTGTTGTTATATGAAAGAAACCATCTTTATTCAGGTTGAAAGTAGCTCCCAGTTTTTCAAAACCAATAATGTGTGTATCTAACCTGCGTCGGCCTATTTTATCACCTCCCGGCTTGGGAATAAAAGCTTTTTTAAAGCGGCTAAGCATTGGCCCCGCCAACATTACAGAGCCACGTAGTTTGCCACTTTTGCTTTTGTATGTTTCGCTATGCAGATAATTAATATCTACATCATCAGCCTGAAAAATAAAAGTATCCTTGCTGGTACGATTGATCTTTACATTCATCTCACCCAACAATTCTATGAGCAGATTTACATCAATAATATCAGGAATATTAGAAATAGTAACGACTTCAGAAGTCAACAAAACTGCACTGATAATCTGCAAGGCCTCATTTTTTGCACCTTGTGGAATGATTTCGCCTGAAAGTTTGCGTCCGCCGTTTACTTCAAAAGAATACATAAATAATTTTTTCTTTCTTATTTTATGTGAAAGAAAGAAATTAAAGAGAAACTAGAATGTGCAAATATAAAAAAACCCCTTGCGGGGTAGGTCGTTAATATCTTTTCTTTTTGAAGTTACCATTTCTGTTATTATCACGCCGGTCATTTCGACCTCCACCACGGTGCTGAAATTTTCCGCCTCTTTTTCCATAATTGCTACCACCATGATTCTCGTGTTGCGGGCGAAATGCTTTTACAAATGGAGTATTTGTAAAAGTTAGCTGCCCATCGGTAAGGTTGCTGAGTTCACTCTGAATGGCATCATCATGTACAATTTCTTTATGCCAGTTATTATAGGCCAGCTTCATATAATAAGCTACTGCATTGGCAAACCCGAGTCTCTTTTCTGGATTTTCTTCGGCCAAAGCCTTATTAATAATATTCTCCAGATTTTTTCCTAAATGTGAAAACTTAGGATGTCTCTTTGGGTAGGGTAATGGCTTTGGCTTTACTTTTAAAGTCTCTCTGGTAGGAATGGGATATGGAGATTTAACTTCTAATTTAAAATCTGAAATTAAAAAAAGATGATCCCAAAGTTTATGACGAAAGTCTTCTACATTTTTAAGATGCGGATTTAAAAAGCCCATCAATTCAATAGCAGCATTTGCATTGCGTTGTCTTTTTTCAGGATCTTCAATTGTACGAATATGCTCAATCATTTTTTGCAAATGACGACCATACTCCAGCATTATCAAGTGGTTCCGAGTGGTGTTATATTCCATGAATTAAAATTGGATACGGCGACAAATGTAGATAAAGAAGTTTGAAGTATGAAGTTGAAAGTGAAAAATGCAGTATTTAACCAAAAAAGAAAGGGGCCCCGAACCAAGGCCCCTTTTACAAGCCACCATCCTCTTCCACCTAAGAGGTCGTTTAGAATATAGTTGATTGACACAAGCGGGGTGGCTATCAGTTTTTATCCACCAACCAGAATTTCTTATATCAAATAAATCTTAAAAAAAAAGAATATTTTTTGGCTTAAATAATTTACAAATTCTATACCAAGTTTCTGAAAATTGAAAAAAATATATGCGCTATATAACAATTCTCATCTCCCCTGGAACTTAAAATAATGAACTAAAGATAATAGCCAACAAATTGATGTACAATAGGAAAATAAAGACGTAATTCTCTTCTGCCATCATCAGAAAAATGCCTGTGGATTCTCCTTTCTTTTTAGAGATAATACTTACGGACATAACTTTGCCGCTATGATTATTGCCATTAATGCAAGATTTTTATTATCCGATTATTTAGAGGGCTATGGCAATTTTATTCATGAAACATTAAAGCGCATAGTCATCAATCATCCCGAGCATCGTTTTATTTTCATATTTGACAGGGCGTTTGATCCTCAGTTTATTTTTGCTGAAAATATATTACCTGTAGTGGCAAGGCCGCCTGCCCGCCATCCTTTACTGTGGAAATTCTGGTATCAGTTTCAAATACCCCGCATATTAAAAAAATATAAAGCTGATGTTTTTCTTTCAGCCGATGGATTTTGTTCCTTAAATACTCAAGTGCCACAATGTGTGGTAATACATGATCTTGCGTTTCTTCATTACCCAGAATTTCATAAAAAAGCTCATCTTTCATTTTTCAAAAAATATATTCCGCTGTTTTTACACAAAGCTTCATCAATTGCCACGGTTTCACAGTTTTCAAAATCAGATATAAAAAAACAATTTCAAATTGATGATTCAAAAATTGATGTTGTGTATAGCGCTGCCAAATCGGTCTTTCGGCCTATAGATGATATTGAGAAAACTGAAACTAAAACTAAATACACTGAAGGAAAGGAGTTTTTTTTATTTACCGGCGCCATTCATCCCCGAAAAAATCTGATGAATCTGTTAAAGGCATTTTCACTTTTTAAAAAGAGATTGCATAGTAATATGAAACTCGTTATAGCCGGAAGGCTGGCGTGGCAATATGCATCATTTACCGAGAGCTTGAAGAGCTATAAATTCAGAAATGATGTAGTGTTAACTGGCTATGTGGAAGAAAGTGAATTAGTAAAAATAACTGGAGCTGCTTATGCAATGGTTTATCCCTCCTTATTTGAGGGTTTTGGTGTACCACCGCTTGAATCCATGCAATGCTTTGTTCCTGTTATTACTTCAGAAAAAAGCGCCATGTTTGAAATAACCAGAGATGCGGCTTTGTATGCAATTGCAAACGACCCGGCTGATATTGCAGAAAAAATGATGTTGCTTTATAAAGATGAAACCTTGAGAAAAGAAATGATTGAAAAAGGCAAAATAGTTGCCTCCTCATACAGCTGGGATAACACGTCCAATTTACTTTGGCATTCGATTTTAAAGGCAATGCAATAAAAATATCTTCAAGCTACTTCGGTTATCTTTGCAACCATATTTAAAATTATGAGCAATTCAACAATTACGATAGAAGTGGAAATGGATGAAAAGCGTGTACCCGCCTCAATTGACTGGACAGCATCTGATACTGGAGCTGAAAATAAGCAGAAAGCAAAAGCCATGATGATTTCCTTTTGGGATAGTTCAGAAAAGGCTGCCTTGCGTATTGATCTTTGGACAAAGGATATGATGGTAGATGAAATGGCCGATTTTTTTTATCAGACATTGATGACAATGGCTGATACTTATGGAAGAGCAACCCAATACAATGAACAGGCGGAGGAAATGAAAAAATTTGCAATTGCTTTTTATGAACAATTTCGTGCAAAACAATTGAAAGAGAATAAAGCGAGTGATTGATATGGGAATAAGGTATTTTTTTGCATCCTATTAATTCAATGTAACTTTTCAAATATTATTTTACTATCAATAAATAACTATATGAGTCTTGAACAAAAAATAATGACCGATCTGAAAGTTGCCATGTTAGCAAAGGATGAAGCAGCATTGCGTAGTCTACGTGCTATTAAAGCAGCCATTTTGCTTGCAAAGACTTCTGAAGGAAGTAAAGGAGAATTAAAAGAGGAAGACGAATTAAAGCTTTTGCAAAAAATGGCAAAGCAAAGAAAAGATTCATTAGAAATTTTTCAGCAACAAAACCGTACTGATCTTGCAAAAAAGGAAGAAGAAGAACTGGCCATAATTGAAAAATTTTTACCAAAGCAACTTTCGGCGGAAGAAATAAAAACTGTAGTGGAAAAAATTATTGAAGAAACAGGAGCAAGTTCGCCGGCGGATATGGGGAAGGTAATGGGTGCTGCAACAAAACAATTATCAGGCAAAGCCGACGGAAAAATCATTGCTGCATTGGTAAAAGAGTTGCTTGCAAAAAACTGATTCGTCAAATATGTTGCAATTACTTTTTAATAAACATTCATATTAAAGTTGTCTTAAAAATCTATTCAGAAATCCGAGGAGCAGAAATATAAAAAATATTTTAGCACTTCATTCGTTAAGACTTAAAGAACCTCATGCTGATAGATATACTCTTTGCAATTGCAATTTGTTTTGCCGTTTGGCATGGCTGGCAGCGAGGATTGGTGCTTGGCGTATTTTCTTTGGTTGCAATTATCATTGGTCTGGCAGCAGCAATGAAGCTATCTATATTCGTTGCAGACTATCTTGGTAAGTCTATAAATATTTCTAAGGAATGGCTACCATTTATTTCTTTCCTTGCAGTGTTTATCGTTGTCGTATTGCTCATAAGACTGGGAGCAAAAGCAATAGAAAAATCTTTACAAACAATAGCACTTGGTTGGGTAAATAAGCTGGGAGGAATCGTATTTTATTCAGTAATCTATATGCTTACTCTTAGTGTTATACTCTTTTATGCTGAGCATATGAAATTATTGCAGCCTACGACCATTGAGCAATCTGCTACGTATTCTTTTCTACAACCCTGGGGACCCAAAGTTATAAATGGGTTTGGTTCTTTAGTACCCATTTTCAGAGACATGTTTGCCAAACTGGAATTGTTTTTTGAAAATATATCTCAGAAAATTTCCGCGTTCATATAAGTACAAAATAAAAGCATCCCGCTATTGCGGGACGCCTTATATTTCACCAAAACCAACTATTGCAACAGCGTGTTGCTATAGCATAGACATTACTCAGCCTTTAATTGCTGCACCTTCAGTTTACCCATCCATACTTTTTTACCTTGCAGCTTGCGCACCAAAAACATAATGGCCACAAAGACAAAGAATAACGGACCTAAGAATCCTAATAGTGCTATAAACTTTGTTCCATAGAATCGTTCCATCGGTCTTCTTATTCGCTCTGCTATCAAGTACATACCAGGTACCATAACCAGCGTAAGGAAAAATGAAAAGATGAGACCGAATATAATGGTCCAGCTGAGCGGCCCCCAAAACACAACACTATCACCTCCAAAGAAAATATTGGGTCTCAAGTGTGTAAACAAACCGGCAAAATCAATATTGAAACCAACAGCTAATGGGAACAATCCCATGATGGTAGCAACAGCAGTAAGTAATACAGGGATAATTCTGATTTTACCAGCCTGTATCGCTGCTTCACGGGTACGCATGCCACGTCCACGCAATTCGTCGGTAAATTCTATTATTAAGATTCCGTTTTTAATAACAATACCTGCCAGACCTACAATTCCAATTAGCAACATGATTGAAGATATGGTCATACCGGTAATTGCATAACCTAATAGCACTCCAATGATCGAGAAAAATATTTCGGTAATAACGATAAACGGTTTGCTCATTGAGTTGAACTGCAAAACCAGAATTAAAAATATCAAGCCAATTGCAATCATAAAAGCGGTACCCAAAAAAGTTTGAGTTTCTTTTTCCTGTTCACTTTGACCACTGAGTTTGATAGAAACATCGGGTGGAATTTTTTCCTTATTCTTAAACTCATCAATCTTTAATTGCAGGCTTTTATTAATGGGTCCCACCATGGTAGGGTCTAACACATTGCTTTGGAGTTGTATTGTACGCTTTACGTTTTTACGCCTTACACCACCTGTAGTGCTGGTATAATCCACTGAAGCAATGGAACTAAGTGGTATGGATTTAACCTGCATAGAGTTCATATCCATAAAAGTGATGCGCAAATTCATTAAATCGTTAACATTATTCTTAATTAAATCATTGTAACGCAACTGAATTTTATATTCATCTTCGCCATCCTTAATCTTGCTTACTTCTTTTCCAAATATTGCGGTACGGATTTCCATACCTACCTGTGCAGTACTCAATCCTTCAAACATGGTTTTTTCTCTGTCCACATTCACGGTTATTTCAGGGTTGCTGAGGTCCACATCGGGTTGCAGATTTTCAATTCCATTAATACGATTTGTATCAAGGAAATTATAAAGCTGTCGGGATATCGTTGCAATGCTTTCAAAATTATCACCCTGTACTTCTATATTTACCGGAGGATCTGTAGGAGGGCCACCATCTTCCTGAGCTACTTCAACACTTGTTCCTGGCAATCCTTTTACTGCTTCTCGTATTTCATCCATTATGGGCTTTGTCCTCTTACCATGCCTTTTTTCAAATTCAACAAATGAAACCTGGATACGACCAAGGTTGGATTGTACGCTACGGTTTTGGTCACGAGGATTATTGGCACTTACAGCAACGTTTGTTATAATACTTTCTACAATACTTCCGGGTGTTCCTGGTTTTTCATTCTCTAAAATTTTTTCTACTCTTTTTTCTAAAATACTGGTGATGCTGTCGGTATATTTTACATCAGTACCCACCGGAAGTTTTAGATATACATAAACAAAATTGGGATCGCCACTGGGGAAAAAGGTTGACTTAGTGCGACCCATACTGATGCTGGCCATCAACATACCAAAAGCAACAATAAATAAACCAAATAATGAAATAAATGCATAAACCGGTCTTCTGCCTACCAGAATCCAACGCAATAGTTTTTCGTAGCTATTCATCAATTTGGGTAGCGCTCTTTTTTGGAAACGATGGATCACATCATTTAATATATAGGCATTTAAGACCATCAAAATGGCCATCAATAAAGAAAAATTTGCAACACCACTCAACCCTGCCAGATGCAGCAATACACCCGCTACAATGAAAACTATAAACCATTTATTTTTAAAAACATCCTTCTTAGGCTTTTCATATTCTTTTCCCTCGGGTTTCATAAAACTAACTGCAAAAACCGGGTTGAAAAAAAATGCAACAATCAAAGAAGCAGTTAACGTAAGTATTAGCATGGTAGGCAAATAGATCATAAACTTACCTATCAATCCTTTCCAGAATAATAATGGGAAGAATGGAGCCAGTGTAGTAGCAGTACCTGCCAAAACCGGAATAAAAACTTCTCCTGCTGCTTCTTTTGCACTTCTTACAATTGGAATACGGCCATTATTATATATACGGTGTGTATTTTCTATTACCACAATAGCATCATCTACTATAATACCCAGTCCAAACAATAACGCAAACAGTACTATAAAGTTTAAAGTAACTGTAGTGCCTACTACCATATCCGCCACAGGCAAAAACAAGAATGCAACAAATACACTTAGTGGAACACTCAAAGCCACAAAGAATGCATTGGTAACTCCCATAAAAAACATCAGGATGATTAATACCAGAATAAATCCAATGATGATTGTATTAATAAGCTCGCCAAATGAAGTTTTAGTCTGTTTGCTGGTATCGCCAGTAAAATCAACTCGAAGATTGGCAGGTAACTCTTCATTGTCCTGCATTTTTTTCACCACTTCTTTTACCTGATCTGCACAGTTAATCAGGTTTTCACCAGATCTTTTGATAATGTTAAGTGTAACCACATTTTTTCCATCAAGGCGGGCATAGCTGTCTCGTTCTTTAATTGTGTCTTTCAACTCGGCGATATCTCTAAGATAGACCGAGGCTCCCTGCGCACTGCTTCTTACAACAATATCATACATATCCGCAACCGAAGTAAACTGCCCTTTTACTTTTAGTGTACGTCTCATATTGCCAACTTCTATCAAACCACCTGTGATATCATGGTTCTCTCTTGAAATTGCATTTTCAATATCCATAAAGCTAACTCTGGCAGCAGCCATTTTATAAGGATCGGCATTTACCTGAATCTCTCTTTCAGGAGCTCCTACAATTTCTGCACGGGTTACTTCGCTCAGCTCTTCAATTTTGTCCTGCATTCTATCTGCATACTGCTTCAGTTTCATCCCATCATAATCTCCACTTATATTGACAAACATGATGGGCATTTCGCTAAACGCAAATTCCTGTACGTTGGGCTGACTGGTAAGATCGGTTGGTAAATCAGTTTGCGCTTTATCAATTGCATCTTTAACCTTTTGCTTTGCAAGGTCTGTCTTTACATCGGTGTCAAATTCAACAACTATCAAACTATAATCGGCCTGTGAAATACTTTGAATCTTTTTCACCTTAGCGCCGCTTATTCCTTTTAATTGCTTTTCAATAGGCCGGGTTACTAAATTTTCTATGTCTTTTGGTGAGTTACCCGCATATATGGTAGTTACAGAAATGGTAGGAACTACAATATCTGGAAACTGTTCTTTGGGCATGCTGTTGAACTTCATCAATCCATATAGACTGATGAGAATTGCGATAATATAAACCGCTGTTTTATTATCTACAGCCCAACTGGTTGGTTTAAATTCTTTAAATTTTTTGGCTATTCCTTCTAATGATTTCATCTGACTATTTTTTATTCGTCATCAATCTGTTTCAGAAAATTATTTTGAGCTGGTTACCGACTGGCCATCATACACTGTTTGATATCCTTCGGAAATGATCAATTCTCCCTCACTTAATCCTGATGCTATAGCCACCTGACCTTTATAGGGCTCACCTTGAATGGTTACCGATTTTTTTCTTGCAATTTGTTTGTCTCCTTCTTTAACCATTACATATACAAATTTTCCAGTTTCATCAGTTTGTACAAGATTAACAGGCACTACCACTACGTTTTTTAAAAGATTGTCCTGAATACGAATAGTTGCTGTAAGATTGGGTTTTAATTTATTATTGACTCCCAGTTTTGCTTCTGCCATAAAAGAACGGGTAACAGGATCAATAGCACTACCCACCATAGAAATTTTAGCTTCAAATGTGGTATCCAGATCGGGTACATCTACCAATACTTTTGCATTGCGCACTACATCTTTTGCATAACGATCGGGCACTGGTACTTCCGCCTTCATTGTTGCATTTTCATTTACAATTTGAATTTGAGGTTTCCTATCAGCACTTACGCCTGTAAAAAATTCTCCGGGGCGCACATTAACCTGCTCTACTACTCCGCTGATTCCAGCATACACATTACTCATATTAACGGCTTCTTGTGCAAGCGATACTGCCGACTGTGCCGCTCTGTATTGTGCAGAAGCAGATTCCCAGTCAGCTTTAGCTTTAATTACCTGCATTTCGGCACCAATATTTTGATTCCATAAATTTTGGTATCGTTCATAAGTAGTTTTTGCTAAATCCATTTGTGCTTTGATAATGCCAACTTGTTGACGTGCAGTTGCCAATTGTTGACGGGCAATGGCATCATCCAGTTTAGCTACTAATTGTCCTTTGCCAACTCTTTGCCCGGCCTTGACTAAAATTGCTTTTACTAATCCACCTTGGCCATTGGGAGCTACATAAGCAATACCGTCATCAGTATTAATTTTCCCTTGCAATTCTATATAATGTGCAAAAGCCGAGTCAACAGATACTGAGGTAACAGCTACCAGTTTAGCATTTTGTTTTGCAGATGCAGGATCCAGCTTAACCAGGTCCTGTTCCAGTTTATGGATTTGCGCATCGAGATCGTTTTTCTTAGCTTTTAATTTTTCGATTTTTGTATTCAGTGCTTTAACCTGTGCGTTTTTATCTTTTGATCCGCCACCACATGAAGCCAAGGCCAGCGAAATGACAGTAATAAGACTCCACAGTTTTATTCTCCTTTGCATATAAATAGTATTAAGTATGATTTAATTGATTTTGATTAGTTATAATTTTCCGGTTGCTTTCAGGTAATCTACTTTAGCAATGATGGCATCATATAAAGCAGATATATAATTGGTTTGTGCAGATTTCATCTCCGTTTGTGCTGCTACAATTTCAATTTGAGTGCCGGTTCCTACTTCATATTTCTTTTTGGTTTGCTGATATACCTTTTCGGCAAGTTCTTTATTTTGTTTTTGCATATCCATAGTAGCAAGTGCATTGCGATAATTATTTTTTGCAGCTTCTACATCATTATCAATCCAAAGTTTGAGTGATTCTAGCTGGTTGCTTATTTTATATACTTCTAATTGTGCTTCTTTTATTTTTGATTTAGTAAAAAATCCATTGAAAATGGGTATTGCAATATTGAGATTTATATTGGATACTGTAAACCAATCTCCTTTGCCAATAAAATTCCATTTATCTCTTTGAGCATTTTTTGCATAAACAGCCGACAAGGAAATGGTAGGAATCTGCGAAAGTTTAAAACGACGAACATTATATTCCAATAGCTTTTTTGATATTTCGGCTTGTTGAAATTCTTTTCTGTCATTATAAGCATACCCGCTTGCGTTTAACACGCCGTCTTTTACATCCTGTTCAGTTATAATATCTGTAAGAATCAATTCGTCGCTTATGGGCATGCCCATCAGCATTTTTAAAGCATAGTAGCCATTAGAAATCTGATTCAACAGTTTTTGTTTTTCCGTTTTTAAATTGGATAAACGAACGGTTTCCTTGTCCACATCCAATTTTTCACGAAAGCCATTTTCGTAAATGATTCTGGTATCTCTCAGGTTTTTTTCTACCAACGCAATATTCGCATCCAACATTTCAATCTGTGTTTTGCTAACGGCAAGCTGGTAATACACTTTATATATATTTGCCTTTAGGGTTTCCTGTGTTACCTCTGCCGTTTTTTGATACAATTGAATAGCGGCTCCTCTGGCCAACAGACCAACAAATACCTGACCATCAAAAAGAATTTGTTGAAGACTTATTCCTGCATTGGCGCTAAACTTTGTACCAAATTGTGCAGCAATAAATCCAAAGTCATTTGGCATTTGAATGGGATTGCCGTTTCCGTCCTTCACTCCCTGATCTATTAAAACCTGGTAAGTAGATGGAGAAATAAAATTGGGAATAACGGTAGTTGCCACTGATGGGTTATAAGTAGTACCAATGGATGCATTGATATGTGGGTAAGCCGCAGCAGTAAATACTGCATTTTGTTGTTCTTGAATTTTTACCTGTAACAGTGCATTTTTAACACTCACATTATTTTTGAAGGCATAGTCCACTGCTTGTTGTACAGAGAATTTGTGGCTGGTTGGTTGAGCGGTATCTGGTTGTTGTGCATTGATTGATATTACAAAGGCCATCAATACCAGCAGCAACAAAGGCCGCTTAGTTTCTGTTTTCATGTTGTACTTTTTTACGCTGTTCTTTATATTTTAATATTAGTTTGTGTCCTTTGATAGTGGCTAATCCAAAAAGATAATGATCAATAATTTCCTGTGTAACCTCAAGCAGACTATACTTTTTGGGAGGAAATGCTGTGAGATTAAAAGCAATCATAATAGACTCTATTCTGAATCGTGAAATGATATCTGCATTTATTTCCGGCCTGAATAATTCTTCTGCAATTCCCCGCTCAATATTTTTTTGAACTATTTCTAACAGATATTCATTTTTGTGTTTTAAAAATTTTTGAAATGAAGCCGGATGAAATTTTTCCAAATCAAATAACAGCACGGGGTTCATTTGGCGAAACTGATTGGCAATATGCTCCATTGTAAAAAAAATTTCTTCAACTGCATTTTTTGAATATTGCAGACAGGCGGCACATTCACAGCGGCCTTTTTCAAGTTCTGCATCTACAACATCATCCACCAGTTTGTCCTTATCGTTGAAATAATGATACAGGGTTTTTTTAGACATGCCCAGCTGAGCGGCTATATCATCCATTGACACTGAGCGGATACCATACTGCATAAACAGTTCCTCAGCTTTTTCCTGTATCCTGCCCTTAACTTCATGCTTCTCTTCCATGATTGAAAATTAGGGTGCAAAACTAGGGAAACTTTTAACGTAGCCAAAGTTTCCATCTATTTTTTTTGCCGTTTGCCTAATTATACGACCATCCTGCTATTATCCAATTCAGTTACCTTTACTTATTAATCAACTGTGTATGAGTGCTGAAAAAAAGGAGAAAACTCCTTTGCTGGAGCCTTTTAAATGGAAAAAAATTATCAATTACCTGCTTCAGGGTTTGCTTATAATAGCTCCTTTAGCTATTACATTCTATGCAATTTATTGGGTTGTATCTACGGTGGACGACTGGATTCCCCTTTTTCGTGAACCTGTAAAAGACCTGCAAGGGCGCATTACCGGATATAAAGTAAAAAACTACGGACTGGGTTTTGTTATCATTTTTGCAGCCATCATTGTTATTGGCTACCTCAGTTCTGCTTTTATTCAAACCCGCATTTTCGGTTTTTTTGATTCTATGTTGGAAAAAGCACCCGGTGTAAAATATATCTACTCATCAGTTCGTGATTTTTTTGGTGCGGTAGCAGGCAATAAGAAAAAATTCAACCAGTCGGTATTGGCCAATGTATTTGCAGATAATGTATGGATTATTGGATTTGTAACAGATGAAGAAATGCAAAAATTTGACATGGGTGCCGAAATGGTAGCCATCTATGTGCCACAGGCTTATAACTGGGCCGGCCAGCTATATGTATTGCCCCGAAATAAAATAAGAAAGATAGACAGAATCAGCTCCGGCGATACAATGAAATATGCGGTAACGGGTGGTGTAGTAGAAACGGAGGAAGAAAAACAAACAAATCTATAAAAACCCCCAGTCAACTACTTTATTTTGGCAAGTTTGTATCTTGACATTTCGCATAAAATTCAAATTATATTTAGGCAGAAGTTGCATTTCATCAATTAACACAACGGATTCTTTTAGTCTGGATGAAATCTTTTTTTGTATTTCATTATTGTGATCGGCAAAAATAAAATAAACAGTTTTATGTTGATTACTTAAACTATCTATCATCATATCAACTACATCTTTATTGCAAGAATTGCATAGGTTTGTTTGTAAAATAATAAAACTATTACAACCAGAGAATGAAATAGGATATTTACATTCCGTCGTAAAGTGAAATATATTATTAACCCTGTCTTTATACTCCAATCTAGTGCTTTTGATTTCTAAATCGTTTTCCTTTTTCCGATTGGTAGTATTGCAACTTAAAAAAAATACAAGTGCAAGCCATTTAATTATAGGAGAATACCGAGAAATGATCATATTCTTGATTTTGTCGGGTCTTCTTATCAAAAATAGCCTTTCGTATATACAATCCCTTGGGTGATACAAAAGAATAATACCATAAATAAGAATTCCCAATATTTTTTTCTGCAATCAGCTTAAAATTTTTATCAAAAACCATTAGAATTAAGTCTCTGTCAAAAATTCCATGATATTGCCCACTACTACTTATAAGCGATTGCGAATTCCAAAAGAAACGATAATAAAGATTCTTATACTTATCAAATAAGATTTTTTGATAAACCGGAGTCTGTATAAGATGTTCTTTCAACCGTTCAATATCCTCTTTATATGAAGTATCAAATGTTAAAAAAGGTTCTTTTTGATAAGTGCTTTTACCGTTATAAGATTTAATCGTATTTGTTTCTCTGTCGTAAACATAAATACTGTCATCGCATTGAAAAGAAATAACATTCAACTGTTTATTAATTTCCCGAAACGGGAAAACAAGTTGACCATAAAAATGATGCCGATATTTTTCAGGGAACCCATATTTAAGAAATGAAAACTTTTCATCTTTTAAATTGAATCTGGCTTCTACACGAGTTTGAAAAAATTCAGGTTCCATAAAATAGCAATTACATGAACATCTTATATACAAATCATTTTTTGTACTATCAAAATAAAGCGGATATTGGTTTGAATTATCCAAAAAAACCACTTGATGTCCTGTATCATCTAAAACACTATTAGAAATATCTTTTTTAAAGGAAATTTCACCATTTTTATCAAGCAGAAAAATATAATTTTCTGTCACAATAAAAATGCTATCTCTTTTATAAATGTCAAACTGTATTAATTTTCCTATACGATCATCATCGAAGTTTAAATGAGGCTTTATCGTAAAAAGCGGAGCTGCTGCCCCAAACTTCCAGAAAGAAATACTATTTTCTTTTTCATCATAACTCTGAAGATAGTTTTCATCCGCAATATTTTTTATTAAACTTTTTCCATTTAATAAAAGTGGGTTGACCCTAAATGAATCTTCAGACACAGTACACACAATATTTTTTCTGGAATTACCACATGATAAATTAATTAGTAATAAACAAAATATTGGACTTTGCAACAGTATAAAACTAATATTTTTTAGAAGCCATCTCTGCACTTTTATTCGCTATTATTTTTTTAGAAAAGTTTTTAAAATTCTCAAATTCAGCAGCATCAATAAGCCCTTTATCTAATAAATTCTGTGCATCCTTTTCCGCAAAGTAATCAATTTGGTTGTTACTAAGTGGGGCGATTATTCTTCCGGCGGATGTTATTTTACAAGAATATTTTTTGCAATTTCTTCCTATTACTGAACATTCAGTACCTATTTGGCATGGGTCATTGTTTACATAACATATTATTTCTGCATATTTTTTCGCTTCACCATCATCTGGCAAACTTGGAGTTTCACCTTTTATCTGAAGACTTTGTAAATGTGTCATTTGCAATTTCGAAGTTTCATTTACATCTAATTTTGCCTTAGAGCATGCACCCAGTAATAAGTACATAAATGCTAAAGTTGAAATACTTATTTTCATTGATAATTGTTTTAAATATTTAAAAAAATAGATTTTCCTTGTAATCTTAATACCAAAACAAATTTACCCCCCCCCCAACCAATTTTCCAAATTTTCTTTTGTACTTTAGTTTACACAAACATGAAATATCTTATTGTAATTTTACTTAGCCTGTTTTCTGCTCAGGCTTTTGGCTGGGGTTTCTTTGCCCATAAAAAAATAAATCAATATTCAGTTTTTCTGCTGCCACCCGAAATGATGGTTTTGTTTAAACCACAAATTGATTTTATTACCGAACATGCCATTGACCCCGATAAACGTCGCTATGCCGTACCTGACGAAGGCCCCCGGCATTATATTGATATTGATCATTATGGCGTTTACCCCTACGATTCATTGCCCAGAAAATGGAATGATGCGGTTGCAAAATATTCGGAAGACAGTTTAAAACAATATGGCATTGTGCCCTGGTGGGTGCAAACCATGTTGTACAAACTAACCGATGCCTTTAAAGAAAAAAATCAAACTAAAATATTAAGATACGCTGCTGAGTTGGGTCATTACATAGCCGATGCCCATGTACCCCTGCATGCCAGCAGCAATCACAACGGACAGTTTACCGATCAAAAAGGAATACATGGTTTTTGGGAAAGTCGTATTCCGGAATTGCTTGCCGATACCAAGTGGGATTTTTTTATTGGCAAGGCCGAGTTCATAAAAAACCCCGGAGCATTTATCTGGAGCCGGGTGCTGGAAAGTGCCGCAGCCGCTGATAGTGTATTAAAAATGGAAAAAGAGTTAAGCCTGCAATTTCCCTCCGATCAAAAATATGCATTTGAAGACCGAAACGGAATCACCATTCGTCAATACTCAAGTGCCTATTCAAAAAAATTTGATGAAATGCTAAGAGGCATGGTAGAAAGAAGAATGCGACAATCCATTTTTGCAGTGGCGTCGTTTTGGTACACCGCCTGGATGAATGCCGGACAGCCTTCACTTACTAATCTAAGCAATCAGGAATTTTCGGCCGAAGAGCTAAAAGAATTTGAAAACCTGAACAATGCCTGGAAAGCAGGTAAGCTAAAAGTAAGAGAACATGAAACACCCTAATCGGGCAGCGTTTTTTATTTTGTACATTTGCCGTTTATTATTTTTTTACAGTAAGAGTTATGCTGCATAATTTCAATGCTGGCCCGTCCATTCTGCCTCAGGAGGTTTTTGAACAAGCCAGTAAGGCCGTTATCAATTTCAACCAAACGGGTTTATCTATTTTAGAAATTGGTCATCGTACCCCATTATTTGAACCAGTGATGGAAGAAGCCCGATCGCTGGTAAAGGAATTGATGCAATTGGATAATAACCACGAAGTTTTGTTTTTGCATGGAGGCGCTACCACTCAGTTTATGCAGGTGCCTATGAACCTGCTCTACGAAAATGAAATAGCCGCCTACACCGAAACAGGAACATGGGCAGGCAAAGCAATAAAAGAAGCCAAACTTTTCGGGCATGTGGAAATTGCAGGCTCATCAAAAGAAAATAATTATACAAATATTCCTGAAACATTATCAGTAACACCTACTGCCAAATATCTGCACATTACCACCAACGAAACCATTGCCGGTACACAATGGCATCAGCTACCTTACGATTGTGGTGTGCCGCTGGTTGCCGATATGAGTAGTGATATTCTCAGCAGACAACTGGACTTCAACCGTTTTGATATCATCTACGCAGGTGCACAAAAAAATATGGGCGCAGCCGGAGTAAACCTGGTCGTTGTAAATAAAAATATTTTAGGTAATACAAAACGCAACATTCCTACTATTCTCGATTATCGCAATCACATCAAAGAAGCGAGTATGCTCAACACACCACCTGTGTTTGCTATCTATGTAGCCATGCTCACACTTCGCTGGCTGAAAGCTGAAGGTGGCGTGGCCGTGATGGAAAAAAGAAATAATGAAAAAGCAACTCTGTTTTACGATACTTTGGATGCCTTGCCCCTGTTTAAAGGCCCTGTTGCAAAAAGAGACAGAAGTAAAATGAATGCAGTGTTTGTAATGGAAGATAAAGAGCTGGAGAAAGAATTTCTCACCCTTTGTACTCAGGAAGGAATGATAGGTGTGAAAGGACACAGAAGTGTAGGCGGCTTCAGGGTTTCTTTGTACAATGCATTAAAAATTGAAAGCGTAAAAGCAATGACGGATTTGATGAAAGATTTTGCAAATAAAAAAGGATAACAACAATCAATTTAAATTTCAATAAAAAAACAGATGGCGACTATTAAACCTTTTTCAGCATTGAGACCACAGCCCGATGTGGCAGCACAATTAGCCAGCAGGCCTTATGATGTACTAAACAGTCAAGAAGCAAGAAATGAGGCTGCCGGCAATCCCGTTTCATTTTTACATATCACCAAATCGGAGATTGACCTACCGGAAGATACAGACATACACAATCCGGTGGTTTATGAAAAAGCAAAAGAAAACCTGAATCAATTTATAAATAAAGGTATTTTGATAAAGGAAGAAAAGCCCTGTTATTATATTTATCAGTTGGTAATGCCCACTCCTCAGGGAGAGCAGCATAGTCAAACAGGGTTGGTATGTGTTTCCTCTGTAGCTGATTACAATAATGATATTATTAAAAAACACGAATACACCCGACCCGAAAAAGAAAAAGACCGTATTGATCACATGCAGACAATAGCTGCACAAACGGGAAATGTTTTTTTAGCTTACCGGGATGTGATGGAAGTAAATGCACTTATTGATGGGTGGAAGTCAACCAATAAATCTGTTTATGATTTTAAGGCGACCGATGGCATTCAACATACAATTTGGATTATTGATCGTGAAATAGTGGTAAACTCCATTACCCGGTTGTTTGAAACAAATGTTCCCTGCACCTATATTGCCGATGGACATCATCGGGCAGCATCAGCGGCTAAGGTGAGTAAGGCTATGCCACAAAGTGAAGCTGCAAAATATTTTCTTACCACCATTTTTCCCGAGAGTCAATTATCTATTTGGGATTATAACAGAGTTGTAAAAGACCTGAATGGGCTTAAACCAGAAAACCTGCTAGGATTACTTCAGGAAGATTTTTATATAACACTTAGTCCCGAACCTGTAAAGCCAGCACAGCCGCACGAATTTGGATTATACCTCGACAATCAATGGTATATTTTAGTAGCCAGAGAAGGTTCTTACACTACCGACCCCATAGGTGTGCTGGACATCAGTATTCTTTCCAAAAATGTACTTGAAAAATTATTAGACATAAAAGACCAGAGAACTGATAAAAGAATTGATTTTGTTGGAGGTATTCGCGGATTAGCAGAACTGGAAAAAAGAGTGGATAGTGCAGAAATGGCAGCTGCATTTAGCTTATTTCCGGTTTCGCTGAGTCAATTATTTGATATTGCAGACAGTGGCAATGTAATGCCGCCAAAAAGTACCTGGTTTGAACCCAAACTAAGAGATGGGCTTTTGACACATTTACTTTAAGCCCTACAAATATTTGTTATTTTTACAACGGAAACCTTATTATAAGCGTCTCCGTTTTTTAATTTGTAATATGAATAAATTAATCATTCTTTCAACAGCATTATTATTATCCGTTTTTGCATCAGCACAACCTGATGACACTAAAAGCCTGCAGCAAACAGCCCGCAGTTTTATGCAATCGGGCGATTTTAATAATGCCATTATTGTTCTCAATCGTGCCTTGCAAACTGATAAAAACAGTCTTGAATTGCAAAAAGATCTTGCAATGACCTATTACCTTAAGCAGGATTATACAAAAGCATACGAGGTGGTAAAGCAGATTGTAGATCGAGAGGATGCAGATGTACCCGTTTTTCAGATAGCCGGAAATGTATATCGTGCTATTGAAATGGTGAAGGAATGTGATAAGATGTATAAAAAAGCTTTAAAAAAATTTCCAAATAGTGGCCCACTTTATAGTGAATATGGAGAATTGCTATGGCAAAAGAAAGATTTTGCTGCCATCAACTACTGGGAAAAAGGAATTGAACTTGACCCCTCATACGGAGGAAATTATTACAATGCTGCTATGTTTTATTATTATACAAAAGACAAGGTGTGGAGTTTAATTTATGGCGAAATATTTGCCAACATGGAAAGCCTGAGTGAAAGAGGTGCCGCTATGAAGGAGTTATTATACAAATCTTATAAAGAAAAACTTTTTACAGATGCTGATATAATGAAAGGCGAAGAAAAAAATAAAAATGAATTTTCCAAAGCCTTTTTAACAACAATGGGAAAAGAAGCAGCGATGGTAACAACCGGAATCAATACCGAAGTAATCACAATGGTGCGTACAAAATTTATTTTGGATTGGTTTAATACTTATGCTGGAAAATTTCCTTATAAGTTGTTCGATTTTCAACAGCAATTAATTAAGGACGGGCTTTTTGATGCCTATAACCAATGGTTATTTGGCTCGGTTGAAGATCTTGCTGCTTATGAAAGCTGGACTAAAACCAATGCCGACGATTATAAAAAGTTTACAACCTTTCAAAAAAGCCGGATATTCAAGATGCCGGCAGGCCAGCACTATCAAGGAAATTAATTTTCAAAGAATTTTAAAAAAATGCACTGGTCAGTCCGGTGCATTTTTATTTTCATTAACTTGTCGCAGCTAACCTTTTTTACTCAACGACTGCACCATGATGGAACCCAAAAGACTTTTCGACTGCCTTCAATATAATCTGGATCGCAAGCCACTTGAAGACATGCTTGCCGGAAAAGAAAGCGGCCAGTGGAAGAAATATAGCACTTCCAGTGTAAAAAATATTGTAGATAATCTAAGCGCCGGTTTATTGAGTTTGGGTGTAAGCTGTGGTGATATGACAGCCGAGGGAAGAGATAAAATTGCTATTCTTTGTAAAAACAGACCCGAATGGGTAATGCTGGATCTGGCAGTACAACAAATAGGTGCATTGCTTGTTCCCCTTTATCCTACGATTAATGTAAATGAACTGGAATATGTATTAAATGATGCACAGGTAAAATACGTTTTTGTAAATGATGAAGACCTTTATTTAAAAGTTTTCAGCCTGAAGGAAAGAGTACCTAGCTTAAAAGAAATTTTTTCATTTGAACATGTGTCTCATGCCCGTCATTGGAAAGAAGTAACAGCACTAAGCACACCTGTGTTAGTTAACAAGATAAAAACCCTTGCTGATGCAATAAAATACGAAGATCTTGCTACTATCATTTATACATCAGGAACCACAGGCAAGCCCAAAGGTGTAATGCTATCCCATCGTAATATTTTATCCAACGTTATAGATTCTTTACCCTGCTTTCCACCGGGAGATGATATGCGCAGCCTTAGCTTTCTGCCGCTCAATCACATTTTTGAACGGATGGTAACCTATTTATATCTTTTCAATCGCACATCTATATATTATGCTGAAAGCTTAGATACAATTGGCGATAATTTGAAAGAAGTAAAACCACATCTATTTACGACAGTTCCACGTCTTTTGGAAAAAGTGTACGACCGCATTATGCAAAAGGGAAGTGAGTTGAGTGGTTTGAAAAAGAAATTATTTTTTTGGGCACATAGTCTTGCTGAAAAATTTGAAATCAATAAAAAGCAAGGCTTCTGGTATAGGTTTCAATTGGGTCTTGCAAATAAAATTATCTTCAGCAAGTGGCGTGATGGATTGGGTAATAATATTAAATGTATTGTAAGCGGTGGTGCAGCCTGTCAGGTGCGGCTTATTCGCATTTTTACTGCTGCCAGAATTCACATAATGGAAGGATATGGTCTTACCGAAACCTCACCGGTAATTTCTGTAAACAGATATCAAATAAGCGGCCGGTCTTTTGGCACTGTGGGACCACTCATTAAAAATGTGGAGGTAAAAATTGCAGAGGATGGTGAAATACTTTGCAAAGGCCCGAATATTATGGTAGGCTATTACAAGCGACTTGATTTGACAAAAGAAGTAATTATAGATGATTGGTTTTATACTGGTGATATTGGCCTACTTACTGAAGACGGTTTTTTAAAAATTACCGATCGCAAAAAAGAATTATTTAAAACAAGTGGCGGAAAATATGTAGCACCACTGCCAATTGAAAATAAACTAAAAGAATCGCCATTGGTAGAGCAAGTAATGGTAATAGGCGCTGACAGAAAATTTGTGAGTGCACTTATTGTTCCTTCTTTTCCCAACCTAAAAGACTGGTGTCGTAAAAACGGTGTAGCCGACGAGGGTAATGCTGCAATAATTCAAAACCCCAAAGTAAAAGAGTTGTTTCAAGAGCTCGTAGAAACTTTCAACAAGTTCTTCAACCATGTAGAGCAGGTTAAAAAATTCGAACTTCTCCCCGATGAATGGAGTATTGACAGTGGCGAAATGACACCCAAGCTTTCCTTAAAAAGAAAAGTAGTGATGGAAAAATACCGCGATGCTATTGAACGTATTTACAACTAAGCTATTTCAACAGGCCTTTTGAAAGCAGATACTCTGCTATTTGCACCGCATTGGTAGCTGCTCCTTTGCGTAAATTGTCGGACACAATCCACATATTCAAAGTGTTGGGCTGGCTTTCATCTCTTCTTAAACGTCCTACAAAAACTTCGTCTTTTTCATGTGCATCTTTTGGCATAGGATATTGTTGATTAATTGTATCATCAACCAAAACAATTCCCAGTGAATTTTGTAATAATGACCTGATATCATTTAAATCGAAATCGTTTTCAAATTCCACATTTACACTTTCGCTGTGGCCACCCAATACTGGAATACGAACCGTGGTAGCGGTTACTTTGATATTATCATCCCGCATTATTTTACAGGTTTCCTTTACCATCTTCATTTCTTCTTTGGTATAGCCATTTTCCAGAAATACATCAATCTGTGGAATTACATTCAGATCAATCGGATATTTATAGGCCATCTCACCCTGTACTCCATTTCTTTCATTCATCAGTTGTGTTACTGCTTTTACACCTGTTCCGGTTACACTTTGATATGTAGAAACCACCACTCTTTTAATGCCATATTTTTTATGCAGTGGATTTAATGTTACTACCATTTGTATGGTACTGCAATTGGGGTTGGCAATTATTTTATCATTTGCAGTCAATACATCAGCATTTATTTCGGGTACTATCAATGGCTTTGATGGATCCATACGCCAGGCTGATGAATTGTCAATAACCGTAATACCGGCAGCGGCAAACTGTGGAGCCCATTCAAGAGAAGTATTGCCTCCGGCAGAAAAAATAGCAACAGCCGGTTTTGCAGCAATGGCATCTTTCATACTTACCACTTTATATTTCTTTCCTTTAAAGTCAACTTCTTTGCCCACTGATTTTTCTGAGGCTACCGGAATAAGTTCGGTAACAGGAAATTTTCTTTCTGCCAATACCTGCAACATTTTAGAGCCTACTAAACCTGTAGCACCCACTACTGCAATTTTCATTTTTCTTTCTCCTTTTAATTTTCTTTAATCTAACTAATTCATAAAAAAACAGCCTCCCATTTTTGGAAGGCCCTTTCAGTTTTATAATGTACACACATTACGCTGCAACCTTCCTCATTAGAAGAACTGTTTATTTGAGCGTTTTATGTTGTTCATTTTCATTTAGGGAGTAAAAGTAATAGTCGATTTCCTGATCACCAAAAAATACTGAAAAAATAATATCAAAATAACTGAATCATTTTCTAACTTAAGGCTGTGAAAGTCTTATTGTTTTTAATACTCTTGGCTCCTACACTTACCTTTTCGCAAAACAGGTACGATGTCGTGATCGACGAAATAATGGCCGACCCTACTCCACTGGTAGGCTTGCCCAATAATGAATGGATTGAACTGCGCAATACAACAGCAGCATCCATCAATTTACAAGGTTGGCGAATTGCAGATGGCAGTGGACAAAGCGGTGCCATGCCCAATTTTACCTTAAAACCTGATAGTATGGTCATTGTATGTACCAGTAGTGCAGTAGCCGCATTATCGGTATTTGGTACTACTATTTCAGTTACCAGTTTTCCCTCTTTGGATAATGATGGTGAAACTATTTTCCTAAAAGCACTCAATGGAAAAATTATTCATGCAGTAAGTTATACTTCAGCCTGGTATCAAAATGAATTGAAGAAAGATGGCGGATGGACGCTTGAGATGATTGATACCCAAAGCCCCTGTGCCGGCAGCAATAATTGGAAAGCAAGTGTAAGCCCAACCGGTGGTACACCCGGAAAGAAAAATTCTATTGATGGAGTAAATACCGATAATACACTACCCAAAATTAAAAACGCATATACAGTTGATAATACAACCATCATGGTTGTGTTTGATGAGCCGGTTGACAGCATAAGCGGTGCAACGCTAAGTAATTATTCTATTGATGGTGGACTGGTTTTGCTGA
>Ga0073902_10000271_pt1 | contig 33760 bp, 24 predicted proteins | sample KloWWTmeKNB19Kit_FD_66667 | JGI IMG/M metagenome (GOLD analysis project Ga0073902, IMG submission 66667) | Active sludge microbial communities from Klosterneuburg, Austria, studying microevolution and ecology of nitrifiers - Klosterneuburg... | ecosystem: Engineered > WWTP > Aerobic digester >...
GCTGCATGTATTATTGCACTACTAACATCCTGCTCGACTGCAAAAATGGCGGTAGACAATTCTCAATGGAATAATACACAAGAACTGTCGGTAAAAGGGCGACAGGGATTACTGATCAAACAAAAACTCAGTTTTGGCGAGTACAAAACACTATCTGTAAAACGTTCCTGGACAAAAGGCAGTAGTAGTTTTGCAGGCTGGGCTACCGGCAGACCCGGCTATAATGATTACGAAAGAGTGATCGGCACTGAGTATTCACAGCGCAAACAAACTATCCGCTTTGAGATGACTGATGATAAAGGCAATGAAAGCAGTGTTTTTTGCTTATCCCGGTCAAGGGAGAAGGATTTTATGATCGGCAATAACCCCAACAGCCTGCTTAATATATTGCTGGACATCTCTGGTAAAGGCGATATGTCTGAAAATACATTCTGGACCAAAATATTTATCAATAACCAATCCAGATCATGGGAGATGTTACTTGATAATGAAGCTTCACAAAGAAATAGTAAATCCTATACTGGAGTAGTGGCTCAAAGCCACGATGATTATTATACAATTCACCCTGTATATAAAATAGCAGGTAAAAATGAGAAGGTATATACAATGCCTGTAGGCGCTGTGGGGTTTGAGTTAAGAAACAAAGAAGGAAAACCGGTTGCTGCTGTATCAGCTATTGATAAGGGGGCAGTTTACTTAAACAGTACTGATCCGGGAGAAAAATTCCTGCTTTCCAATATCTGTGCAGCTATACTTCTCAGGGAATCTATTTAAGATAAAGGGACAAGGAGCCAATCCCCACATAAATATGTGGTTTTTAAAAAGCGACCTTTCATATGCCGGTTCCACTTGTTAGATTTGTATATATGAGAAAACTGATGCTTTTGGCTGTATTGCTGAATGGCCTTTTGGCACATGCCCAGCAAGGCTATACATTCAATCGTATCAGTACTGATGATGCACTTGGTCTTTCTTCCAACGCTGTTTATTGCACTTACCAGGATAAAAAGGGTTATATATGGGTAGGCACCGCCAATGGATTACAGCGCTTTGATGGCAGCAAGTTTGTGAGCTTTGGTAACAGCGATCCTGGTAGTACATTATTACCTATTTCTGATCTTACCCAGATAATTCCCGGTGAAAATGGTATGTTCTGGCTGTTTTTTGCATCCCGCTTTGAAATAGGGCTGTTTGACCCCGTTTCATTCCGTTATAATACTGTACCTGTTACACCATCTAAACCCATACCTGCCAGGAACAACATGAAGCTCTGGAAAGATAGACATGAGAATTTATATCTTATTATATGGAAATATGGTATTCTTCGTTATAACAAGGTCACACATAGCTTTTCAGACGAAAATCCTTTTCCACTTCCAAATGGCTGGGTATCTTCTATTGGTGTATTTGAAGACACCATAAAAAAGCAGATCTGGTTTCCCTGCCCTGACAGCGGTCTTGCTTTATACGATCTTGCCTCAAAGAAAATGTATTCCAGCAGCTATAATCCCTTACATATTCCGCTACTTGATAATAAGAAGATAATTCCGGGGAACACTGAAATATTTATTGATAGCCGCAGAAGGCACTGGGTATTCAACTGGACCAGTGCCCAGCATAAATGGTGTTTTGATGAAAGAGGAAATATTTTGAAAGATACAGCCGGGATCAATGACAACCGAGAATATTCTGAACTTGCCAATTTTTTTGAAACAAAACAACAGGTATTATGGGTATATGGAGCAAATGCACTTTTCAATTTTGATAATGATGATAAAAGATTTTTCTTTTATAAGCCTGGCTTAACAAGTGAGACAGGTATTCCTTATCATTCTGCACATTATATTATGGAAGACAGGGATGGCAGTATCTGGGTATCTACAGATAACGGACTTTTTTTTGCTACTCCTGAAAGCGGCACTTATGGTGTGGTCAACATACTGTTTGATGAAAGAAAGGGGGGCGTTGATTTTACTGACCTTATACAGTTGAGAAGCGGCGAATACTGGCTAAGTACCTGGGGGAAGGGAGTAATAACACTGAATAAAAATTTTAATACCTATAAGGCAGGCATTTATGAGCATATGCCTAAAATGGACCCGGTAAGTTTTTCACAATACAACCAGGCTTGGGCATTATATCAGCATACAGATGGAAAGGTTTGGATTGGTTGTCAGGCTGGTAAATACATTGTCTTTGACACTATTACAAAAAAATCAGTTTTCACTGAACTAAAAGAAGCGGAAGGGGCCACCATTCGCTTTATTACCGGAGATAAAAATGGCAATATTTGGTTTTCTACACAAAGAGGGCACATCATTTTTTATGATGGAAAAAAATTTACTGTTGTTCAGCAATTCGGAACCATAATTCCCAAAATATTAATAGACAATAACAGGTTGCTTTGGCTGGCAACTTTTAACCAGGGGCTTTACTGCCTGAGTGCTGATGGTAAAACAGTTCTAAAACACTATACCAGCGACAGTAAAGAAAATGCACTGTTCATTAACTCTGGTGACGACATAGATCAAATCAATGACACAACGATTGCGTATGGTGCAGGCGCCCTGAATCTTATCAATACAAGAACCGGAAAAGTAACCTGGCGCACATTTGATGAAGGATTGCCGGGCAATTCAATCAGGCGTATACGGGCAGACAGAAATGGCAACTTGTGGATCATTACAAGGAACGGATTGTGTAAATATAATCCCCGGACCAACCGCTTTACTCCTTATGGCAGAAAAGATGGCATTACGCTGGCCAATATGACTGCAGCAGCAGATTTTATCAGTGATGAAGACTATATTCTATTTGCCGGATCAAATGGGCTAATGTATTTTATGCCATCTCTTTTTGAAAATAAAAAGCCGCCGGCTAATGTAACTATTACTGATTTTAAATTATTCAACGACTATCTTCCATTAGATTCTTTACTTAAGCGGCCAAAACTAGAGTTTAACGCTGACGAAAATTCTTTTAGTATCTACTTCTCTTCACTCAGCTATTCTCAAAAGGAGAAACTGACCTACTATTATAAAATGGACGGAGTAGACAAGGGGTGGACAAAAGCAGACCGGCAGAACTTTGTGAACTATCCGCTGCTGCCTCCCGGCCATTATACCTTTAGTATTTACTGCGAAAACATTGATGGTATCCGCTCTAAGGAGATTACCTCATTTGAAATCTATATTAAACCTCCTTTCTGGAAAACCTATTGGTTTGTCAGCACCTTATTACTGATTATCCTGTTGTTTATCTATGCATTACACCGGCTTCGGGTTAATAAGTTACTGGCCGTTGAAAAGATCAGGAACCGGGTGGCCAGGGATCTGCATGACGATATGGGATCTACTCTTAGCACCATTAATATACTCAGTACAATGGCAAAAAGTAAACTGAATTCTGATAATGTAAAAACAAGTGAGTTTATCAGCAAGATCAGCGAGAACAGCCAGCGTATGATGGAAGCAATGGATGACATTGTCTGGAGTATAAAGCCCATGAACGACAGTATGCAGAAGATCATTGCGAGGATGAGGGAGTATGCCACCAATATACTTGAGGCAAAAGACATTGAATTGTTGTTTAACATAGAAGAAGAAGTAAATGATGTAAAACTGGATATGGAGGCCCGCAGGGACTTCTTCCTCATATTCAAAGAAGCAGTGAACAATGCAGCGAAGTATTCAAAATCCGAAATAGTAAAGATCAGCCTGCTTATTAATAATAAACAGCTTACCCTTGAAGTCATTGATGATGGAGAAGGTTTTGATGTGGCTCATGCTGATAGTGGAAACGGACTTAGCAATATGCAAAAAAGAGCTGATGCTATGCAGGGAAGATTGCAGATTACTTCAAAAAAAGGAAGTGGTACTACTGTAAAACTTGCTGTGCCATTCAAATAAACAATAACTATGAATAAAGCACTAAGCCAGAAATTTCGGTTCTTCACATTCATCTGCATTGCACTGCTGGCTTATGTGCATGGTTATAACCTGAATAATACCTACCTGGCGCCTTATAGCACAGTAGAAGAACCATTGACTGTTACCTCATTTTTTGAATACTTTATAGCAAACGGCCTGCTCAGGTTCAGGATACCAATGCTCTTTATTATCTCTGGCTACTTGTATGCTACCTATGATCACCGGCCTTACCTGCAGCAAATACAAAAAAGATTCAAAACGTTAATCATTCCCTTTTTTCTATGGAGTGCAGCAGGTCTTGTCTTTACTTTTCTATTACAACAATTTACCTATACTTCCGATGTAGTTTATACGGCAGGCATAGACCAGCTTGGGGATAACAGGCCTTATACTGAAATTGGCTGGGACGGGATGCTTAGAAGGTGGCTGCTGCATCCTGTGTCATATCAGTTATGGTTTATTGTTTCACTTTTTATTTATAATCTCATTTATCCGGTTATCAGGTGGCTGGTGGTAAAAATTCCTTTTATATGGTTGCCGTTGACTTTTCTGCTTTTCTTTTCTCTGTTCCAGTTTATTTATGTTGATGGCAGGGGCATTTTCTTTTTCTCATTGGGAATTTGGCTTCAAAAAAAGAAAATATCTATTGATAGACAACCGGAATGGTTCAGTGCCGGATTAGCTTTCATACTTTTCATAGGATTGACGGTAATTAAAACATTTATGGCTTTCGAACTGGAGCCCAACCAGTTTTCAACCATCCTTACCCTGGTAATTTTTTATCAATTATCTGTTATTACCGGAATAGTAGCAATGTGGTTTGGCCTGGATAAAGTGGTTCGCTGGGCACTAAGAAAGAAGTGGTTCTACAAAGCCAGTGGCTTCTCCTTTTTTCTTTACGGCGCTCATGTGCCTCTTTTACCATATGCCATGACCATGGCACTAATGGAACTGAGCTTTTTACCATATTACAGGCTATTCTGCTACATTGTGATACCCGGGCTTATTGTCGTACTTTGTATCTGGATAGGCCGATTTATCCGCAAATTCTTACCAGGCGTCTATTCTACCCTTACCGGAAGCAGGGGGTTCTGATTATCGGGCTATTACACATTAATATGTGATAGGAAGCCAGTAAGAGGGGTGGTAAATTTGCATGAATGGCTATAATTCATCCTTTCAACTTTATACTATGATAAAGATTATGCTGTACGAAGACAACCCGCAACTGAGAGAAGGTTTAACGATGCTGATTGATGGCAGCGAAGGTTATCAGGTTTTAGCATCTTTTAAAAACTGTAATAATGTATTGTCAGAAGTAGAGGCCTTCAAACCAGATGTTATTCTGATGGATATCGATATGCCGGGAGTAAATGGAATTGAAGGATTAAAATTAATCCGACAGCACAATCATGAGGTTAAAGTACTGATGCTAACAGTCTTTGATGATAATAAAAATGTTTTTGAAGCATTAAAAAGTGGTGCTAATGGTTATGTATTGAAAAAAACTCCTCCGGCAAAGCTGCTTGAATATATTTTAGAGGCTGCCAGTGGCGGAGCCCCGATGACATCCTCCATCGCCACACAGGTATTAAAAATGTTTTCCGAAGTACAGGTGCCCCAGGGAGAAGATTATAATCTTAGCGACAGGGAAAAAGAAGTGTTGCAACATCTTGTTAATGGCTATAGTTACAAAATGATCGCTTCGGATATGTTCATTGCGATTGATACAGTACGCAGTCATATTAAAAAGATTTATGAAAAACTGCATGTAAATTCTAAATCCGAGGCGGTAGCAAAAGCATTTAAGGATAAAATAATATAGTCATGAGTCTAATAATAAAAGGGGGAATCAAATGATTCCCCCTTTTATTATTTAGTTAGTTATAAGAATTATCCCAGTGCCACTCTTTTAAACTCCGTAACCTGTACATCTCCCGCTTCTTTCAGGTAATCAGCAACAGACTTACTTGCATCTTTTACAAAAGCCTGGGCTGTTAATGTTTGCTCTTTAAAAAAGGCACCCATTTTGCCATCTACAATTTTAGCAAGCATTTCTTCTGGTTTTCCGGCCATTTTGGGATCCTGCTTCATCAATTCCAGCACAATGTCTTTCTCACGGGCAATTACATCTGCAGGCACACTGGCTGCATCTACCGCAACAGGGTTCAGGGCAGCAATTTGCATGGCTACGTCTTTACCCGGCTCAGCAGCTTCTTTATTCAATCCTACTAATACACCAATCCGGTATGCTCCGTGAATATAAGAAGCCACATATGGTGCATCTACTCTTTGGAATTTTGTCACACCGATCTTCTCGCCGATAGTTGCCAGCTTTTCATCAACCAGGGCAGCAACTGTAAGATCGCCGATTTTTACTTTCATCAACTGCTCAAGGCTGGTAACATTATTAGCAATTGCAGCATCAGCAATACTTTTACCAAAAGCAACAAAATCTGCATTCTTGGAAACAAAATCAGTTTCGCAGCTCACACAAACAACAATTCCTGTTTTGTTATCAGCAGTTGTTTGGGCAATCACCACTCCTTCTTTTGCTTCACGGTCACTTCTTTTGGCAGCCACTTTCTGACCCTGCTTGCGTAACCAGTCAATCGCAGCTTCAAAATCACCATTGGTTTCAGTCAACGCTTTACGGCAATCCATCATGCCGGCACCAGTAGCCTGGCGAAGCTTATTAATATCTTGTGCACTTATAGTTACAGTACTCATAATTATAAATTGAAGTCTGAAGTAAGAAGTCTGATAGGACTCCGCTCTTCAGGGTTTAAAAATTTATTGAATGAATTTTCTTTTTTGTCAGATTTCATAGTTCTGACTTCCCGCTTCAGCTTTTATCTTCTTCCACCACCAGGTCCACGACCACCACCCGTTCCACTACCAGAACGGCGTCTTTGCCCGCCACCACCAGCACCACCGGGACCACGACTTCTTCCGCCACGACCACCTTCAGCTTCTGCCTCTGCCAGTAATTTTGCTGCTTTTCTTTCCTTTTCATCGTCAGTCATCTCTTCTACATCCTCATCCTTAGCAGCTTGTCTTTCGGCCAAACCTTCTGCGATAGCAGCGGTGATATAATTAACGATAATAGCAATTGATTTGGTAGCATCATCATTCGCCGGAATAGCAAAATCAACCTTATTAGGATCACAGTTAGTGTCTACAACACCAAATGTAGAAATACCTAAACGCTTTGCTTCTGCCAATGCGATATGCTCATGTCCTATATCAACAATAAACAAAGCAGCAGGTACACGGCCCAGTTGGGCAATACCACCCAATACTTTCTCCATTTTATCTTTATCACGGCTAAGTGTCAGACGTTCTTTCTTGGTAATACTGTCAAAAGAACCATCACCCAGCATTTTCTCAATGCTCTGCATTTTCTTCACACTCTTACGGACAGTGTTGAAGTTTGTCAGCATTCCACCCAACCATCTTTCGGTAACGAATGGCATGTTTACCCTCTTTGCACTTTCGTTTACGATGTCTTTGGCTTGTTTCTTAGTACCAACGAACAAAATTTTCTTACCGCTGCGGGCAATCTGCTTCATGGCAGCTGCAGTTTCCTGCAAACATTCAACAGTTTTGTTCAGGTCAATGATGTGGATACCTTTCTTCTCAGCAAAGATGTAAGGCAACATCTTGGGGTTCCACTTCTTTTTCAGGTGACCAAAATGAACGCCTGCTTCCAGAAGTTGCTGTTGTAAGGATGTATTATTTTCCATTTTTTATTTTAAGCTTTTAGCTATTAGCTGTTTGCCGTTAGCCAGTTAAAAATTAAATTTTGTTTTCCAAGCTGATTGCCAAAGGCCATTAGCTCAGCGCTTCTATTAACGTTTAGAGAACTGGTAACTACGACGGGCTTTCTTATGACCGAATTTCTTACGTTCAACAGATCTCGGATCCCTTTTCAACAAACCTGCAGCTTTTAATGCAGGACGAAACTCAGGATTGATTTCGAGTAATACCCTGGCGATACCCAGCATAGCTGCTTCTGCCTGTCCTTTTACACCACCACCGGCAGCGTTAATTTTTATATCAAACTTATTAAGTACATCTACTGTTTTCAGCGGACGCTCCACCTGGTTTTGCAAGTATACCAGGGGAAAATATACTTTATAGTCTTTATCGTTTACTGTAATGCTGCCTTCTCCTTTGGAGAGGAACACTCTTGTTACAGCGGCTTTACGACGACCAATTCCGTTTTTTTGCTTTTCCATTTTATTTTATTTGGAATATTTAAAGTTTGTTTTATCAACCCGAGCCAAAGCGAGGGTTAAAATTTTAATTCTTTAGGTTGTTGAGCTCCATGTGGATGTGCTGCACCTACGTACACGAATAATTTCTTGTACATCTTACGGCCCAGGCGATTTTTAGGAAGCATGCCTTTTACAGCTCTTTCAATAACCACTTCCGGTCTGCGGTTGATCAGGTTCCTGGCCACTTCTTCTTTACGACCTCCGGGATACCCGGTAAAGTGGTCATAGATTTTCTGGTCCAGTTTATTACCTGTTAAAACAATTTTTTCGCAGTTGATCACAATAACATAATCTCCTGTATCAACGTGAGGGGTGTAGTATGCCTTATTCTTACCACGGAGTACCGCAGCAATTTTAGCACACATACGACCAACGGTTTGATTAGTACCGTCCACAACGTACCAGTTGCGTTTTACGGTAGCCTCGTTCGCATGTTTGGTAGTGAAATGTAATTTGCTCATTTTAATTTCTGTTTAAAGGCCGCCGCTATCCCGGCAACCGGTTTTTTAAATGGATGGCAAAGGTAGGGCTGAGTCAAACGCAAACCTAAGATTTGAGAAAGTAATTTTGATCGAAGCCTCATAAATAATTGATTATCAATAAAATTTTTGACCAATTATTTAAGTATCCCAGATCGGGGGCTGATAGATCCTCTATTTTCAGAACTAACTAAGAGAGAATTATTAATTGGCCATTACCTTTTCAACAACGATTCGGGTATTGGTCAGGTGCTTAATCTTTACCTGCAGCACATCTCCTTCCTTTAATTCAGATACTTCCCCTTTTTCCAATGGAAGCTTTGCCTGTATTGTATTATTAAATAACCGGAGATAGACCGCATAGGGAGACACCTTAGCTACAATTGCATCTGTATCGACCTGGTTCCTGAAATGTTGTACCGCCATTTTAAATTCAGGAATGTAGTTATGAGAAAACAATTCTGCTGTAATGGCATTGGGTTTATCAAGATTCAACAGTTTAAAACTAATCGCTTCATTTTCCGCAGTAGATACGGGCGGCTTTTCCCAGGGTGATATCTCCAGGGGAAAGAAGATATAACTATCCCATTCTTTTACAAAATACTGCTCCTCTACCTTTTTAAGATAACCGGAAAAACGGTTCTCAATAGCTGCTTTCTGAATTAAGAGGTCTATAGCCGGGTTATACAGAAATTTAATATTACAGGCTGTCATTTTATCGCCACGGGCTGATAATTTCAGCTGAAAATTTACAACATCACCCAACCGGAAATGATGTGCTTTTTTCCCGCTATCCGGGGCACTTGTTTTAAAATTGACTGATTTTTCTTTGGTATTACTTAAATAGTCAATTGTAGCAAAAGATTTTTCATAATTAACAAATGAAATCTTCCCTTTGAGTATTTTTTCTTCCATTGCTGTTTGCATCAATCGCAAAGGTAGATGAGCTCCCGAATATGATCACAGTAAATTTGAAACGGCATTTTATTCAAAACGGGTTTATTTAATTTCAAAATCCTTTTATATTTAGAATCAAATTCAGCATACATGTCAACCAGAAATCTTGGCCGTTCCACTTTTGGTGACCCCAAAAATGCGGGGAACCTGCTAACACTTGAAGAAGCAGGCATTCTATTAAATGAGTGGGTGCCCAATGAAAAGCTCCGGCTGCATATGAAACAGGTAGCTGCGAACATGAAAGCATGGGCCATCGAAAAAGAAGGGGCAGATGAACCAACTGCCCTGAAATGGGAATTGGCCGGCTTGCTGCATGATGCTGACTGGGAAAAATATCCTGACGATCACTGCCGGGTGATTGTGGAAGAACTGGAAAGAAGAAATATTGACCCGGAAGTAATTCATTGTATCGCTTCACACGGACCATCTGTTTTTGGCGTTGAGCCAGTCAGTAAGATGGACAAAATGATCTATGCCATTGATGAATTGTCTGGTTTTATTCATGCAGCTGCTTTAATCAGGCCGACATTATATGAGGGCCTGGAAGTGAAAAGTGTGCTGAAAAGATTAAAAACTCCATCATTCGCTGCCCAGGTAAGCAGGGAGGATATACAGGATGCCGTATCCCGAATTGATATTCCATTGGAAGAATTGATACAATTTATTATTGATCATCAGAAAAAAATTAGCTGATTGAAATAACAATTTCAGTGTTATTTCAATCAGCTAAACGAAAGGTTTTCTAAATCAAGTTTACCCGGGGAGCAATAAACAAAGCCGCTAACTATTCCCGACACGACTGCAACTGAAGCGAATGCACCTCAAACCGGGAACTTATTTTTTCTTCTTCTTTACCAACAACAGCATAAATACCCCAAATACCAGCATGCCTAATCCCGACCAGAGGTTTACATTGAATTGAAAAGATTTGGAATAAAGTTCTGTGTTGGCATTGGTATATATACCGTAGGCAGAAAGTAATATGCCTAAAACAGTAAATAACAACCCGATTGGAATTCTTATATCTAACATAATTTTTTCGTTTAATTTTTACCAGAATAAAACAGATAATACAACCATCATGGTTAAAACAAATATGGCAAGGGTATTGGTACGCATATACCACACCACATGATCCTCTTTTATTTTTGGAGTCAGGGAATAAACCAATCCACGCAGCTCATCATCGGTTTTCTTTTGTGTGGTTGATAAAGACACAACCACAGCAATGATAGCCGAAGCTGCACATGCATAAATAGCTGTCCAGAAATTCTGTGCCATCTCAACCGGGTATGTATGCATCACGCCTAACCAACCCCCTTTGACCAATGTGGTAGCCCCGGCCGGAACTGTGAGGCCATGATGCAGCAAAGCAACAAGGAAACCGCCCAGCAAACCTATGAAAGCACCGTGCCCGGTAGCTCTTTTCCAGAACATGCCGAGGAAAATCACTGCAAACAAAGGAGCATTGATCATGGAGAAAATTGTTTGTAAAAAGTCCATGATATTGCCAAATAACCCGGCCAGGTAAGCAGCAGCAATACTGACTAAAACACCAAATACAGTGGCCATTCTACCCACTTTAAGATAGTGTTTTGAATCAGCTTCTTTGTCACCTGTAGCAGGCCTGATATAGCTTTGATAAATATCATAGGTCCATACTGTATTGAATGCAGAAACATTACCCGCCATTCCAGACATGAAAGATGCTAACAATGCCGTTATGCCAAGGCCTAATACACCTGTTGGCAAATAGTGCTTTAATAACATAATGATGGTAAGATCATAATTCGGCTTACCATTTTCATTAATTGAAAAATCTGAACCGGTTTTATTCATTAGTACGAGGGCAATAATCCCCGGAAGAATAATAAGAAAAGGAATCAGGATTTTGGGAATAGCACCGATCAATGGTGTATTACGGGCTGCTGTTGTAGATTTTGCAGCCATTGCCCGTTGTACGATCAGGAAATTGGTACACCAATAACCAAAAGAAAGAACAAATCCCAAGCCGAACAGAATTCCATACCACTCCACCCCAAGAGGATTTGACGTTGCCTGGCCTGTATATTTCCAGGTAGTGGTAAAACTGTCTCCTTCAAATCCCTTTCCGGAAACTATCGGGACAAGTGCTTCTTTTAATCCGCTCCAACCCCCTACTTCATGAAGACCTAAGAAAACAATTGGCAATAAACCAATGACAATTATAAAAAACTGCAGCACTTCGTTATAAATAGCAGATGACAGCCCTCCAAGATAGGTATACACCAATACGATGGCAGCGGATAATAAAAGACTAAGATTAAAATCCCATCCCAACACTTTTTCCATCAATAAGGCAAGGGCATACATTGAAATTCCTGATGCGAGTATTGTCATGACTGCAAACAGAATAGCATTTAGACCACGGGTCTTTTCATCGAAACGTAATTTCAAATATTCGGGAACAGAACGGGCTTTTGAACCATAATAAAATGGCATCATAAAAATGGCCAGGAAAACCATTGCAGGTATTGCTCCGACCCAGTAAAAATGGGTGGTGAGCATACCATACTTGGCGCCTGAGCCCGCCATACCCATTACTTCCAGGGCGCCGAGGTTGGTTGAAATAAAAGCCAACCCTGCCACCCAGGCAGGCATAGATCTTCCTGCCTCCAAAAAGGCATTAGCATCCTTCATGTATCTTTTCAAAACCCATCCAATCCCCAACACGAACATGAAGTATATGATCATTATAGCATAATCGATCCACTCCAGGTGAAATAAAGCATTTCCCATTTGTATTGTTTTAAATTATCAAGAAGTTGATTTTACAGTAAGGAGAAACTGATCCGTCATTTTATTATAGATGTTCCGTCTTCAATATTGACCATATAATGTTTCAGCTCTTTACCCATATTTTCTAAGTAGGCCACAGTTAGCTCACTAACCAACCCTTCCACAGAAGATTTCTTAATAATATTGATAGTACACCCGCCAAATCCGCCACCCATCATCCTTGCACCGATCACATCCCGGCTTTGTTGTACATACTCAACAAGATAATCCAATTCTTTACAACTTACTTCGTAGTATTTGCTTAATCCATGATGTGTAGCATACATTTTTTGTCCGAAGGCCATCAGGTCGCCTCTTTGTAAATCCCCGCATCCTGTTTGCAGACGGATGATCTCCTCAACTACATACTTACAACGGTTATACACAATATCTCCCGGACTGATACATTCTTTGATCATTTCAATAGTTGTATCCCGCAAATTTTTTACCTGAGGATACTTTTGTTGTATCAATGCAACACCTGCCTCACACTGTTCCCGGCGGACATTATACTCAGAAGAGGCCAGCGAATGCTTTACCTGTGTATCAAAAAGCACAACTACATACTCATTTAACTCCAGCGGAAAATATTCATAGTCAAGTGAACGACAATCCAACCTGATCACATTATCCTTTTTACCAAAAAGACTGGCAAACTGGTCCATAATACCACACTTCACACCTGCATAGGTATGTTCTGCCGCCTGCGCCATTAATGCTAACTCCTTTCTTGAAAATCCGGCATTCAATATTTTATTTAATGCAAAAGCAACAGCACATTCTACTGCGGCCGATGAAGAAAGACCTGCGCCCAACGGCACATCGCCATAAATATTCAACTTAAAGCCACTTACCTGTTTCGCCTTCTGTACGAACTGATCTGCCACGCCCAAAATATATGTTGACCAATGACCAGGTACAGGTTTAATAGCTGTTAATTCGATTTCAACAGACTCGTTGAAATCAACTGAATGTAAAAATAATTTCGTTCCCGGCACCTGTTCAATGGTTACATAAACCGCTTTATCAATGGCAGCCGGCAATACAAATCCATCATTATAATCAGTGTGTTCACCAATCAGGTTGATACGGCCCGGCGATCTTACAATGATTGTTTTTTCGGTGACGAATTTTTTTAGCTGCTCCGGAACCCTGTATTCTCCCACTTTTATGTTTTTAGTTTTTTAAATATTTATTGCTTATCTCATCATATAACTTCAGCAGTTCATTGGCTTTCCCTTTATCATCAAAGAATTTTTCCCAGGTACTCAGCGGTTCCCAGATACAAGTGCCCTTCCCTCTTCCGCCGGCCACTTCAAAAGCGATCTTATTTACTTCTTCTTTGCGATGAGAATATTCCACCACGATCACATCACGGTTATACCTTCTGGCAAGGTCATCCAGGTTAGTTTCCAGGTCTTCCAGTGTGCCATGCCATTTGGGATAATACGATTCGCCGATCACATCAAAATGCACACCCCGGGCCACCAAATTGTCAATGAAAAAAACTGATTCATCATTTTGTCCGCCGAGTGCCACATGCAGCATCATGACAACAGACGGGTCAACTGATTTTACAGCTGCAGTACCTGCATTGATCAGTTGTGCCAATCCATCAAAATTGCTGACATTGCCTTCCGGCCAAACAATACCATGGTTGATCTCATTGCCAACCTGTACCATATCCGGAGTAGTACCCTGTTCTTTGAGTTGCTGCATCACCTCTTTGGTATAGTCATACACAGCTTTCTTCAATTCTTCAAATGAATATTTTCTCCATCCTGCAGGTTTATACTGCTTGCCCGGATCAGCCCAATAATCGCTGTAATGAAAATCTAACAGGAGTTTCATACCTGCTGCTTTTACTCTCTTCGCCATTTTCTTTGTATTCTCCAGATCACAAAAACCTTTACCGGGAGAATAACCACTATCGCTTGCAGGATCATTAAAAATGCGGAGTCGTACATAATTAAATCCATGGTCTTTCAGAATCTGTATCGCATCTTTTTCTACGCCATTGTCAGAAAACTTCATTCCTCTTGCTTCCAGTTCGGGCAGGAAAGAAATATCAGCACCCAGCATTTTTCCCACTTCTCTTCGTTTTGCCTGCTCGCTGGTTAGTTTATATTTATTGTCTGTTGTAACTGTTGCCACACTTTCCGGAGATATCGTTTGTATATCTGTTCCTCCAGACCAAAGACCAGTTGCTTTAGCATCAAATTTTATCATGCCGGGTTTTGTACCAGACTGAATAATTACCTGACACTTGCCATTGAACAAAGTCCGCTGCCAGGCACCATCTGCACATTTATCTGGTTCGTGGCTGCTGGGATCTCCATTGCCAACGCCTATTATTTTCCCATCCCCTTCAATACTGAACCTGATCAGGTTATCCGCATCTGGTACCTCACGGCCTTCCCTGTCAAGTACAGTGATGTTTAGCACAGTGGCATCTTTCCCATCAGCCAATATTGTTGTTTTATAAGGTGTAACCACTACTTCAACCGGCTGACCCGTAGTTTCTATTTTCTTAGTGAGTCTTTTCCCCTTTTTATACGCCACCGCTTCTAAGGCCCCGGGTTCATAATTCACCGTCCATTTCAAATGACTATTGCGGGCCATATCTTTTTTGCCTAAACTTTTCCCATTCAGGAATAACTCTACATTATCTGCATTGCTGTTTACCCATACTTCCACAGGATCGCCTTGCTTTTTATTCCAGCCCGCCGTTTTCTCTCTCCAGTTCCAGTGCGGTGAAATATGCAACACATCTTTATCCGTCCACCAACTCTTATAGTAGTAATATATGTTTTTGGGGAAACCGCACATATCCATAATACCAAAATGAGAATTGATATTTGGCCATTGATAAGGTGTAGGCTCACCACGATAATCCATACCCGTCCATACAAATCCTCCCAGCCAGAAATCATTAGTAGCTGCTAATGTCCACCAGTCTTCTGCTTTGCTGGCCCACCAGGGTGCCGTAATATCCTGGTCCGGCAGATAGCCTTTAACTGTATCTTTTTCATAAACACCTCTTGTTGTTACCGTACTTCCCATCTCGGTACCAATGATAGGCTGATCGGGATGATCACGATGGTAATCAGCTACTGCAAACTGCCGGTAATTAAATGAACGGACAGGAATCACTTCGTTGATTCCATTGAATACATTGGGAAGATCAGCTGCGTAGGTGCATGTTCTTGTTGGATCTAATTCTTTTTGTTTGGCAATCAGGGTTTGTGCTATTCTTTTACCGGTGCTGTTGGTGTGCACCCAACCTTCTTCATTGCCGATAGACCACATAAAAACAGATGGCCTGCTGCGGTCTCTTCTTATGAGCCGTTCAAACTGATCAATATACTCGGGACTGCTATTCAGTAATCGCTGTTCATCCATCACCAGCATACCCAAACTATCGCAGGCATCGAGAAGTTCTGGTGTTGGTGCGTTATGACTGGTACGATATGCATTAACACCCATTCGCTTCAGCAAGCTGATCCGGTAATATTGAAGGTAATCCGGCAAGGCACTGCCTACTCCTGCATGATCCTGGTGATTGTTTACACCTTTCAGTTTTACATATTGACCATTCAGGAAAACTCCGTTGGGTTTTATTTCAATAGTGCGGATGCCAAAACGCTGCTTTACACTATCAACCACTTTCCCGTTTCGTTTGATCACTGAAACAACTCTGTACAAGTATGGGTCTTCCAGCGACCAAAGCCTTGCCCCGGTAATAGTCATACTATGTTTTGTTGTTGACAAACCATTGACTGGTAATGAAACGGCCAGTTCCTTTGATTGCGCCAGCTTCTTTCCATCCCTGTCTTTTATAAAAGTATAAACCGTACAATTCGCCTGGTCTAAATACTGATTTTGGACAGCCGTTTCAATGGTTATCGTTGATATATTTCCTTTGATCGCTGAATAAGCAAATACACCATCTTTTGCAATATTGACACTAGCATATTTATTCAGCCATACATGACGATAGATGCCGGCACCTTCGTAAAACCATCCTTCATATTGTGACGCATCTGCCCTCACGACAAGCACATTGTCCTTATCAAAATTGATATAGTCGGTTATATCATAGGCCGCTCCAATATAACCGCTCTTATTATTTCCAAGGTAAAACCCGTTGAGCCAGATATTGGCATCACGGAAAATACCATCAAACTGTAACTGAAACCGTTGGCCTGAATCTGATCTTGCTACTGTAAAATGCTTACGATACCAGCCGATACTTGTTTCGGGAAATAAACCACCAACAGGCTTATAGCCATGGGCCATCACATCAAAATTATCAACATTCACAAATGGCAATTCAACGGCCCAATCATGTGGCAGGTTTAATTTTCTCCATTTGCCGTCATCAAATTTTGGATCGATCGCTGTTTTTAAAGCTGCACCGGATTTGGAAAATATATTAGCAATGCTGTAGTTAAAATCTTTCTCCGCATTGGCTGCATGGCCAAAATGGAACTTCCAGTCATTATCAAAATTCAGTTGCTGTCTTTGTGCACTAACTACCAGTGACAAGCCAGTTGCTATTGCTAAAAAAAAGCCTGTATATTTCATACAGGCAAGTTAGCAAAGTAAGTAATAAATAAAGTCAATTGAATGCATTTAACGCAATCGTTGGCTTACCGGAATTATCAAATGCTCCTTTGGTATATCCCTGCCAGTTTCCATAGCATTGTGGCTCCCAATAAAAAACGCCCAGGCCTTTATTATTGGGAACAGATTTTACTTTATTGATCAGATCAGTAAGAAATGATTGGCATGTGGCTGCCTGGTCCCAGCTCATTCCCACTTCACAGATCATCACCGGTTTGTCATACCTGGCTATCATATCATTGATATTAGCTAAACATTGCGAATTCATCGTTGACCAGTTAGCGGGATCCGGGTACAAAGACATTCCTATTATATCCCATTTCCCACTGTTATTCTTTAGTCCATCAAAGATCCATCGAAACAAGCTGTTGTCATGGCCATTTGAAATATGAACAATCACTTTAATTGTTGCATCAACTGCTTTTACGGCATCATATCCTTTATTTATTAATGCAGCAAAATTGGCCATATTCACCGAAGCCTTTCCTGTTGGCCAAAGCATCCCGTCATTGGTCTCATTGCCAACCTGTACCCACTCTGGCGTTACTCCGCTGGATTTAAGTGCAGTTAAAACATTGAATGTATGATTGTAAACGGAGGTTTGCAGTGTTGTAAAATCCTGTGCTAACCAGGCAGCAGGTTTTGTTTGCTGACCCGGATCTGCCCAGGAGTCGCTGTAATGAAAATCGATCATGATTTTCATTCCCAGATTTTTGGCCCGGATAGCTTTTGCTACTACATCAGCTGTATTATTCCAGCCGCCTGCAGGATCAACCCACACTCTCAACCGGATCGAATTCATACCCAGGCTTTTTAATAGTTGCATACATTCCTGTGCTGTTCCGCTGCTGTTGTAAAAGATCCGTCCGCTTGATTCCATTTGTGTAAGCCAGCTGATATCTGCTCCTTTGGCAAACTGAACCGGAGTTACAACCGGAGGTGGAGTATCGTTTTTATCCGGGTCACATGAAACAAAGATGAACAAAACAAAAGCGGTATAAATAAACCTGAGTTTGTTATACAAAATTATTTTTTTCATAACAGATTGCTTAAAAAAAACGCCACCCTGCTCTGAGGATGGCGTTTTACTTATTCATTCATGGAAGGTTAGTTAATGGTTACTGTCTGAGTATACTCATTCAGCGTTATTGTATAACTACCTGTCGTAGCCGGCGTTTTGAAATTATCGCCCCCCTCCCATTTGATCTTTCTTGGTGTTCCGGTGGCTGTACTTCCTCCGCTATTATCTTCATAATCAAAGGCACCCCACGCATTGCCTGCAAGGAATTTAATATCCTTACCTGCTACTAATGTAAGAGTGATTGACCACACACCATTACCGTTATAGGTCATTTGCGGACTGGCACCAGGATCCCATGCGTTTACACCCTGCATACCATCACCAACAACCCTCATTTCAGTAGCAGGAGACATTTCATATTTAATATTGTCTACGTCCCGGCCATCCCACATTACCCTGTAACGTCCAGCAGATGCTACATTGGGGAAGTTACCACCATTGATTTCCATTGTACTTCCACTTCCGCCTGCAGCACCATAGCTTCTTGTATTTACAACTGTTAAATCGCCACTGTTCCACTGGTTATTATCTATCAACTTCCATCCATCAACTGTAAAATCTGTTAGACCAACAAATAGGTTAGTTGAAGCTGCACCCATCGCATAATTAGGGAAAGTGCTTGGAGGATCCCAGCCAGCCCCGGTTCCACCTCCTACAAATCCCATGCGACCTTCCCTGATATCATATTGTAATCCTGTTCTGTCAATGGAAATTCTATAGTACCCGGCTGTTGCAACAGTAAAGTTTGCTCCACCAACCGACAATACACCAGCGGTTCCTCCATAATTTACATCCCATGAACGGCCCTGAGTAACTTTAAATTCAGCACCAGCAGGCAGATAAATGTACATATAATACAACTTATTGAGTGCACCAGCCCTTAAGTCACGAATGAACTCAGGTGCTGTACCAGGATCCCAATTATTACCATTACCCGTTGCAGCCTGGTAACTACCGGGCAAATAGAAACGAAGGATCGGTATATAACTTTGAATCGTTACATTAACAACATTTGAATAAGAAACTGCACCCTGTGCAGTAGTTGCTTTTATTCTGTATTCAACTTTTCCTGTATTGCCACCGGGAATACCGGAGGTTAAGGCTGTCTCATTCATTTCGCCTTGGGTCAACGCTTTTGTATAAAGGTTGGTACCAACAGGAATTTCAAGTGGCGCTACAAAATTCTTTGTCGCTGAATCATATTGGAGCACATAATTAATATTACCTGTATAGCCATTGAACGCATTACTCCAATTAAAGGTATTTGACAGTTGTGTTGAGGTGGCCAATGCACAAGTAACTGAAGTATTAACTGTAGTTAATACGGCCGGGTCATTGTATGGTGTAACACTAACTTTTACAACATTAGAAAGATACCTTTCATTGTTATTACCATAAGAAGATGTAACTCTAACATCCAGATCATACGGCACTCCCAGTGAGAATCCATAATTAAGTAATATCGTGTTCAACTCCTTACCAGTAAGGCTGGTAGTAAGAACCCCTGTTACAATCTTAGTTGCTTCTTTAGCAAAATTTCTTCCGGTTGAATCAATTTCCAGGATGAATTTATACAAAGTAGTATCCTGTTTGTACTCAGGACTGGTCCAGGAAAATGAGATTACAGCGGAAAGAGAATCAGCCGGAGTCGGTGCTACCGAAGTTTTAGATGCCGTAAGTACAACTGCAGTTCCATTATCGTAATACGGAAGATCCGCCACTTTTGTACAAGCCGTTACCATTAGTACGGTAGTGACAGCCAGTGTAAGTATTTTAAAAATATTTTTCATTGTATATTTTTTAATATCCGTAATTATAGTTTTGTAATGGTGTATTTACCTGTTTTGAAACTCACAACAATCTTGTAGTTACCCGCCAGAGGAGGTGATTTAAAATCATTTCCACCCGGTTGAAAACTATCTCCATTCACATTATTTCCAAGGCCCGCCCCGGTAAAACCATATTTGTTTGCCCAATCTCCATACACGGGAACAAATAAGAATCCGGCATCAGGATTAATCGCCAAGCTGGCTATTTCAAACTCAGAAGTAGAAATCTTGGTGAACTTCTGGCTTAAAAGCTCCGGATCGCCACCTCCCATCCAATTGCCCGGTGTAGCAGCTCCTGTTATATACAAGTTAGCCGGAACAGGGTATACAACATCGAGATAAGGTGTCATTTTTATAGCTATCACATTAGAATACAACGGCACACTATTATTAACAAGACTTGACTTAACCCTTATTTCAATATTATGAACTACATTTTCTGGAAGGTCCATTGCTAAAAGAGCAGCATTAAGATCCCTGACAGTAAATGTAGAAGTCAGTTCTCTTGCAATAGCCTTTTCATATTTTTTAGCGCTACCAAAGTTGGCTCCAGCAACATCAAACTGCATTGTATACGTAACATCCTGGGAACTGATTCCTGTTGTAAACTTATAATCGGGATTAGTCCAGTTGAAGATAATTGCAGGATTATTTTCGTTCACTTTGAGTAGTATCTGATCAGCTGTTGTTGAGGCTGTCAATACAGGGGCTGTGCCTCCCTCAAAAAAGATTTTATTTTCATCCTTCTCGCAGGATGAGATAATGAATCCCAGGAATAGAAACCCAAGAAGTACTTTAAACATATTTTTCATAATTTAATCAGTTTATATTGTATTAAATTAATAACCGGTGTTTTGTGTCAGGTTAGGGTTAGATGTAATATTGCTGGCCGGGATCGGGAAAATATTATACTTACTGTCAACAGCAGTACCCGATGCGACACCTCCTTTCCATGGCCACAAATAAGTGCCTGTAGTAAGAAGACCGTAACGTATCAAATCTGTACGGCGATGTCCCTCCCAATATAGTTCTCTGGCCCTTTCATCCAAAATAAAAGGAAGTGTTAATTGGGCACTGGTAATATTCCCGGAAGTATTGCTATATGCCCTTTCTCTTATCAGGTTAATATAATTAACTGCATTAGCGATAGAACCACCGGATCCACCACGAAGTACGGCTTCGGCATAAATAAGGTACATTTCAGACAAACGGAAAACAGGAAAATCAACATCAGAAAAGTCCCTGTTCGGATCTGAGGTAGGAGCTCCATCTGAACGGATGTTTCTGTATTTTCTTACATGAAGCCCATTGGAGAAATTGCTTATATCATCAATTACGATCTGTGCAGGACTTGTACCAAAACTAGATGTAGTGAACAAAGCTCTTTTATCAGTTGCACCGGTTAAATCAGAAAATTTATCTGCCAACCCCTTAGTTGCCCTGTAACCATACCAACCTCCTCCTACACCATAATCATTGTGATCGTCACCGGCAGCACAATGGACAAAAAATGTAGTATTACCATATGAGCTTGTACGAAGGCCGTCACAGTTTATAGCATAAATGATCTCATTTGTCCGCTTATCATTATCAGCCAAAAATAATTGCGCATAATTATTATGCAATGCATATCCGCCACCGATTACCTTGCTGGCATAAGTGATAGCTTCGGTATATTTTGAGGTGCCGGTATAAGTCTGTGCGTTGAGGTACAACCTGGCAAGCAAAGCCCAGCAGGCACCCTGATCTACCCGACCATATTCAATGGTTTTTACAGGCTTCAGATCAGACTCTATTGCTAAAAGCTCACTTTCGATAAAAGAAAAAAGTTCTTGGCTTGACTTTTCAGCAGGAAGAGATGTACCTACTAAGTTGGTCTCATCAATAAATGTTGATTTCCCAAAAAGATCCATCATAGCCCAATAGTTAAAAGCCCTTAAGAAACGAACTTCTGCCCTTGAAGCTTTAATAGCATCCGCATCGGCACCGCTAATTCCTCTTGAAGACAATTTATCATCTGTTGATTCACGCAGATACTCGTTTGCCACCATTATGTTATAAATGGGTCTTGCATACATTCCTTTCAGAAAAGGATCGCCACTTGACCATCTGAGGTTATGAAAATCTTTGATAGTCTGGTCATTCCAGGCAACAACTGCTTCATCCGTTGGCAATTCCTGGCAATTAAAAAAACCTCTGATAAAAGGTGATTGGGAACCTTCGTCCAGCCCCTGGATATCTGATGAACCAGCAGGCCCGGTATTTCCGGTTGTAGCTAATCCCCCGTATACTTTAGCTAATACGGAACGGTAACCATCGGCATTAGCATAAGCTGTTTCTGAAGTGAATTCGTTTTGGGGAAACAAATCCAGCTTCTTTGAACAGGATGCTAAAGAAACAATGACAGCCCCTGTTATTAATATTTTTACTATTGATAAATGTTTCATAACTCAATATTTTTTACAATTAAAAATCAAAATTGAATCCAAGTGAGAAAATACGGGGTCTTGGATAAATATTATTATCAACACCACCATCACCTGCATTCTCAGGATCAAGTCCTTTATATTTTGAAATAACAAATACATTCTGAATGCTAGCCGCCACCCTTAGAGAAGCTTTATCATTAAACACCCTTCCTACATTATATCCCAGATTAATATTGTCCAGGCGGAAGAAAGATGCATTCTCAATATAATAATCAGACAAATACTGGTTATTAACAAAACGGGTATTCAGATAATCTACTGAAGCATTTCCGATAAAATTGATGGGATTTTTAATCGATCTGAGCACACCATTATTAGAAAAGAAATTATTATACAGATAGTTGCCAAATGAACCATGACCTGCGATGCCAATACTGAAATCTTTATAAGTAACCTGAGTGTTTAGACCCAGCAAAACATCGGCAGCGGGTTTTTTATAAAAATATCTGTCATCATCATTTATTATCCCATCACGGTTAACATCCTCGTACAATCCTTCGATGGGCTTATTATTATCATCATAAATCTGTTTGTACACCAGGTATGTGAAGGGTGTATAATTAACGGCATGTATTCCTACAAAGTTGCCCGTACCACCCGAAATACCGCTAACCTGTTGCCCTTTAAAATTAGGATCAGGATTTTTCAGCAGGTTAGTAATCTCAGCTTCATTATAAGTATAGTTAATCCCCAGGTCCCAGGTCAGGTTTTCTGTTTTAATTGGTGTGGTATTCAGATTAATTTCCACTCCTTTACTTATTACATTTCCCACATTGGTAGTGATGCGGTTAACAAAATTCGCACCGGCTGGTACATCCACATCTGCCAACAAGTCTTCAGTTTTTCTATAGTAATAATCGACTGAGCCTGTTATCCTGCTCCTAAGAATACCGAAATCCAGGCCAATATTTGACGTGGTTGTGGTTTCCCATTTCAAATTGGGATCATACCCTTCAGGTCTCAAATAACTAACAAAACTGTTACCAAATTGATATTGAGCTGTATTGGTACCTAGTGAATATCTGGGCAAGTATGAGTAGTAACCAATTCCATCCTGATTTCCGGTTTGGCCCCAGCCCAGGCGAAGTTTCAATTCATTAAGCACATTTGCGTTTTTGAAAAATTCATCTTTCAATTTCCATGCAAATGCCACAGCAGGGAAATAGCCCACCCTATCATTAGGATTAAGTTTTGAACTTGCATCACTCCTGATAGAAGCAGTAATGAGGTATTTGTTCATTATTGAAAAATTAACCCTTGCCAGGTATGATTCCAAACGGAACCTTGGGTTGTCATCCGGGAATGTTGGTTCTGATCCCTGGATTGTATCTTTTTTGGCGGGGTTATTTGGGTCAGCAATAGCCCTGTAACTAAATGATGGATAGTTGTAAACCTTAGTTAAAAAATCCTGGTAACTATGACCAACCAATAAATCTATTTTACTATCTATACTTTTAATATTCTTTTCATAAAACAGAAAGATATCAGCAAGTGTATTTACCTTTTTCTGTTCATAGAATGTTTTCCTTCCTCCGGTTTTATAGTTAGTAGCTGAAACGGAATCAATATTATCATTTCCACTGCCGCTTAAATAATCAAGACCAAAGTTCATTTTGATATGCAAATCAGGGAAGAAGTGTAGTTTATAATCAAGATCCACATTACCAATAACACGTCCGACTTTAGAAGTATTATCTCTGAGATTTAAAAGACCCAATGGGTTCCTTGTAGAAAGATCGATAGGCAGATTATTCGCCTGCAGCCACTCGTAGTAGCCACCCCATTCTTTATTACCAGACAAAACCGGTTTGGTTGGATCAAAGGCAATCGAAGAACCTATTGCCCCTTCATTAGCAAATGTGTTCTTTGTCTGGCTGGCTTTAACAGAAAGATTAACTGCCAAATGATTTTCGAAAAGCTTTGGTGAAAGGTTTAACGCAGTTGAAAAGCGATTGAAATTATTTGTTTTCAGGATTCCGTCCTGGTTTAAATAACCTAATGAAGCCCTGAAGGGAACATTACCCAGTCCACCGCTTACGCTGATGGTATTATCAATACCAAAAGCTGATTGGTATATTTCATCCTGCCAATTAGTATTAGAAGATCCGAGAAGATTTTTATACGTATTATTTCCTGTTTCAGCAGCATCACTATTGATAATATCAGTTACCTGGCCGGCTGTAAGCACCTCTACTGTTTTACCAACTGTTCCCACAGAAAAAAGATTATTATAATTGAATCTCAATTTACCTTTAACTCCCTTTTTAGTTGTTACTATCAAAACCCCATTGGAGGCTCTGGACCCGTATAATGCTGTAGCTGATGCATCTTTTAATACGGAGATAGATTCAATGTCATTCGGGTTAATGGAGTTCAGTACATTGGCAGAACCTGCAATACCATTTCCTTCCACAGGCACACCGTCAATAACAATCAAAGGATCATTACTGGCATTTAAGGATGCACCACCGCGAATACGGATACGGCTTCCACCTCCTGCAGAACCACCGCCGGTTGTAATCTGTAAACCGGCTACTTTACCTTGCAGCAATTGTTCCGGCGAATTAATATTTCCTTTTTGGAAATCTTTTGCAGAAACAGAAGTGACAGAACCGGTCAAGTCACTTTTTCTCCGGGTTCCATAAGAAACTACCACTACTTCGTCCATCGAAGTATTAGTAATAACTAATGCCACTTCTATAGAATTTTTTCCTTCAATTGATACTTCTTTTGTGGCAAAACCAACAGAAGAAACAATTAGAGCATTTACTGTTGAAGGCACTGATATTCTAAATGTTCCATCCGAACCAGTTTGAGCACCACTGCCGCTGCCTTTGGCGGCAACAGTAGCTCCCTGCAACGGAGAACCATCTTTTGAATCAGTAACTTTTCCTGTAATCACTCTATCCTGGGCAAAAGAAATTTGCGCCATTAAAGCCAGCACAATAAGGCCGGCAGCCTTAAAGAGTTTTTGGGGAGACATAAGCAATCATTAAATTTTTAAGCAATCTTATTTCCAAATACACAACAACATGTATAAAAGACACATTTAAATGTGTATTAAACACACAATATTATAACATTTTTTAAGTTTGCAAAAAATAATTTTTAACGCTTTGTAAAGGTATTGACGAAAATCAGCTGCCTAAATGTTTTGTTTAATTTCATAACTGATTGTTTATTAATACTTAAACAAATTTTATGGTAATCAGGTCTGCCACAGGCAGGAATATCCATATGACCAGAATCACCGGCAATCCAGGAGCTCACAGGTATAAACCGCAAGTAATCCCGGCAATACCTGGTTAAAGAAAAAATAAACTGTTCCGGATTTTGAACTATATCTCTACCAAAATTGATCTTTTTCTCCGTGTTGAAAATTTTCAAACCCAGTTATCGATCACTCTATGCTGTGAATATTACCCATGCCAGCATAAAAATTTAAAAGTTTATATTGCATCAACCGCCTACCGGGATTTACAGAATTGAGAAAGACTGCAGCCATATCATTAATGCTTATTTTCCTTTTTAATTTAGGGGGATATCAAATTTTAGTCAGGCAGTTGGAGAAAAAAGCCGGCAGAAGCCTGGAAGCTCTATTGGATAAAAATGTTTATTACATCTCTGGTCTCACTGAATTAAGGTTGTTAGCAGAAAGCCCTGCCCAAGATCAACCAGCCGGATATGACAGCTACCATGACAATATTTATACTAACACACATATCATCAGCAATAAAAATGAAGAAACTCACATTGTTGTCTTTAAAGACATTCTAAACAACGGGGGTCCTCAATCTAAGGATTTCCGCTACGATATGAACAGTGCTAAAAGTACCGCTGGCGCATCCCGGCATGGTCATCCAAAACAACACAGTTCTTTTGTTGTAAACATTCTTGGCGAATACGATAATCAGCCTGTATTGTTATCACATAGCCAGGCTGACTACACAATCACTCATAGTTCCGGTTACGCTTTTACTATACCGGCATTCCACGGTCAAACACCGCACCAGCCACCTGATTGCTGATACTTGCTCCGGCCCCGACATTGATCTCCATTTCTTTATTTTATTAAATGATAACGTATGCGTTTAGCGATAGTGGCTATTGCAGCATTGCTGCTTGCAGGTGCCTGTAATAAAAAGAACGATTATAAACAAATAACCAGCAATCCTCTTTTATATTCCCGGACAGTGAAAGAACTCAATAATGTGGTGATGCAAAACAATTTCCCCCCCATTATTGCTTCAAGAAACTACCTGTACGCCAATATTGCAGCATACGAGATCATTGCAGCAGGCAATTCAACCAGGTACAGTTCGTTGGCCGGGCAAGTAAAGCACCTGACAAAAATTCCTGCGCCTCCTGTTGGAAAGGAAATTGATTTCAACTTTGCTGCTATCCTGGCTTTTTGCAAGTTAGGAGAAGCTGTCACTTTCCCGGAAGGAAGTATGAAAGAATATGTAGACAGCCTGAAGACGCTTGTAAAAGAACATGGTATGCCCGGGAGTGTTTACAAAAACACCGTGGCTTATGCCGAAGAAGTAGGAAAGGCCATCCTGGCGTGGAGCAAGAAAGATAATTATGCCCAAACAAGAACAGCCCCCAAATATACGGTAATGGATACTCCCGGAAGATGGATACCTACCCCGCCGATGTATGCGCAGGCACTGGAACCAAATTGGAGGGAGATCAGAACAATGGTGATGGACAGTGCTAACCAGTTTACGTCACCACCACCTCCTCCATTTGATATCAGCAATAAACAAAGCAAATATTACCAGGAAGTATTGGCGGTAAAAAATGCAGGAGACAGCCTTACGGATGAACAAAAACATATTGCCGAATTCTGGGATGATCTGGGAACAAGGCTGAATGTATCAGGCCATGTAGAATTTCTGACAAAAAAATTCTCACCAACAGGTCACTGGATGAATATCGTTGGCATCGCCGCAAAGACTGCCAACGTTGATTTTCACACCACCGTTTATGCGTATGCAAAAACAGCCATTGCTATGTTCGATGCGTTTATCCAGTGCTGGGATGAAAAATTCAGGAGTAATACAGTACGTCCTGAAACAGTAATCAATAAATATGTTGATCCTGACTGGAGACCATACCTGCAAACACCGCCTTTCCCGGAATACACTTGCGGTCATAGTACCGTTTCTGCGTCGGCAGCAGAAGCATTAACCAGCGTATTCGGTGACAATTTTGTTTACACAGATACATCTGAACTGGAGTTTGGCATCAAGAACCGTTCATTCACTTCTTTTCGACAGGCGGCAGAAGAAAACAATTGGGCCCGTTTTTACGGAGGTATCCATTTTCATAATTCCTGTATCATAAGTACGGAATATGGAAAAAAAGTTGGAGACCTGGTGAACCAGCGTCTCCAAATGAAAAAATAATTGATAACAAAAACCAACGATTAAAAATGAACTATTTATTTATAATGGTAGCTATTGCTTTTTCAGTAATAACTACTTCAAAAACTAATGCACAGGGATGTGTGGCTATCCGCAGTAATGGCAACACTTGTAGTATGAGTAATCCTGCAACGGCCAAAGGGTGGCAGTTAAATTTCAATAACCGTTATTTCAAATCATATAAACATTTTGTAGGAACGATTGAACAAAAAGAAAGAGCAGAAAACCATACTGAAGTAATCAATCATAGTTATTCACTAGATATTACCGCTACCAGGTATTTTAACTCCCGGTGGTCGTTGGCTATGACTGTTCCTGTTATTTCTAACACCCGTTCGTCTTTATATGAACATGGCGGCAATAGCAATGGTGCAACAGCAAGACACAGTACACAGACTTTCGGTATTGGGGATCTCCGCATCAGTGCCTACCGCTGGTTATTTGACCCAGCCAAACATCACAAAGGAAATATACAGGCTGGGTTTGGCATCAAACTACCAACAGGAGATTACCGATACCAGGATTATTTCTATAAATCTGATGGAACTACTGTAATGGGCCCTGTTGATCAATCCATTCAATTAGGAGACGGAGGCACTGGTTTTACTTTTGAACTAAACAGTTACTATAATATCTCCCACAAAGTAGGGATTTATGGAAATTTTTATTACCTGGTAAACCCAAGAGAGCAGAATGGCGTATCAACTGCCAGAGGCGGCACCCCGAATACGATAGCCCTCCAATATTTTTCAAGTACCATGAGTGTACCTGATCAGTATATGGCAAGAACCGGCGCAAGTTTTATGACAGGTAAATTCAATTTTACGGGTGGTGTACGCATTGAAGCAATACCCAGCAGCGACCTGATTGGTGGCGATAAGGGTTTTAGAAGACCCGGAATGATAATAGCTGCGGAACCCGTTGTTTCATACCAGGCCAAAAAAATGAATTTTTACTTATCTGTACCAGTAGCCTTGCAACGAAACAGGACACAGAGTTATTCAGATAAATTGAGAACGGCTGCTTCCGGAACCAAAATTCAAGGTGATGCAGCTTTTGCTGATTATTCAATAAATGGAGGGGTGTCGTTCCGCTTTTAAAACTGGCAGAATAAGACAATTATAAAATGGCGTTGTAAAGAGTTGCAACGCCATTTTATTTGCTTTCGATATTGTAATCAAAATAAAAAAATCAGTAAAGTGCCAGTGCTTTTGCTCCTTTTGGCTTATACTGTTTCTTTAATGCATATAATTTACCCGGCCGGTGAGGCACATCATTTTCCATTTCATCAATATCCAACAACCAATCTTTGATAGCTATTTTTTTTCTGAAATTTCTACGGTCCAGTTCAACACCCAATATGGCTTCATACAATTCCTGCAATTGACGCAACGAAAATTTTTCCGGCAGTAAATTGAAAATTACCGGGTGTTCCATTACCTGTTGCCGGAGCCTGTTCAAACAGGTATCAAGAATAAGTTTATGATCGAAAGCCAGTTTTCTTATTTCATTCACCGGGTGCCAGTGAAGTTCATTGTGACTTAATTGAAACTTGTGATTTTTAATATCAATCAGTGAATAATAAGCAATTGTAATTACACGGCCGGAAGGGTGCCGGTTAAGACCTCCGAATGTATGTACCTGCTCCAGGTATACATCGTCAAGTCCTGTTCGTTCTTTCAGTATTCTGTAAGAGGCTGTTTCCAGGTCTTCATCAGGTTTTATAAAATCGCCAAGCAGAGAATATAGCCCGGAAAATTCCTGCATATCAGACTTGATCAGCAAAACTTTCAGCTCTTTATCATCATATCCCAATATCACACAGTCAACAGTGATACCAATATTAAAATAATCAAGGTGGCTAATCTTCTCTATTTCGGCCGTCTTCAGTTGTTGTAAGGTTTTGTCCGTCATTGCAATCGAATTTGAAATTATTGAATGGCCAGTTTGACCTGCGTTTTTTTATTAGCTGCTTGTATGCTTAACAAATAAATACCGGCGGGCAATTTATTTATTTTATCAGTTAATGGTATACGATGTTTTCCCCTGGTGAACATCTGAGCTAAAACAATCTCCATTTTTTGCCCGGCTGCATTAAATAACTCTGCCTGCACATTGCCAGTTTGCGGCACTTCTATTTCCAGCACTGATGCAGCTGTGGCCGGATTAGGAAATACTGAAGCTATAAGCTGGTTGCCGGGAGTATTGGCACCACCGGTTGAGGTTACAACTGCATTAGTCAGGTTTCTGTTCAGGTAAATATGAAATTCACCTGGCTGCAGGGTCAGATTTTGTGCAGTTCCTGTTGCGGTGAAAGTACTTCCATTCAGGTAATCATACCAAGTACCTCCTGCGGGAAATGCAAAGACTGCAGTTTGTGCCGTTACATCAAAATTACCCACCACACACAACATAGAAGAGTCCGTAGCACTGCGGATGGTCATTGATTTAAAAGCTCCATTCAGGCTCCGGGCTATGTTAATATTATTGGCAATAAATACATCTTTATACCAGGGATGAAAACGTAGTTTATTTACACTGGCAAAAATATCATACAGCCTTTTTCTTTGTACTACAGTCAGGTAATCCCAGCGAATAGGTTTATTACTTAACCTGCAATCATTGCTGATTGTTCCATCAACACAGCGGTTAATGGAAAAATCATATCCCAGTTCCCCGAACTGCCAAATCATTTTAGGACCAGGCGCAGACAAGAAGAACCCGGCACAAAGTTCTACCCGTTTCAATGCTGTATTCAGGTCCCGTACATTATGTGAAGTATTTGAACTATTTCCAAACTGGAGATTCCTGTACATCATTCTTTCTTCATCATGGCTTTCCATATAACTTACCAGGTGGGGGTTGGCCCAGCCCCGGGCTGAATAAAGGTATCCTTCAAAGTTTGAGTTGGCCACCCATCCCATCGAAGCTTCTGAGAAATTATAATTGGAATTGCCCCAAAGGAGCATGCCGTAGTTTGATAGTTCGATTTCTTCTGTATTATTTGCAAAATGTTCAAGTATTACATAACTGCCAGGTGATTTTAACTGGCAGGTATCATAATAACGTTTCCAGATCGCCACCCTGTCTGCATGATATTCTGATATACAGGCTTCATTTGATGTACTGCCACCACATTGTACATTCTGCGTAAAACCTTTAGACAGATCAAAACGGAAGCCATCCAGTTTGTATTCCTGCAACCAGTGTTCCACCACCCGGCTGGTAAAATATCGTGTGGCCAGACTCTCGTGGTTAAAATCGTTGAATACATTGTAGGGATGTGTAGCAGAAACATTCAACCAGGGATTATTTGCAGCCGGCTGATTAGTACTGCTGTTCCAGTATAAAGCTGCCAGTGGATTAGCTCCCGTTGTATGGTTCAATGCTATATCCATAATCACTGAGATCCCTCTTCTATGACAGCTGTCGATAAATTCTTTCAGGGAGTTTTTGGGTCCATAATATTTATCCGGCGCCAGGAAATAAGCAGGGTTATAGCCCCAGCTTTCATTACCATCAAATTCATTAAAGGGCATGATCTCAATAGCATTTACACCCATACTCTGCAAATAATTCAATGTATCCCGCAACGTCTTCCAGTCATGCGCTGCAATAAAGTCTCTCGGCAACATTTCATAGATAACCAGGTTTCTTTTATCTGGCCTTGAAAAGTTGTTGATCGTCCAATTATATGCAGGTGCATTTGTTTGAAGGATACTTACATTCCCGGAAGTCAACCCGGTTGGATAAGCCTTTAATCCCGGGTAAGTGGTAGGAGAAATAAAACTATCATTAAACGGGTCTAAAATCTTTTCTGCATAAGGATCCCCCACTTTTAATGTTCCATCCACTAAATATTGAAAGGCATACTCCGTTCCCGGGGTTAATCCGGTGATACGAAGCCACCAGTAATTCCCATCAGGAGTTTTATTCATTACATAATTGGTCTGCTCTGCCCAATTACTTCCCGGAAATTCTCCAATCACAGATACACGGTTTTTACCGGGAGCATAGAGTACCAATACAACAGAAGTGTTACCCGCTTCATAATTTATCCCATCTCTGACCCCCGGCGGTAAAGGAGCTACTGTTGGTGCACTGGCAACAAAAAACTGGAAGCTTTCCGATTTTGTGGTAGCTCCATTTATAGCATCCACCCTAATGGTTTGATTACCGGGTGTAGTTAAAGTTGGATTGGCAGAAATGGTGGTAACACCGCTGGCTGTCTGAATTTCAGTTCCATTCAGAAATAATTTCATCGTTGACGAAAGATTGGCAATCGCTGTAAGATTGATATTATCTCCCACCTGCTTATTGATTGTTTCGGGTATCCTGGTATAGGTGGGTTGAAATAATGGAACAGTAAACCGGGTGGCGATAGAATTATCATAGACAGGGATATACATATCACTGGCATCAGCATTACGCTGAACAGTGGTACCGGCCCCATTTCTGAAGAGGATAGAAATTTTCTGGATTGTTTCTCCGGCAGGCACGCCATAATAGGCCCTGATATTGGTAATATCGAATTTCCATCTATTTGCGCCCAACGATGTAGCCTGAAGTTGTGCATTAGGCTGGTTAAAATTCTGGTTGAATTTTACATAGCGCCAATCAGTGGACGAAGTACTCAGGTTTGTTATCACCCCAGTATGCACATACACGTCTGATACAGTGGCGTAATTGAATAACCCCTGGTTCCCTTTGGAAGCATCAACAGTGATGGAAATATTATCATTGTCTTTGGGAAAGTCAGGTGTCCAGGTTAATAATTGTGCCCCTGCTGTAAAGGCAGTAAAAACAATACCGCAAAGCAGTGTAAAGATTTTTATCATAGCAAGCTCGTTTATTACTTCAAAATCGGTAAGAACAAGAGATTTGCATCATCTTGTTTAGTAATCCAATTTCGAAGGTAATAAATATGTACTTACGACACATTAATTTTTCCTTCTTTCACATTATCACTTAAAATTTTTATCTGTGAGGCGCTAACTTTACCGGGCAATACCTCTCGGTCATATGTATTCAAAAGAGCAAACGAAGGAATTACAAAAGCTTACAGCTGAATTGATTAAAAAGCAGTCGCCTTTTTCCATTAAGGAGCAGGACGCTGAGCAACTGCGTGACATCCTCCGATTTCATGAATACAGGTATTATATATTAAATGACCCGCTGATCTCCGATTATGAATACGACCAGTTGTACAAGGCATTAGAGAAGATTGAAAAAGAGAACCCGGGTTTAATTACACCTGACTCCCCCACCCAAAGAGTAGCAAAAGGATTAACCAGGGATTTTCCAACCGTGCAACACCTGGTTCCTATGCTATCGTTAAACAACTCTTACAATGCTGAAGACCTTATTGATTTTGACAGAAAAGCAAGAGAACTAACAGGGTTGGATAAAATTGAATATTGTGTGGAACCAAAATTTGACGGTGGAAGTATTTCGCTGATCTATGAGAATGACTTGTTAACCCGGGGCGCTACAAGAGGTGATGGCGTGGAGGGTGATGAGGTAACTACCAATATGAAACAGATTCGTTCCCTCCCTCTCTCTGCAAAATTTTCGCACTACGGATTGCAACAGGTAGAGATAAGAGGTGAAGTGCTAATCAACAAAAGCAATTTCAAAAAGTATAATGAACAACTAATTGAACAGGGAGAAGACCCTAAAGCGAATCCCCGCAATGCTGCGGCTGGAACATTACGAATTAAGGATTCTTCGGAAGTTGCAAAAAGAAACCTGGAAGCATTTGTATACCATGTCAGTTATTTCTCCCTGGTAAAAGGTAAAAAAACACCGGAGGAATTAACAACCCATTCCGGTTCATTGCAACTG
>Ga0073902_10000275_pt1 | contig 33332 bp, 31 predicted proteins | sample KloWWTmeKNB19Kit_FD_66667 | JGI IMG/M metagenome (GOLD analysis project Ga0073902, IMG submission 66667) | Active sludge microbial communities from Klosterneuburg, Austria, studying microevolution and ecology of nitrifiers - Klosterneuburg... | ecosystem: Engineered > WWTP > Aerobic digester >...
ACGATATTGAGGTAATAAAGAACCATGCAGATTAATAGTTCCCTTTGTTGGCATATTCCAAACCACTTCCGGCAACATTCTAAATGCAACCACTACCTGCAAATCGGCATGAAGGTTTTTTAATTCATTTAAAAAATCTGGGTTCTTTAATTTTTCAGGTTGCAAAATATTAAGACCATGTTCCAGTGCATATTTTTTTACTGCACTTTGCTGCAATTGCATACCACGACCAGCTTGTTTATCAGGAGCAGTAACGACACCTACAATATTGAAGCCCGCTTTTTTCAAAGCATCTAATGAAGCAACTGCAAACTCCGGAGTGCCCATAAACACAATACGCATACCATATAAGGCAAGATTAAAAGTAGCGGGCCCGGTTGCTTTGTTTTTTAGCTGATACTCTAACATAAGGACGAAGGTAAATATTCATCCCAAGTAACTTAAATACTATTAATGAAAAACAAAGTTTAAGATAAAATTTATGTTTCTTATCTGATGGGGTTTAGCTTTCGGTTAATGGGACCAAAATCATCGTACAACAAATATTTTTTCCGTATAAGTTTATATTCACTCAGTTTGGGTTCCCAGCTTTTTCTTATTTCGGTTTCCGATTTGCCTGCTTTTATTTGCTGCCACAAATCATTATTTCCAGCAAGTTTGTTTAAAAATGATTCTTCCATTTTTCCCGATTTTGGTAACAGGAAAAAATTATTTTTATCTGGAAACAATTTATATGCCTCAATCAGCCATTTAAGTTGTATTTGTGATCCCGTTTTTGCTAATACTTCATCAACCGTGCCACTCAAATCCCAACCATAACATTGTTGTCCGTAAAGTTTTGAACTTTTTGCACCTTCATTTGGATTGGGGGTAAAGCTATAAAGTGTTTTTGGATAGGAGGGATGACCAAATACCTGAAATGGTTTTGTAGTGCCTCTGCCTTCGCTCAACACAGTGCCTTCAAAGAAACAAGTGGAAGGATATAAATAGATTGATTGAATATTGGGCAGATTGGGCGATGGCTTTACAGGCAACTCATACTTTGTGTTGTGTGTGTAATCCTTGCATTTGATTACCATAAAATGAAAAGGAGTATCGGTTGTTGGTTTTGTGGTAATGTTAAAGGAATTTACATCGTTTGCTTCTTTGCTCAGCCATTTTTCACCCAGCAGCATCATCGCATATTCGCCCATAGTAAGGCCATACACAATGGGAATGGGCTGTTTGCCTACTCCGCTTTTATATTTTAAATCCAAAACAGGCCCGTCGACATAAAATCCATTTGGGTTGGGTCTGTCTAGCAATAATAATGGTTTGTGATTGATCAATGCAGTTTCCAGGAAATCCTGCATAGAATTGATGTAAGTATAAAAACGACAACCTACATCCTGCAAATCAAAAATCATTATTTCCACATCTTTTAAATCTTCAGCCGAAGGATAACGCTTGCTACCATATAAAGAAACGACCGGAATGCCTGTTTCTTTATCTACATAGTTCGCTACTTTTTCGCCAGCATCAGCAGTGCCTCTGAAACCATGTTCGGGTCCAAAAATTACGCTGATTTTAACACCCAATTTTCTTAAAGTGTCCACCAAATGGGTGTTCCCAACCATTGAAGTCTGATTGGCAAAAATGCCTACATTTTTGCCTTTAATCAATGGCAAATAAACATCCAATCTGTTGGCGCCTGGTATAGCCGTTTGTGCCGATGAAATTGATACAGCAACTAAGAAAAGGGCTACAAAAAATGTGGTTATTTTTCTCATGTTTTAAATTATTAAATAACAATATTTATAACTTCAAATTTCAGCAAATTCTTTTTAAGATTGATATAAATATTAAAAGGGTTGCTTCTCGGAATTAAGATTAACTTGCACCCCAAAATTTTTAATAAATGGCACAAGTAAAAAGTGGAGACAAAGTAAAAGTTCATTATCACGGCAAATTAGTTTCTGGTGAAACTTTTGATGCTTCAGCCGGAAGAGAACCATTGGAATTTGAAGTGGGAAGCGGAATGGTGATTAAAGGCTTTGATGATGGTGTTACTGGAATGACAGTTGGAGAAAAAAAGACAATTCAAATTCCAGTTGATGAAGCTTACGGACCCCGCAATGCAGAAATGGTTATTGAATTTCCTAAAGAACAATTTCCGGCCGATATGGAATTGGAAAATGGAATGCCTTTAATGATGGGCGATCAGCAGGGACACCAGACTCAAGTGATTGTTGTTGAAATAAGAGAAAATTCAGTAATGTTGGATGCTAACCATCCATTGGCGGGGCAAGAATTAATTTTTGACCTGGAGCTTGTGGAAATTGTGGGAAGCAAACCACTTATTATACTCCCATAATTTTAATACTTTTTTATCTTCAAATGGTTTGTGTTGATCAAAAACACAAACCATTTTCTTTTCTGTATATTCGTTACCCAAATTTTTTTACTTATGTTTTCTAATTATAATTTCACAGCAGCTGAACGTTTTATGCGCTATGTACAAATCGATACACAAAGCGATCCGCAATCAAACTTATATCCCAGTACTGAAAAACAAAAAGACCTGGGAAAAATATTAGTCGCTGAATTGTTGCAAATTGGACTTGCTGATGCACACATGGATGAATGGGGATATGTGTATGCAACAATCCCTTCCAATGTAAAAAAAGAAGTTCCTGTTATCTGCTTTTGTGCACACATGGATACAGCACCCGATTGTAGTGGTACAAATGTAAAACCCATTCTACATAAGAATTATCAGGGTCAGGATATTGTATTGCCCGATGATACAACTCAGGTATTAAAAATGAGTGAATTTCCTTATCTGAAAACACAAATTGGGAACGATATCATTACTGCATCAGGCACTACTTTATTAGGAAGCGATGATAAAGCAGGCGTTGCTGAAATTATGGATTTGGCAAATTTTTTAATAGCTAACCCACAGGTTGAACATGGAACTTTAAAAATATTATTTACACCAGATGAAGAAGTGGGCAGAGGTGTTGATAAAGTGAACATTGAAAAACTGGGAGCTGCATACGCCTATACTTTAGATAGCGGTGATGCAGGTGCTTTGGAAGATGAAACTTTTAGTGCCGATGGTGTAAAAGTTACGATTCACGGTGTGATATCTCATCCCGGTTATGCAAAAGATAAAATGGTAAATGCCATGAAAATTGCAGGCGAAATATTGGCCGCACTTCCAAAAGACAGACTTTCACCCGAAACAACAGAAGGGAAAAGAGGGTTTATTCATCCAGTGCGAATAGAAGGCATCGCTGAAAAATGTACGATCGACTTTATTATTCGTGATTTTGAAACTGATGGTCTTGAAAAAAAAGAAGATTATCTGCGAACACAAATTGAAGAAAGATTGCGAACTTATCCCAAAGCAACATTTGATTTTAAAGTTACCGAACAGTATCGCAATATGAAAGAAATGCTGGATCAACATCCACAGGTTGTAGCTTTTGCAAAAGATGCAATTGAAAGAGCTGGACTTACTGTAAAAATGGAAAGCATACGTGGCGGTACTGATGGCAGCCGGCTTTCATTTATGGGATTGCCTTGTCCCAATTTATTTGCGGGCGAACAGGGAATACATTCTAAATTGGAACATATAAGCGTACAGGATATGAATAAAGCAGTAGAAACAATGGTTCATCTGGCACAAGTGTGGTTTGAGAAAAGTTAGTTGTATCTTGCACACTTAAATTTTATTTTATGGATATCAGAGTATGGCTTTCACAAAACTGGTGGATCATCGTTTTAGTAGTTATCTTTTTTGGTTCCTTATTTACCATTAATCAGGGATATATTGGTGTCATCACGATGTTTGGAAAATATCGGCGTATTGCAAAACCTGGACTGAATATGAAAATTCCAATACTGGAAACTGTATTCAGAAAAGTATCAGTTCAAAACAGATCAGTTGAACTAGAATTTCAGGCTGTTACAGCTGATCAGGCAAATGTCTATTTTAAAAGTATGTTACTTTATTCAGTACAAAATGCCGATGAAGAAACTGTTAAGAAAGTAGCATTTAAGTTTTTTGCTGATAAAGACTTGATGCAAGCACTTATCAGAACCATTGAAGGAAATATTCGCTCTTTTGTTGCTACCAAAAAACAAGCTGAAATATTGGGGCTTCGCAAAGAAATAGTAGAGTATGTAAAAGCAGAAATAGACCATACACTTGAAGGATGGGGCTATCACCTGCAAGACCTTCAGATCAATGATATCACTTTTGATAAAATGATTCTGGACTCAATGAGTAAAGTGGTAGCAAGTAATAACCTGAAAGCTGCTGCCGAAAATGAAGGTCAGGCATTACTAATTACCAAAACAAAGTCTGCAGAAGCTGAAGGAAATGCAATTAAAATTTCGGCTGAAGCAGAAAAAGAAGCGGCTCGTCTTCGTGGCCAGGGTGTGGCACTCTTCCGCCAGGAAGTTGCAAGAGGTATGACAGAAGCAGCTGAACAAATGAAACAAGCTAACCTTGATACCAATGTTATTTTATTTAGTATGTGGACTGAAGCCATTAAGAATTTTGCTGAATATGGCAAAGGCAATGTAATCTTCCTTGATGGCAGCCCCGATGGTATGGAAGGCACTATGAAACAAATTCAAGCACTCATGGTTAAACAGGCTGGTACGAAATCTAATTAGATTTTATTAAATTTTCCCTTATATAAAAGGCGCATTTCTCCAATGAAAATGCGCCTTTTTTTGTTCAGAATAATCTTTTGCTTTGCCAGAGATTCTTGTTAAAGAACTCTAAAACTTAAACAACTATTACAACGTGGCACTATTTTTTTCGTTGTAGCTGCATTGCTTATTGACAACTGTTGATAAACGATAAAAACAAACAGATATTCAACACCTATTTTTACACCTAAAGAAAAAAAACTATGATTGATCTTTTACAAATCGCAGAAAATGTAACCCAGGTGGTAAAACATGTAGCTGCTGACAGAAACGGAGACGGACATATCAGTTTTGGAGAATTAGTATTGGCTGGTGGCTGGTTAATGGTTCCCATCGGTATTATGCTTGGTTTAGCCGTTTACTTCTTTGCAGAAAGAGTATTGGCCATAAAAGCTGCATCAAAAATTGATGATAATTTCATGAACATCATCCGTGACAATATTGTGAGCGGAAATATTTCTGCCGCCAGAAGTTTTGCAAAAAATACAAACAATCCTGTGGCAAGGGTAGTAGATAAAGGCATTCAGCGAATAGGCAAGCCCATCGACAGTATTGAGAAAAGTATGGAGAATGTGGCTACTTTGGAAATGTACAAATTAGAAAAAAATCTGGGCGTACTTTCTATTGTTGCAAAGGCAGCACCCATCTTTGGCTTTGTAGGTACACTGGTAGGTATGATGCAATTGTTTTCTGGCATCAAAGATTCAGGTTTTGATCTGGGCGATCTGGCAGGAGGTATTTATACCAAATTAATCACATCCATTACAGGATTGCTTATTGGTTTGGCGGCATATTTCGCCTATAACTACCTGAATACAAAAATCGAAAAAGTTGCAAACCGAATGGAAGCGGCGTCATCCGATTTTCTGGATATTCTTCAAGAACCCACCCGCTAAAATTACCGAACAATGAAACGAGCTATAAAAACAAACAAGCAATTTATTAAAGCTGTTGAAGTTAATTTTTATGGCAAATAACATGTGGCGAATTCCTTAAACAAAACTTAACACATGAAACTCAGAAAAAAACATAAACAAGAGACGGAGATCTTTACCGATACGCTGGTGGATATTCTCTTTATCGGTATGATGTTCTTTATGATTGTGGCGGCTACACATACATTGAAGATGATGAAACTGAACAATCCAAGAGCTTCCAGCGATACAAAAACGAATCAAAAAAATATTGCAGTATCAGTAGATAAAGACCAGAATTTTTACATTGGCAAAACAAAAGTGGATGCGGCACATTTTGATTCCTTATTACACATGGAAATTTTGAAATACAAACTACTGGTGGATACGCCTTCTGTAATCATCAATGCGGATACAGCTGCTTATTACGGCGAAGTTTTCCGGATTATGAGGATAGCTAAAAGAGATACTGCAAAAGTAGTTGCAATTGTAAAATAGCATTGGGCCATCTCTAAATTTTTGTCATGTCCCTTATTTTATGGATTAAAACCTTTGGTTTGACAAAAAATATTTTAGAGGTGGCCATTTGTATTTAAAAAGCAGGGTTCAGTTACTTTTGCAACATGAAAGTTGCATACCACATTCATCAATTACGATTCAGATATCCCTTTACCATTTCAAAAGGCACCAAAACACATCAACCCACTTTTGTAGTTGAGTTGGAACACATGGGAATTAAAGGCTATGGAGAAGCATGTGCCATAACGTACTACAATATTCCTGTGGAGAAAATGCAGGCAGACCTGGAAGCAAAAAAAATGATGGTTGAAAAATTTGCTTTCACCGAGCCCGAACGCTACTGGCATTACCTGCATCACCTTTTCCCAAATAATAATTTTCTGGTTTGCGCTCTGGATATAGCTGCCTGGGACTTATTTGGAAAAATCAGAAATAAAAAACTATACGAACTATGGAATGGTGATATTTCAAAAAATCCGGTAACTGATTACACTATTGGTATTGATAATATCGAGACCATGGTAGCAAAAATGAAAGAAAAGCCCTGGCCCATCTATAAAATAAAAGTAGGCACTGCCGATGATTTGGAAATTGTAAACGCTTTGCGAAAACAAACAAATGTCACATTACGGGTTGATGCAAATGCTGCATGGGATTTGGAAACTGCACTTCACTTAATTCCCAAATTAAAAGAACTGGGTGTAGAACTGGTAGAACAACCATTGGCAAAAGACAACTGGGAGGGCATGAAAGTATTATATAAAGAATCACCTTTGCCACTCTATGCCGACGAATCATGTGTTGTGGAACATGATGTAGAAAAATGTAAAGATCATTTTCATGGCATTAATATCAAATTGACCAAATGCAGTGGCATTACACCAGCAAGAAGGATGATAGCCAAGGCTCGTGAAATTGGCTTAAAAGTTATGGTAGGTTGTATGAATGAATCAACAATAGGCTCGGCTGCCATTGCACATTTACTACCTTTTATCGATCATGTTGATATGGATGGTCCGCTTTTACTGGCTGAAGATCTGGCAACAGGTATTGAATATGATTTTGGAAAAATAGGTTATAGCCAAAATCCTGGGCTAGGAATAGAATATAAAGGCCTGTTTCAAAAATAAATCTGTTGCTCACTTATTAAGCGCAAAAAAAAAATCACACAGCTCAAATGAAACTGTGTGACTATTTTTTTTCAGAATAAAACTTTACCAGATTCTTACTCTTAAACTATCGGCCCGATACATTTTATCACCTGGTTTTACATTGAAGGTGGTGTAAAACTCATCTACATCTTCAAATGGACCTATTACACGATACTTGGCTGGTGAATGTACATCAGTTAACAATTGATTCTTTAATTGTTCTTCACGGGTATGGCCAAGCCAACCAAGTGCATAGCCCATGAAATAACGTTGCATAGGAGAGAGCCCGGCTTTGGATTTATTGTCTTTATACTCAGCTGTTTGTTTATATGCATCAATGCCTAATAGAATACCTCCAAGGTCTGCAATATTTTCCCCTGTTGTAGCTTTTCCATTTATATGATATCCGGTCACCGGTTCAAAACCGTCAAATTGCTTTATAATAACATCGGCTCTTTTATTAAACTCAACTTCATCTTTTGATGTCCACCAGCTAACCAGATTCCCTTTGGCATCAAACTGCCGGCCTTGGTCATCAAAACCATGCGTTATTTCATGACCAATAGTTGAAGCACCGGCATATCCATATACAACGGCATCATCCAGTTCTTCATCGCGGTAGCCAGGTACAGTAAATATTCCTGCTGGAAGCACTATTTCATTATTAGAAGGATTATAATAGGCATTATAAGTTTGAGGAGTCATTTCCCAATCATCCCTGTTTACTGGTTTGCCCAATTTATTTACACTGTAAGCATGCCACCACATGTTGGCATTCATTAAGTTTTGGACAAAACTTTCTTTTCCTATTTCCATACTGCTGAAGTCTTTCCATTTATCAGGATAGCCCACTTTCTTTTTAATAGCAGCCAGTTTTGCATAGGCCTTTTGTTTGGTACTATCACTCATCCATGTCAACTTTTCAATTCTTGATTTTAATGCGCCGCGAATTGCTTCTACTAAATCTTCATACCGCTTTTTTGCTTTTTCATTAAAAAATTCTTTTACATATAGCTTACCCAGCATTTCACCCATTGCATTTTCTTCTGCACTAATTACTCTTTTCCATCGTGGCTTTCTTTCTTTTGCACCCGAAAACAGTTTTGAAAACTCAAAAACCCTTTTCCCAAATTTATCAGGTAAGGCACCTGCAAAGTCATTGATCAAATTGTATTTCAAATAACTTTTCCAGTTATTGAGTGGCGTTGATTTTAATTCATTGTCCAGGGCTTTAAAAAATTCAGGTTGACCTACTATAACGGAATCAATTCCTTTAATTCCGGTATTAGCCAAAAAATTTGCCCAGTCGACTGAGGCATTCATTTTACCTAAATCTGAAATTGCCATTTTGTTGTAATTAGTATAAGGATCACGCAGGTCTTCAATCTTGCGACTGGCTTTAGCAAGCTTGGTTTCTAATGCTAAAATGTTTTTTGCAGCGGTAGATGCCTCAATACTTTCTTCACCCGACATCGTTAGTACATCAGCAATGTATTTCAGATACTCACTACGGATATTTGTAGTGGTTGAGTCCGATTTAAAATAATATTCTCTTTCAGGCAATCCTAATCCACCCTGCCAAAGTTTATAGGTCATTACTTCGCTGTTCTTATCATCCTGAGTTACAAAATCTGCAAATAGAGTGCTGGAGCCTATCTTTTTTAATTCGGCTACAGTTGCTACTAAAGATTTTAAATCATTGATGGCATTAATTTTATCCAACTGTTTTTGTAAAGGCTTAAGTCCATCCGCATCAATCTTTGCGCTATCCATTCCTGTACTCCAAAAATCACCAATCTTTTGTTCATCACTTCCATTTGATCCTTTGGCAGAAGCCGATTTTTCTGATATTTCACGAAGTCTTTTCAAATTTTCTTCTATTACCAGATTGCCAATTCCCCATGAAGACTGATCGGCAGGAATAGGATTTCGCTTTATCCAACCACCATTCGCATATTCAAAAATATCATCACCCGGTTTTACGGTAGTATCCATATTTACGGACAATACATCAGGCTTTGTACTATCATTACCCGATTTTTTTGATGAGCAGGATGCTAAAATAAATATGGAGGCGCTGCAAATCGCCATTAGTTTGTAAATCTTCATGAATTAAATTTTTGGATACTAAAAGTAAGCATTCAGGTTTTTGAAATAAAAATTAATTGATAAACGGGAAATGAGCTGCTATCTGCTGCTACGGGTTTAACTTTGCAGTATGGCATTTAAAAATCAACAACATTTTATTGAATCTCTTGATAAAGCAGGTGAACTGATCCGTATAAATGCTTATGTGAATCCGCATCTTGAAATTGCAGAAATAACAGACCGGATGAGTAAACAATCTGGTGGCGGCAAGGCTTTGCTATTTGAAAATACTGGCTATGAATTTCCAATATTGATGAATGCCTATGGAAGTGAAAAAAGAATTTGCATTGCACTTGGCGTAAAACATCTGGATGACATTGCAGCAGAAATTGAAGGGCTTTTTAAAATGCTTGCTTCTCCCAAAGAAGGACTTATTGATAAACTCAAATTGCTACCCAGGCTAAGCGAATTTGCATCCTGGATGCCAAAAATAAAAAAGGGAAGAGGACAGTGCCAGGAAGTAGTGATGGCTACACCTGATATAACTAAACTTCCAGTAATTACCTGCTGGCCCAAGGATGGTGGCCCATTTGTAACATTACCCGTAATTCATACGAAAGACCCAATTACAAATATCAGAAACGTAGGCATGTATCGTATGCAGGTTTTTGGTCCCACACTCACAGGAATGCACTGGCACAAACATAAAGTGAGTGCCAAACATTTTAACGAGTACAAAAAATTAAATAAGAGAATGCCGGTAGCAGTTGCACTTGGTGGCGATCCGGCCTATGCCTATGCAGCCACTGCACCCTTACCCGAAAATGTTGATGAATACATGCTAGCAGGATTTCTCAGAAAAAGAAAAGTGGAATTGGTAAAATGCATCACACAGCCAGAAATAGAAGTTCCTGCCGATGCCGATTTTATTATTGAAGGATATGTAGATCCCAATGATGAATTGATTTGGGAAGGTCCCTTTGGTGATCATACTGGTTATTATTCTTTGCCCGACTGGTATCCCCGGTTTCATATTACTGCCATCACACATAAAAAAGATCCCGTTTATCCAGCCACTATAGTAGGCATACCGCCACAAGAAGATGCCTGGTTAGGCAAGGCCACAGAAAGAATTTTCTTAGCACCCATAAAAATGACTTTGGTTCCTGAAATTGTAGATATGGATATGCCTGTTGAAGGAGTATTTCATAACCTGGTTATAACAAAAATTAAGAAAGACTATGCAGGACAGGGATTGAAAGTAATGAATGCCATGTGGGGTGCCGGGCAAATGATGTTTAATAAAATTCTTGTACTGGCAAGCGGAGACGTAAAAATTCAAGACTATCTGGGACTTGCAAAAGAAGTTTTCAAAAATTTGAACCCAGCAACAGATATTAGTTTCTCAGCTGGCCCCATGGATGTTCTGGATCATAGTTGCAGCAAGATGGGTTTTGGCGGTAAAATGTGTATAGATGGAACTTTAAAATTTGAAGAAGAAAAAGATGAACACTACGCTAATCCTGCGATAACATTACAATGGAACAATGATTTTTTAAAAGATCAATTTGTAGAAATAAAATCGGTAAATAGCAGCCTTATAAAAAAAGATATTCCTTGTTTGATATTGAGCGTAGAAAAAAAGAGAAATGGTCATATTAAAGATCTGCATGAACAAATATGTAATTTAGAAGCATTAACAGGAATTAAACTGATTCTCTATGTTGAGCATACAGTAAATGCAGGCGACCTTACAACAGCACTTTGGCGTTTTTGCAATAATCTGGATCCCAAAAGAGATTTTCATTTATTCAAAAAACAAAACGAAATCGGAAAATATATTGCTTGCATGGGATTGGATGGAACCAGAAAAACAAAAGATCACGACAATTTTCAGAGAGACTGGCCCAATATTATTGTGGCGGATGAGGCTACAATAAAAGCGGTAGATGAGAAATGGGATTGTCTGGGTATCGGAACTTTTATCCAATCTCCTTCATTAAAATATAAAGACCAGCTTTATGGCGAAGAAGCCGTTGTTGAATAATTTTTCATTTCAAAAATTTGCTTTTACCATTTACATTTAAACTGTGAGCCATATCAAAATACTTATAACAGGTGGTGGTGCCCCAGGTGCTGCAGGAATCATCAAATGTTTGAAACAGGATTCAGGTTTTTTTGTAATTGCTGTTGATGCAAACAGTAATGCCATTGGAAAATATCTGGCCGATGAATTTATTCCTATTCCAAAAGCTGATGACCCCTTATTTATTGAAGCATTTTTAAAAGTCTGCAAGGAGCATCAACCTGATTTGCTTTTGCCATTAGTAACTAAGGAACTTCCCTATTTAGCTGCTAATAAAGAATTATTTGAAAATGCAGGCGTAAAGGTCTTGATTTCAAATGTAACTGCACTCGAAATTGCAAACGATAAGGGACAACTTTACCAGTTTTTACAATGGAGAGGAATCGCCGTACCCGAATTTCAAATTGTAGAAAACAGACTTCAGTTTGAGGAAGCTGCGAAAATTTTGAATTACCCTTTAAAAAACATTTGCTTCAAGCCTTGTATCTCCAATGGAAGCAGAGGTTTTAGAATTATCAGTAAAGATGTGGACGAACTGGATTTATTGTTCAATCATAAACCTAATGCAACTTATATCAGCTATCATGATGTTATCCGAATTTTAGCTTCCGGCCATTTCCCACAATTACTGGTAAGTGAATATTTGCCAGGTGAAGAATACTCGGTTGATTGTGTAGCAAATCATGGAAATGCTTTTTTGATTGTACCAAGATTGAGAAAAAAAACAATAAATGGAATTACTGTAGAAGGTACTTATTTAAAAAATGATCCCATTATTGAATACTGTAAACAAATTATCAAGGAGCTAAACTTGCATGGCAATATAGGCATACAGGTAAAAAAAGCTGACAATGGCAGATTTCTTATTCTTGAAATCAATCCAAGAGTTCAGGGAACTATTGCCGCTGCATTGGGAGCTGGTGTAAATCTTCCATTGATTGCCATAAAGCAGGAACTGGGTATTACTATATTACCTGAAGAATTGAATGTAAAATGGGGAACGGGCTTTTCAAGACATTGGAGTGAAGTTTTTTATTAAAAACTGACAGTAAGGCATAAATATAATTTCGGTTTAAAGATTGTAGCCAATTACACTTCACAATTATCAATTTTGAATTAAAATGAATTTCATGAAATATCTAAGCAATTTTTTCCTCTTCAGCCTTTCTTTATTAACAGCCTGCTCGCAAAAAACAAGCAATACTCCAAAAGATGTTGCAGAAAATAAAGAAAATGAGAATACACTACTTTGGAAAATAAGTGGAAATGGTCTTACAAAACCATCCTATCTTTTTGGCACTATGCACATGCTTTGCGCTGATGATGCCGTGCTGAGCAATAACTTGAAAAATGCAATCGCCGAATGTGATGATGTTTATCTGGAAGTGGATATGGATAATATGATGGAAATGTTTGGAGCATTGGGAAAAATGAAAATGAGAGGCGATACAACTTTAAAAGACCTGCTCTCTGAATCTGAATATGAAAAAGTGAAAAAATATTTTAACGATAATAATACAATGATGCCCTTTGGCATGTTACAAACTTTCAAACCGTTATTAGCAGCATCCATGTTGGAACAAAATTCATTGCCTTGTGAAAAAAAAGCCATGATGGAACAGGTAATAATGGAAGAAGCAGAAAAGAATAATAAAGATCTAAAGGGGCTGGAAACAATGGCCTATCAGGCTGGAGTACTTGACAGTATTCCGTACAAATTGCAGGCACAGCAACTGGTACAATATATTGACAGTGCCACACTGGGCGATACAGACAATAAACAACTTTTGGAAATGTTTGATGCCTACAGAAATCAGGACTTGAAAAAACTAGAAGCATTTATGATAGATACAGATGCAGGATTGGCGTCCTTTACCGATATTTTACTTTACCAGCGAAATGCAAATTGGGTAACAAAATTGAGAGAGATTTTACCCGAAAAATCATTGGTGATAGCAGTGGGAGCGGGACACCTTCCTGGAGAAAAAGGTGTTATTAATCTCTTACGTAAAGGAGGATATAAGGTGAGTCCGGTGGAGAATAAAATAAAAGCAGTAAAAGAAATATAGAATAGGGGAGTATTCATTTTTTATTTAATTTTAAAATTGTAATCATTAAAAAATGAAAAGGGGATTACTTTCTTTACTAGCATTTTTTTCAATGCTTTTTGCATCTCAGGCAAAAAGCGATGTTCCTTACAAACTTCAAACTGCTGATCCAAGTGCCGTTTACGATTCTATTTGGATAGATTATGATGTGAAGGAAAACGATGTATTGGGAATGCGCATCCATCTTGCATTTACCACTTACAATATGAAAGGTATGGATGCCTATGTTGCTATTTATTATACTTACAACGATGAAATAGCCGGTGTGTTAAAAGATAAAAATAATAAGCTGGTAAGTACAGCCGGCGATGTAGCGGTTTATAAGTCCATCAAACCCAACTATGACCCTGCTGTATATAAAGACCTTCAGATTTTTATGCCATATTCCGAATTTGATCTGGAACCCGGTTTATATGACCTTACGCTAGACGCAAAAGTTATTTACAAAGCAGGAGGCATGATCAGCCGACTTACTTATTTCGATTTTGAATATACAAAACCCGGAAGCCCTGCTGACGCCGTTTCAGAGATGAAAACGGATGTATTGTTTCGTGAAATAAAGGTGGACTATGATTATACTGAAAAAGGACAACTGGGATTAAGAGTTCATCTTAATTTTTCAACAATAAATATGAAAGGTGTGGATGCCTATGCCGCTGTTTATTTCAAGCTTCGGAATGGTGATAAAGTGGAAGGGAAAACATCAACATACAGAAGTAAGAGTGGACAATTAGCTGTTTACAAAAGCATTAAACCCAATTATGATGAATCCGATTATAAAGACCTGAGTCTGTTTTTGCCTTATGATGAAATTCCTGGCTCAGGAAAAATACGAATGAAAATGGTGGCAGAAATTATTTTCCCCAGCGGAGATTTGATAAAGACACTTGGTGAAAAATATTTTCTCTTTGAGAGATAATTTTTTTTTCAACTTACAAAAAAAGAGCCGGTATGAATAAAATCAAACCGGCTTTACTTTTTATTTAAATGAATTAGATTTGTTCCAAACCCGAAAACATAAAGTTGCCTTCTATAGCTGCATTCTCATCACTATCACTACCATGCACAGCATTTTCTCCTACCGATGTAGCAAATTGCTTACGAATGGTACCCTCTGCAGCCTGAGAAGGATTGGTAGCACCAATTAAATCACGAAATGCTGCAACGGCATTTTCTTTTTCCAGTATAGCCGCAATAATGGGCCCGCTGCTCATAAACTCAACCAACTCACCATAAAATGGTCTTTCTTTATGCTCAGCATAAAAGGCACCGGCTTTTTCCGCTGATAGTTTCAACATCTTTAAAGCCTTGATTTGAAATCCTTCCTTAATAATCTTGTCTAAAATAGCACCGGCATGACCATTCCTTATTGCATCCGGTTTAATCATTGTAAATGTTCTGTTACTCATAATTTCTTTTATTGTTTTTGCGCCGCAAAGGTAGGGCAGAGATATTGATTTTAAATACAATTTTCAAAACAAACGCTAATATCACATTTCATAGTTTTTGTTTACAATATTCTATGCAATCGTCGGAAAATGAATGATTCCCGTATCTTCGCACACATTTTTTATGAAACCTTTACAGCACATTTTCCCTTTGCTTCAACAACCTAAAAAGGTTGCAATTACAACCCACTTGAAACCCGATGCTGATGCTATGGGATCATCCCTTGCATTGAAAAATTTATTGCAACAACTGGGACATGAGGTTACAGTTATTTCTCCTACCAACTGGGCCGGATGGGTAAACTGGATGCAAGGTGCAAATGAGGTGATTGATTATGAAAAAGACAAAATGATTGCTGATCAGCTATTGGAAAATATTGATTGGTTATTTTGTCTTGACTACAATAATTTTTCACGAACCAAAACTTTGGCTGAAAAATTAAAAAGCATTTCCTGTACAAAAATACTCATTGACCACCACCGCGAGCCTGATGAAGCATCATTTCAATTTGGCTGGAGCGATACTTCAAAAAGCTCTACATGTGAAATGATTTACGATTTTATAATTGCTTCCGGAAATGCCGAAAAAATGAATGAAGTGATTGGAGAATGTTTATACGCAGGTGTGGTTGGCGATACGGGCTCTTTCCGTTTCGCAGCTGCTTCAAGCAATGTACATTTACTTGTTGCGGATTTAAAAGCAAGAGGATTGAATCATGAAAAAGTTCACGACAAACTTTTTGATAATTTCCTTGAAAACAGATTACGATTTACCGGCCATGTGTTATTGCACCGTATGGAAGTATTTTATGAATACAATACCGTACTCATTGCCATTCCAAAATCAGATTTACTAAAGTATCAGATAAAAACAGGTGATACGGAAGGGCTGGTTAATTTTCCACAATCCATTCAAGGAATTAAAATGGTAGCCTTGGTAATTGACCGCGACGAGGAAAGAAAATGGAGTTTTAGAAGCAAAGGTGATTTTGACTGCAATAGTTTTGCCCGAAATTACTTTGAAGGAGGAGGACATTTTAATGCTGCCGGAGGCCGAAGTAGTGACAGCTTGGAAGAAACAGTAAAAAAATTTAAAACCGCACTTAAAGAAAACGAAAGTCTATTTCAATAATCATAATAGCCTAGTATCCTATATCAATTAAATTTAAATATTTACAAAAAAAATAAACGATGAAAAAAGTAAATGCGTATTGGATGATATTGGCCGCGGTGTTTATAGTTGCCTGCAGCAAGGTAGATTATAAAAAAACTGCGAGCGGATTAGTGTACAAACTTTTCCCTGCCAGCACAAAAGATTCATTATTAAGAGATGGACTGGTAGTAAAAATGGAAGCCACTTCTAAAATCAACGACTCCGTAGTGTTTAGCAGTTATGGAAAAGTTCCGGTGTTTTTAAAAATGCAACCACTAAGATCCGATTATAACATTCTTGAAATTTTAAAACTGATGAAGGTAGGAGATAGCGCCGTTATTATTCAAATGGCCGACTCACTTTTAAATAGAAAAGAACAGTTGCCGCCAATGGCAAAAAAAGGAGATCGCATAGTTACCACACTACGTATTCTTAAAACCTATGATAACGATAGTATAGCTATGATTGATTATAATGCTGCTATGGAAAAAGACAGACCCCGCCAAGAGCAGGAACAAAAGGAAATGATGGCGAAAGCTGAAAATGAAAAAAAGCAAAAATTAGAAGAAGAAGGAAAGGTTATTCAAAACTGGTTAAACGACAAGAAAATTAAAACAGAAAAAACTCCCTCTGGCGCTTTTGTTCAAATTATTAATCCTGGTACAGGAAACCTGATTGATTCTGGTAATTATGTTTCACTTGATTATACCGGATTTACGTTTGAAGGCCGACCTTTTGACAGCAATACTGATTCAGCTTTTCATCATGTAGAACCATTAAGTTTTGAGGTGGATGCTCCGGGGATGACCGAAGGCTTTAATGATGCAATGAAGTTTTTGCGTAAAGGTGCTGTAGCAAAATTATATATCCCATCAGTTTTAGCTTATGGCGGCAATCCAAATCCGGCTTCTGGAATCAAACCTTGGGAAAACCTGATTTTTGACATAAAGGTTACCAATGTTCAGGAGAAACAACCGATTGCGCCACAAGCTCCGGTTCCCAATTCTCAAAGAAAGAAAAATTGATGCAACTCAAGTAAGAACTATTGGTTAGTATTGAAAAAGGGAGCAATTTTGTATCGTCAATTTGTTCACATTAATATGCTCCGTTTTTAGTCTAATTATCCTTTATCGTCCTCTTGAAAACTAATGTGACAAAGAAACAATGTAGGAAATTCTCTAATGGATCTGGGTTAAAATTGTTGAGAAGGCAGCTTTAGGGCTGCCTTCAATTTTTTAATTATTATATGCTGCTACCAGTTGAATTACCTCTTTTGCTTCCTTAACATCATGCACTCGTAATATTGAAGCACCGTTCAGTAACCCTATTGTATTTAAAACGCTGGTACCATTTAAAGCAGCTTCTGCCGATACATCCAATGTTTTATAGACAGTTGACTTGCGGGAAATGCCTAAGAGAATGGGAGCGTCTAACGCTTTAAAATCAGAAAGATTTTTCAGTAGTTCAAAATTTTGAGCTATGTTTTTTCCAAAACCAAAACCAGGATCCACTAATATATCTTTTACTCCAGCTTGCAATAATTCAGATTTCTTTTGATTCAAAAAATTAAAAACAGAAGAAGTAACGTTTTCATAATCGGTTTGTTCCTGCATGTTTTGTGGATTTCCTTTCATGTGCATCAACACATATGGAACCTGTAAATTGGCCACGGTTTCTATCAGTTTCGCATCTAAGCTTCCTGCACTAATATCATTAACCATATCGGCTCCTGCTTCTATGGCTTCTTTAGCCACAAGGGAATAAAATGTATCAATAGAAATAAATGCTTCTGGAAACTCCTTACGAATTAACAATACTGATTCCATCACTCTTTCCAGCTCTGCATCAGCACTCAACCTTTCGCTTCCTGGTCTGCTGCTTTGTCCACCAATGTCCAAAATAGTAGCACCATCATTCATCATTTGCGCAGCCTTATTCAGTATTGCATCTTGACTTTCATACCTGCTTCCGCTATAAAAAGAGTCTGGCGTAATATTGATAATTCCCATTACGATAGGTTTATCAATATGCAGTATCCTTCCTTTACAGTTGAGCGTAAACATTTGCAATTGTTTGCTATTAAGGGAGCTAAGATAAGATGCAGTGGCTTTTTTATCACCACTAAAACAAAGATTTAAGATTTTATAACTTCTTAAATTCTATTGTTGGTCTTTATCTTTCGCACAGTGCCGATGCACAAGACACAATAATGGCCGCTGAAAGATCACTGAAGTAAGGTAGCTTTAAAAGCATCTTATTAATTATCTTGCAACTCTTTATGAATACCAATCAACAATACGATCAGGTCATTGATTCCTGCAAAGAGATTTTTTTAAAAAAAGCCCGCGACTATGGCACCGCTTGGCGTGTACTCCGTATCATTTCTGTAGTTGATCAAATTTTTATAAAAGCGCAACGCATACGCACCATTCAAGAGAAAGGCAATCAAAAAATTGATGACGATATTACTGCTGAGTTTAAAGGCATCATCAACTATGCCGTTATTGGACTTATTCAACTGAAACAACCATCCGATGCCCCTGAGGAAATGGCTTTAGATGAAGTAGCCTCTTTGTATCATAAATACATCAATATTGCCAAACAATTAATGATTGACAAAAACCATGATTATGGTGAAGCCTGGCGCAGTATGAGTCAGGAAAGTTTTGTGGATTTGATACTGATGAAGCTTCAACGTATTCGTCAGATTTTAAGCAATGATGGTAAAACCCTCATAAGCGAAGGCATTGATGCCAATTATCTGGATATTATTAATTATGCAGTTTTTGCATTAATACTTATGTAAATGAAATATGCAGTAAATACAGCCAGAATAGTAGTCGGTCTTCTTTTTATCTTTTCAGGCCTCGTTAAGGCTAATGACCCATTGGGACTTAGTTATAAGATGGAAGAATTTTTTGAAATATGGGGCATGACCAAATTTAACGACTGGACGCTGCTGATGTCCGTTTTGATGAATGCCTTTGAAATCATTGCAGGCTTTGCAATTTTAATTGGCTGGCGAGTAAAATTATTTACCTGGCTTTTACTCTTATTAATTCTTTTCTTCACATTTCTTACCGGTTACACCTACATAACAGGTATGCCCAAAAACTGTGGATGTTTTGGTGATTGTTTGCCCATCAGCTCCAAAACTTCGTTTTTGAAAGATGTGATACTTACCGTTTTAATTGGATTACTTTTCTGGAAACAAAAATTGATAAAACCCATACTATCTCTTAAGCTAGCAACAATTACACTCTTTGTGGTAACCGTTTTGGCATTCGGATTTCAATGGTACACATTAAATTATTTACCTGTAGTAGATTGCCTCCCATTTAAAAAAGGGAATAACATATCGGAGCAATTGAAGCTTCCGGCTAATGCGATACCTGATAAAATTGAAATCACTTTTTCCTATATAAAAGATGGCAATGTTTTAAAATTTCCTGCCGATAGTATTCCTGCGGGTTTTAATGCAAAAGATTATACCGAAGGGCTTGATGAAAGTGAAGACTTACCAGATGGCAGTTTAAGGGCATTAAAAGTATATGTAAAAGGAGGCACCCCGGTTGAATTTTCCGCTACAGGCTTCCCCGCCGACTTTAACGAAGAAAAATATACTTTGATAAAACGATATGATAAACTAATACAAAAAGGAAGTAATAACGAACCACCCATAAAAGGTTTTGTTTTGAAAGGAGTTACTGATGTGGACTCTACAGAAATTGTATTGGCGCAGCCATATGCCCTCTTACTTATCAGCACCGACTTTAATGTGCCGGTTTCAAAATGGAAAAACAGTTTTGGTAAAGTATATGCTACAGCAAAAGCAAAAAATATTCCTGTATATATGATTAGTGGAAAACCTTCAAAGGCTCCTCAAATGGTGAAGGAAACAAATTTTAGTGATATACAAATTTTCAAAAGCGATTATACCACCATTAGAACAGCAGCAAGGGTAGATCCTACCATCTATTTTTTGAAAAAAGGAACGATTGATGGCAAATGGAGTTATAGAAACATGAGTCAGGTATTGGATGCAATTAAAAAAATAACCTCTGGCACACAACCTTAATATTTTTATGATCAGGTATATCTTAAAAAAAATATTTTATGGTTTTCTTGTATTACTGGGCGTAGTATCGCTGGTGTTTTTTTTATTTCAGGGTTTTGGCGATCCATCAAGAATGGTAATGGGACAAAGTGGCGACTCCACCACCCAAGCCAATATTCGGAAAGAATTATACCTGATCAATGAAAAAGGAGAGAACATCCCAAAGTTTCAGCAATTTTTATATTACCTCAATGATATTTCTCCCATTTGTATTCATTCAAAAAATGAAATAGCAAAAAAGAAATTGAAAGGAATTTTTATTGGTGGCGAAAGAAAATTAGGATTTAAAATTCCTTTTCTGCGTATATCTTATCAAAGCAAAAGGCCTGTATGGAATATTCTGATGCAGGCACTACCCGGTACTATTATCCTTGCATCTGCAGCTATGTTGATTGCTATTTTAATTGGTATTCCACTAGGAGTTATTGCTGCAGTAAAGCAAAATACCTGGATGGATACTTCTTCAGTATTTGGAAGCATCATCGGTATTTCGGCTCCCTCATTTTTTATGGGAATCATCATTGCCTATCTTTTTGGCTTTGTATTATCCGACTACACAGGTCTTCATCTTTCAGGAAGCTGGATGGCTCTAGATGAAGTAACTGGCGAAAGAAGATTTTCTTTGCAAAACCTCATACTGCCAGCTATTACTTTAGGCATTCGCCCCCTTGCAATTATTACACAGTTGACCCGCAGTGCTATGCTCGATGTTTTGGATCAGGATTATATGCGCACTGCTTATGCAAAAGGATTAAGCAAACGAAAAGTAATTTGGAAACATGGATTGAAGAATGCACTCAATCCCGTTATTACAGCAGTTACCGGATGGTTTGCCGAGTTGCTCGCCGGCGCATTTTTTGTTGAATATATTTTTGGCTGGCAGGGGCTTGGAAAAATTACAGTAGATGCACTGGAAAAATTGGATTATCCTGTTGTAATGGGTTCAGTTTTAATAGCAGCTACATTTTTTATTCTTGTAAATATTCTGGCTGATATTTTATATGGGTGGGTTGACCCACGAGTAAGGGTTGAATAAAATCTACTACTGAATAATTACTTCTGCAATCACTTTTTCTTTTAGCGCTTCGTTTACTCTTTGTTTTATTTTTTCCTTTTGATAAAGCAATTCCTGCTTGAGCGGCGCTACATGTGTAGTGATGATGAGTTTGTCGCCAATGATCTGCAATTTATCTGTATAGCGGGCAATTGTTTTACCCATGATGGTTTCCCATACTTCTTCAATCTGTAAAGCCTGTATGCCGCCACGCAGCCGGCTGCTTTTTAAAAATGATTGTAATGCTTCACCAATGGAGTAGGAGGACATAACAACAAAGTTAAGCCAACCAGCAGGTTATTTATAACCTAATTAACTGATATTTCAATTTTAACTGATCAAGATGTGCCGCCAGTCTTTCTTCATTGGTGTCAGTAATTAAAACCTGACCTTCATTTATTACGCATACTCTTTCTAATAAATTTTGAATTCTTGATTCATCCAGTTTTTCAAAAACATCGTCTAAAAGCAGGATTGGGGCAAATCCTTTTTCTTCTTTTAAAACTTCCAATTCGGCAAGTTTCAATGCAAATAACAAGCTTTTTCTTTGTCCTTGAGATGCCACCTGTTTAAAAGGCTGGTTATCCATTAATATTACCAATTCATCACGATGAATGCCAGAAACAGTACGCTGAAGCAGCATATCTTTTGAACGATGCGCTTTCAATAAGGCTTCCATTTTATTATGCTGCAATTCGGTTTCATATAGCAATGAAATGTTTTCACCCGATGCACTGATTTGATGATAAAGAGAAATAGCTTTTTGAAAAAATGGGATTAAAAAGTTATTGCGGGTTTGAAAAATTAAATTCCCCGGTGTGGCCAGTTGCTGATCAAGTATATCCAATAATGCAAAATTGGATTGACCCGTTTCAGCAATGTTTTTCAAACAGGCATTACGTTGCTGTAAAATTTTTTGATAAACTATCAGTTGCTGCAAATAATTTTTATCAAACTGAGAAATGATGGCATCCAGAAAATTTCTTCTTTCTCTACTATCGCCTGTAATCAAAGCTGCATCATCTGGCGCAATCACAACGCAGGGGTATCGGCCAATATGATGTGAAAAGCGGGAATAATTTTCTTCATTTACTGCAAATTCTTTTTTACCGGTTTCTCTTAAAATACAAACCGCTTTTTCTTCCATTTCTTTTACTAAAATCCTTCCTTCAATTCGAAATCCGGTATTTCCATATTTAATATTTGGAACATCAGATCTGCTAAAATAACTTTTGGTAAAGCAGAGATAATGAATGGCATCAAGCAAGTTGGTTTTACCCACCCCATTTTTGCCACAAATTCCTGTTATACGCTCAGAAAAGTCATATAATCTTTCTTCATAATTCTTAAATTGAACGATATTAATTTGTTGAAGATGTAACACTGGCTGCAATGTACTAACAAACTCTACAAACAGCCTGCTATATAAGGGGTTAATGACGTAATAATCAAAAAAATATAGCTCAAAACTCATTACGAAAATTTGTATTTTTACCCTTATTTTTGCGCTCCCCAAAGGAATCCGTTTGGAGCAATTTCTCTGGGAAAAATTTTTTGCCTTGGCTACTAAATTTTCAAAAGATACTTACCTGTATTGGTACGAATTGATGCAACTGATTCGTCAGTTTGAACTCATGTCTGAAGAAAAGTATAAAATGGAAGGAAAAATCCGTGGATTTTTTCATGCCTATATAGGTCAGGAGGCGATAGCTGCTGGATGTATTACAGCTACCCGTCCCGAAGATCTTTTTATAACTGCCTATCGTGATCATGGGTTAGCAATTGCAAAAGGCGTTTCAGTAAATAGCTGTATGGCCGAGCTTTATGGAAAAGCTACCGGCTGTGCCAAAGGAAAGGGTGGCAGTATGCACTTCTTTGGGAAGGATGTGAATTTTTTTGGCGGTCATGGTATTGTTGGCGCTCAAATAGGAACAGGAGCCGGACTTGCATTTGCTGAACAATATCGTGGAACTGATAATGTGGTTCTTTGCTATTTTGGTGATGGCGCTGCCCGTCAGGGAATTTTACATGAAACCTTCAACTTAGCAATGCTGTGGAAGCTACCTGTAATTTTCATTTGCGAGAATAATAATTACGCAATGGGAACATCAATTGAACGTACTTCCAATGTTATAGATATTTACAAACTGGCTGATGGTTACGAAATGCCTGCGGATACCATTGATGGAATGCTTCCGGAAGCGGTACATGAAGGATTGAGTCGTGCAGTAAAAAGAGCAAGAGAAAAGGGCGGACCTACTTTATTAGAAATTAAAACATATCGCTATAAAGGGCACTCAATCAGCGATCCACAAAAATATCGCTCTAAAGATGAGGTGGACGAGTATAAAGCAAAAGACCCTATTCAACAGGTTTTAAAAACCATTTTGGAGAATAATTTTGCAACAGAAGCTGAAATAGAAAGTATCAATAAAAGAGTGGATGAAATAGTTGCAGAATCTGTAAAGTTTGCTGAAGAAAGCCCGCTGCCAGATGACAGTGAGGTATTGGGCGATATTTACATGGATAAAAACTATCCATTTATAACCGATTAAAATTTTTATCAACTAAGAAAAAATAAAATGGCTGACAAAAAAGAAACAACAACACCAAAGGCAGGGGGCAATGATGCTGTCATTGCAAAGGCAAAAGACTTTTGGTCGAAGTACAGCAAGTACATAACCGGCATTTCTGCTGCTATTATTGTTATAGTAGGTGGTTTTTATATCTATAAAAACTTTTTTAAAGCTCCTAAAGAAAAGAAAGCAAGTGATGCCATGTTTATGGCTGAAAGTTATTTTCGTAAAGATTCTCTGAATCTCGCCTTGAATGGGGATGGACCTAATGCAGGATTTTTAAAAATTATTAAGAACTACAGCGGAACTGAAGCTGCTAATCTTGCCAATTTTTATGCAGGTGTTTGCTATATTAAGCTCAATGAAAATGACAAGGCAGTTGAAAAGTTAAAAAAATTCAGCACAAATTCTAAACCTATACAAGCCCGTGCATACAAATTGCTTGGTGACGCTTATGGCGATTTAGGTAAAAATGCAGAGGCTTTGAGCTATTACAAGAAAGCTGCACATCATTTTGAAGAAGATAAAGATGCTTCATCTGATGCCTTGTTTGATGCAGCCTACCTGGCCGACAGAGTAATGAAAGACGCTAAACAAGCAATAGAATTATACAAAGAATTAAAATCCAAATTCCCAGAAACTACTGCAGGCCGCAATGCAGATAATTATTTGGCACAATTAGGAGTTACAGATTCCGGTAAATAATCATTACTAAAATATTTTTTCAACAGGCATTCTTTATTGGGTGCCTGTTTTGTTTTAATATTGCTGAAACACTTTAGATTGAACGTACAGTTATTTATTCCCTGTTTTGTGGATCAACTATATCCACAAACCGGTTTCAATATGAAACAGGTACTGGAAAAAGCAGGATGTACAGTTTCGTACAATCCTAAACAGACCTGCTGTGGTCAACCCGCATTTAATGCCGGGTTTTGGGAAGAAGCAAAGACAGTCAGCACAAAATTTTTAAAAGATTTTAAAGACAGTACATGTATTGTGGCACCCAGTGCCAGTTGTGTAGGTTTTGTCAGAAACTATTATACTAAACTTTTTGACAATTCATCTGTTCACAATGAAGTAAAAGACCTTGGAAAAAGAATATTTGAGTTTTCAGAATTTATGGTAAAGGTGCTCAAAGTAGTGGATGTGGGTGCCAGTTTTAATGCAAAGGCTACATATCATGATTCCTGTGCAGGTTTGCGTGAATGCCATATCAAAACTGAACCCAGAAAATTACTTGCACATGTAAAAGGACTTGAACTGATAGAAATGAATGATGTAGAAACCTGTTGCGGATTTGGTGGCACATTTGCTGTAAAATATGAAACCATTTCTATAGCTATGGGAGAACAAAAAGTGGAAAACACATTAGCTACAGGTGCTGATTACATTATTTCAACCGATCTTTCCTGTTTGATGCACTTACAGGGATATATCAATCAAAAAGGATATCATTTAAAGACTCTGCATCTGGCTGATGTATTATCGGGCTTTACTGATTGAGTTATTCAAAAGATTCATTTTAATTTTTTTTATGGCATATTGGCTCTTAAAATCTGAACCTTCTGTTTATAGTTTTGATAATTTGATATTAGATAAAAAAACCTGCTGGAGCGGCGTTCGTAATTATGCAGCAAGATTGCATCTGCGAAATATGAAAATAGGTGATCAGGCTTTCTTTTATCATAGCAATGAAGGAACTGATATTGTCGGTATTGCAAAAATTTCAAAAGAAGCCTATCAGGATCCCACCACTACAGATGATCGCTGGGTAGCTATTGATATAAAACCTGTGAGGAAAATTAAACTTCCCGTCTCGCTTGCTGATATAAAAAATGAAAAACGATTGTCAAAGATGGCATTGGTAAGAATTGGCAGGCTTTCTTGCCAACCGGTGTCCGAAGATGAATGGGACATAATAATGGAAATGGCTGGAGAAAAATAATGTTGGCATTTCCTACAGAGTATTGATCTTATAAAACCATGAAATCTATTAACTCAAAGCCGAGGCTCGTTGTACTTACTGGTGCCGGCATCAGTGCCGAAAGTGGAATTCGCACTTTTCGTGACAGTGGTGGGCTTTGGGAAGGTTATGATGTTAACGAGATAGCCACACCGGAGGGATGGAGAAAGAATCCAGAAAGAGTATTACGATTTTACAACGAAAGAAGAAAAAATATAGCTGCGGCTGTGCCCAACGCGGCTCATATAGGACTAGCAGCACTTGAAAAATGTTTTGATGTTACCATCATCACCCAAAATGTAGATGACCTGCACGAAAGGGCAGGCTCTTCAAAAGTTATCCACTTGCATGGTGAAATTTTTAAAATGCGAAGCGAGTATGATACATCAATTATAAAAGAAATTAAAGGCGATATTCAATTGGGAGATATGGCAGAAGATGGCCACCAGTTTCGGCCACACATTGTATGGTTTGGAGAAGCTGTTCCTATGATGGATACGGCCACAGCAATTACTTATCATGCTGAAATATTTGTAATAGTGGGCACTTCAATGGTAGTTTATCCCGCCGCTGGACTTATCAACTATGTAGAAATTGATGTTCCAAAGTTTGTAATTGACAAAGAAATTCCTTCCTTACCTGCAATGAAAAATCTTACACTGATTGAAAAACCTGCAACAACAGGTGTGAAGGAGCTTAGCAAATTGCTTAAAGATTTGACTTAAGGTATTTTTCAAAAAAACCATTGCTGGTTTGTACATCAATGTCAGCAAAAAAATAATCAGTTACATCTTCTGTAATAATAACATCACATTTTGAAGCCAGCGCCGCATAATATTCTAGTCCGTTCTCAAAATCACTACTTTTTCTATTGCTGATAGTTTGTAGTACTTCATCTTCCCCCGTTTCTGCAATTCCAATATGTGATACCAATGTTTTTATTTTTTCTTTAGCTGCTTTTCTTCCACTCTTTTTCTCAGAAAAATAAAAGGCAATGGCTAAGCAGATAGGAGAAGTGTAAATTTTATATCTTGGTTTATCTGCCAGACTCAATATACGGGCAGCATACGTAAATACCGGATACTCTTTATTCAATACAGCTACTAATATATTCGCATCTAAAAATATTCTCATTTCCGCGATTCAAAGAATTCTTTCTTAATCGTTTTTTTTGATATCCTTTTTGCAGTTTGGTAAGTGACTGACCCTTCTGCTACTGAATTTACCCAATCGGATATTTCAAAATCTTCCAGACTGGAATAGTTGCCAGAAGTGATTTTTTGATACAAAAACTCGGTAAGGCGGCTCAGGCTCATATGGTGAGAATCAGCAAACCGCTTTGCTTTTTCTATTACTGACTTCTCAAAGCTCAAAGTGATTTTTGTATCCATAAACCGCCTTTTTTACAAAAATAGAAAGAGTTACGTACAAAAAAAATTATTTCTACGTATAAATTGAATTTAACAGGTTTGATCAATAAATTTCACACCCAGGGTTTCCAGTTCAGCTAGCACTGGTTCATAAATTTCTTTTAGTGTTGGAATTTGCAAACCTGTCAATTTTATTGTACCGTTTAGAATAAGTTTGGCTGCAATGCCTAAAGGTAATCCTACTGTTTTGGCCATGGCTGTACGAAGGCTGTTTTCACCTTTCACGATTAGTGCACTTTTTATTTCTGATTGCTTTCCATCTTTTTTAAAACCGATTTCATGTAGCATTACGATCATGTCTTTGTCGTATGGCCGCAATGCAAGTTTTTTCTCCATTGCAAACTGTAACAGTGATGCAGCACTACATTTACCCTGGTTTATTATTGTATCACTATCATCCATACCCAGAAAAAATAATTGTTTGAGGGTAAGATTGGCTTCATGCATTTTAGCAGCAAGGTAAGCAGCCGCTTCATTTTTCACTGAGTCAATTTCAATTTCTTTTAATGCGCCTGATTCATCGGCAGCCAAAAATGAAGAAGATATTTCTGCTCCAGCTTCTTTAGCTTCATTTTCAAATTCGGCAAGTTTCATCAGGTTATCCATTATATCTTTGGTAGCATCTAACTGTTTGTTGAGTTGCTGGCTCAGCCAGTCGCCAAAATTGTTTTGATCCATGTGTTGTTTAAACACTGCTGCTAAAGTTTTACCATCCGTTTCATAACGTGCTTCTTCATCAGTCAGTTTAAGTTCAAGTATCTTTTTCCACCCATATATAAACTCAGGATGACGCAGCGTGGTTCGCAGAAAGGTTTCGGTATTTCCCAGCCCATAAAGAGGCGCATAGCTCAGCGAATCTCTGTTTGGGTACCAGCCCATCATTCCCAATTCGGGAACATCCACTATGCGTTCGGTATTAAACAATTCTTCATATTGCTCTTTTACTTCTAAAGCATTTAGTCTGTAATGGGCACCTGCTTTACCAGCCAATACTACATTTCTAGGATTCCAGCTTATTTTATAATGCCAGGGATTATCATCACTTTCAGGTGCTACCAGTCCGCCGCAGTGCGATTTAAATGAAGTGATGGTGCCGCCATTAGTTCTAATTTCATCAATTAATTTCATTGCGCTCATGTGGTCAATACCTGGATCCAGACCCATTTCGTATAAAAACAATAAATCATTCACTTCAATATCTTTTTGCAAAGCTTTTATTGCAGAATCGGTATATGAAGCAGTTAATAAATGTTTTTTTAATGTAATACAATCACGAGCCACATTGATATGTAGGGCAGGAGGGAGCATTGAAATAACCAGATTTGATTTTCTGACGAGTGCTTTTCTCAATTCATCGTTGTTAATATCTATCGACACAGCCTCGCCAAATGAAGAGTTTCCAATTTTAGATTCGGCCAGCTTTTTATCGGCATCGGCTACTATCAATTTCCAGTTTTCAGATGCAGCATGTTGCAGTAAATAATCAATTAACACAGTTGTAGATTTCCCGGCGCCAAATAGAAGGATAGTTTTCATAATTGAACCTGAAAAATAACACGAAAAAACCAGATTTCGGGAGTAAAATCATAAGGATTCTCTATTGATTTTGCAATTCACACAAGTGGAAAAAACAAGGTAAAAAACAAACAATTTTATCAGGTTTTCAGGCCATAAAAAAGTAGATTTGCAGGCTTTGAAAATGGGAACTATAAAGTCCATATTCAATAAAGCAATTACATAATAGCAAGTCTATATTTTAAGCAATGGAAGAAAATCAGGGACCACAAGAAACACAGGACAATAACAGGATTATTCCCGTTAATATTGAAGAGCAAATGAAAACCGCCTATATCGACTATTCCATGTCGGTAATAGTAGGGAGGGCATTGCCTGATGTTAGAGATGGACTAAAACCAGTACACAGGCGTATTCTTTTTGCGATGGACAATCTGGGTCTACGTCATAACCGTCCTTTTAAAAAATCGGCAACCATTGTGGGTGAAGTGTTGGGTAAATATCATCCGCATGGCGATACAGCTGTTTATGATTCACTGGTACGTATGGCGCAAGAATGGAATATGCGCTACGAGCTGATCGATAAACAAGGAAACTTTGGTAACCAGGATGGCGATGGTCCGGCAGCTATGCGTTATACAGAAGCCCGATTGAAACAGTTATCCGAATTTATGCTGGAAGATTTGGATAAGGAAACTGTGGACATGCAATTGAACTTTGATGACTCATTGGAAGAGCCCACAGTATTACCTACCCGCATCCCACAATTATTGGTAAATGGATCCAGCGGAATCGCCGTAGGGATGGCCACTAATATGTTGCCGCATAATTTAACTGAAGTGATTGATGGATGTATTGCCTTTATCGACAACAGTGAAATAAGTATTGATGAGTTGATGCAGTATGTAAAAGCCCCCGATTTCCCAACTGGCGGTATTATCTATGGCATGGAAGGAGTAAAGGCAGGAATGCATATGGGTAGGGGAAGAGTAGTGCTGCGTGGTAAAGTAACTATTGACACTAAACCCAGTGGCAGAGAACAAATCATTATTACAGAAGTACCCTATCAGGTAAACCGCGATGCACTTACCAATAAAATTGGTGAACTGGTTAATGAAAAAATTATTGATGGTATAGCTCATGTCAACAATGAATCAAACAACAAAGAAGGCACAAGGGTTGTAATAGATTTAAAGAGAGATGCCATTTCTAATGTCGTTGTTAATCTACTATACAAGCATACAGATTTACAAACCTCATACGGCATCAACAATGTAGCCATTGTAAAAGGAAGACCCAAAACACTGAATCTTAAAGACCTGATAAGCGAGTTTGTAGAATTCAGACATGAGGTTGTAGTAAGAAGAGCAAAATATGAATTGCGCAAAGCAGAAGAAAGAGCTCATATACTGAATGGTTATCTTATTGCACTAGATCATCTGGATGAAGTTATTGCACTCATCAGAAGCTCTGCTACACCGGATATTGCAAAAGACAAATTGATAAATGCAGGATGGGGACTGGATGAAATACAGGCAAAAGCCATTTTGGAACTAAGGCTTCAGCGATTAACCGGAATGGAGCGAGATAAGATAAAAGAGGAGTATGATGAATTACAAAAACTGATTGCACATTTAAACGAGCTGTTGAGTAATGAAGGCATGAGGTTTGATTTGATAAAAAAAGAACTGACAGAAATCAAAGAAAGATTTGGAGATGCGAGAAAAACAGAAATTACTTACTTAGATGATGAAGTAAAAATTAAAGACCTCATCAAAGAAGAAGATGTAGTGATTACCATCTCGCATTTGGGTTATATTAAAAGAACACCTGCAGATGAATACAGAGCCCAACGCAGAGGCGGCAGGGGAGTGATGGGTGGCAAAACAAGAGATGAAGATTATATTGAACATCTTTTTGTAGCATCTACCCATCACACTATGTTATTCTTTACTGAAAAAGGCAGATGTTTCTGGTTGAATATCTGGGAAATTCCAGAAGGAGAGAAAACGGGAAAAGGAAGAGCCATTCAAAACCTGATACAACTACCACCTGACGATAAAGTAAAAGCTATCATTGATGTACGTGACCTCAAGGATGAGGAATTTGTAAAGGGGCATAATATTGTTTTATGTACACGCAAAGGAATCATTAAAAAAACCGCTTTAGAAGATTTTAGCCGTCCGCGACAAAATGGTATCAATGCGATTACCATAGTAGAAGGTGATGAACTGTTGGATGCTAAACTTACTGATGGTAATTCTGAAATCATGATGGCAGTAAGAAGCGGACGGGCTATTCGTTTCTCTGAAGAAAAAGTAAGAGCAACAGGACGTGGTGCCATTGGCGTAGCCGGTATAGAAGCTGATGCGGCAGGAGATGAAGTGGTAGGCATGATTTGTGTAAATGAAACTGACAAAGCATCCAGAACCGTATTAGTAGTAAGCGAGTTGGGTTATGGAAAACGAACACCAATTGATGAATACCGTTTTACTAATCGTGGCGGTAAGGGAGTAAAGACTATTAATGTAACGGATAAAACAGGTAGCTTAGTGGGTATCTTGGCTGTAGCAACTATAGAAGATTTGATGATAACTTGCAAGAGCGGCGTTACAATTCGAATGCCAGTGTCAGGTATCAGCGAGCAGGGAAGGGCCACACAAGGTGTAAAACTAATAAGGCTGGATGAAGGAGATGAAATAGCTGCCATTACTCAATTAACTGATCAGGAAAATAATGGTAAAGAGGAAAATGAAGAAGAAGGTAATCAACAACCCGATTCTGGAGGAGATAACGCAACCTCTGCAGATGCAACTTCATCTACAGAAAGCGAAACGGAATCATAATATTTTAAACAACTAGTATCTTATTGGTCACTAAAACAATAAAATCTGATGAAAAAAATCATTCTCATTCTTACTACATTCTTAGTGGCAACAGGTATGTATGCCCAAAAGTATGATGCCATCCGAAACACTGCGCTTTTGCAACAATTTCAAAAAGCAAAAGATGATCTGGATAAAGCAATGACAAATGAAAAGTTTACTTCAAAAGCTGAAGCTTTCATTTTAAAGGCTTATGTATATGCCAGCCTTGCAATGGATCAATCTAAAAAAGACACACCGGAAGCAAGTACTTTATTACATGAAGCCGATGCTGCTTTTAATAAGTATAAAACAATGGATGCTTCATTAGCATTGGTTACCGATCAGGTTTATCAAAATGGTGCTGTTAACCTTTATTCGGGTTTCTACACACTTGGATATAATGATTATAAAGATAAAAAATGGAATGAGGGATATACTTTGTTGAAAAAGGCAATGGAATATTCTGACTTACTTATCGATAAAAAATTAATTTCTTCGCCTATTGACACCAATCTTTTGATATTGGCTGGTATAACAGCAGAAAACGCAAAACAAAAAGATGATGCAGCGCTATACTATGGAAAACTAGCCGATAATAAAGTAGGAGGTGATGGTTTTGAAAGTGTATATCGTTTTCTGGTAAATTATTATTTTACAAAAAACGATTACGTAGCATTTGAAAAATTTAAAACACTGGGCGGGCAATTGTATCCAAAAAGTGAATTCTTTAAATATGACAAAGTTGATTTTGCAGTTGGATTACAGGACAATTTTGAAGCTAAGCTAAAAGCTGTTGAAAATGTTTTAGCATCGGATCCCACAAATTCTAAAGCCAATCAGGTATTAGGAGAAATCATTTACGATACACTCAATCCTCGTGATGAAAATGCCATATTACCTGCCAATGCTGATGCGCTGGAGCAAAAAATGATATCGGCTTTCCAAAAATCAGCAGCAGAAAATCCTTCAACAGAATTACCTTATTTATATATAGGCGACCACTATATTAATAAAGCATCTAAAGCCGGGAAAGAAAGGGAAGCACATCAGGCTGATATGAAATCAAGATCAAAACCCGGTAAACCAGATTCTAAAGAAGATATAGCCAAACGAGATGCGCTGGATAAAAAATATGGAGATATCTTAGAACAGGCAAAAGATCCTTACGAAAGAGTCGCGGCTATATATACTAAAAAAACAAGCCTGGATTTAAAAGATAAACAACAATATAAAAAAGCAGTAGGCTATCTGGCAGATATTGCAGCTTTTAAAAAAGCAATGTCAAATAAAGTGAAGAATACAACAGATGCTGCTAAGTATGGCGCAGAAGAGAAGAAGTGGAATGACCTTTGGGAATCGCTTTAACTACTTGAAAAAGGACTATCAAATTGATAGTCCTTTTTAATTTCATTCTTACTTAACATAATATAAATTATAAGAATATTAAAGAAACTTTAAGCATCAATAAAAAATACAATGTAGCTTAGTGTACTAAACCATATCAAATGAAGAAATTCATAAACACCACTGCCTTAATAACATTAATATTTGTCTTCGCTTCTTGTGGTACATCAGAAACGAAAGCTGATATTTCCGACACTTTAAAATCAGAAAAAGAAATAGCAGTTAGGTC
>Ga0073902_10000280_pt1 | contig 32832 bp, 25 predicted proteins | sample KloWWTmeKNB19Kit_FD_66667 | JGI IMG/M metagenome (GOLD analysis project Ga0073902, IMG submission 66667) | Active sludge microbial communities from Klosterneuburg, Austria, studying microevolution and ecology of nitrifiers - Klosterneuburg... | ecosystem: Engineered > WWTP > Aerobic digester >...
GCAGCAATTTCTGCAATACCTGCAATTACAATGACATCAGTATTGTTTACAGCGCCACTTAATCCTGCTGCAAGTGCAAAAGGAACAGTTAGCCCATCACTCATACCAATAACAATATCACGAAGGGCATCGCTGCTTTTTAAATGATGCTCCTGATGCCGTTCGGGTTTTGGGTGCAGATGTATGTCCATATGTGTAGCGTTTGAATGATTTGAAAAAAGTTTAAGGCCAACGTTGTATGACTTAAGGTTTAGATGATTAAAGTTTAAAATGACGCTGTCATTTGCAAGCTTTTTTGAATGACACTTACTGCATCTAATATTTGTTCTTGGTTTATTATCAAAGGCGGTGCGAATCTGATTTTATCGCCATGTGTTGGTTTGGCCAATATACCATTTTCTTTCATTTTCATACAAAGCTCCCATGCTGCATTTTTGTTTTGATGCTTGATAACAATTGCGTTCAGTAGCCCTTTCCCTCTTACTTTACTGATAAAGGGAGAATTGAGGTTTTCTATTGCTGAACGAAGCAGGTCGCCCATTGCCGCTGCATTGTCAGCCATATTTTCATCTTGCAAAACCTGAAGTGATGCGATAGCTGTTTTGCAAGCCAGTGGATTACCGCCATAAGTGCTGCCATGTTCACCGGGTTTTATTGTCATCATTATCTCATTATTACACAGTACGGCACTCACCGGAAGCATACCACCGCTAAGTGCTTTTCCTAAAAGTAATATATCGGGTTTTACATTTTCATGATCGCAGGCGAGCATTTTTCCGGTACGGCAAAGGCCGGTTTGTATTTCGTCGCCAATAAGCAGTACGTTAGCTTTCTCACAAAGGGATTTTACGGCTTTCAGATATCCTTCATCTGGCACTACTACACCGGCTTCACCTTGTATAGGCTCTACCAGAAAGCCAGCAACATTTTTATCATCCAGTGCCCCTTCCAGTGCTTTTAAATCATTAAAAGGGATGGCTTTAAAACCCGGCATATAAGGCCCGAAATTATTTTTTGCATCCTTATCGCTGCTAAAAGAAATAACGGTGGAAGTGCGGCCATGAAAATTCTTTTCACATACAACGATGACGGCTTTCTCCTGTGGAATGCCTTTAACTTCATAAGCCCATTTACGACAAAGTTTGATACCCGTTTCTACTGCTTCTACTCCTGTATTCATGGGCAACACTTTATCGTAGCCAAATAAAGTCGTTATATATTTTTCATACTCACCCAATACATCATTGTAAAATGCACGGCTGGTAAGTGTAAGTTTTTGTGCCTGTTCAAGAAAAGCAGATACAATCTTTGGATGACAATGCCCCTGATTGACGGCAGAATATCCACTTAGGAAATCATAATATTGTTTGCCTTCCACATCCCATACATGTACACCATTTCCTTTGGATAATACTACGGGTAGCGGATGGTAATTGTGAGCGCCATATTGCGCCTCAAGTTCCATAAAATAGGAGGAAGCAGAAGCAGATGAAATAGCTGTTTGCATAAAATATTTATAAGAAGTAATTGAAAATTAAATTCAGAAAAAAAATGTCTGGAGAGGGTATGCCGATAGCAGGCAAAAAAAATCAGCGTCCTCGATGATTGAGTAAGTCGAGGTTTTTTTTCAAAAAAGCAGGTATGACCGCAATTGTTTTTATGTCTGAAATTTTATGCAAGTTACAAATGAATGTCCGTAATATCAAACAGGGGGTATTGTTATAATTACTGAGTTAAAAATATTTTTTAGAATAACCCCGATGGAATCAGAAGAAAATCTAAGAATTGATTATAGTTACTCCGGTTGGGATAGAATAAAAACATAAAGGCTTTATATTAGTTTTGAAAACCTATATGTATATCATGATGCCCAATAGCGAACAGATCGCTGAAGAGTGCGACGCAACTGGGCCACATAGTAGTAATGCTGTCTGGCTAATAAATAATTTAATGTGATTTTAATTCTTCTGCCCATTTATCTCTTTCATCAGGGCTGAATTTCCAGGGGGCAAAATTATTCTCAACATTGCTGAACATGCCTGTCCATTCCTGTGGCGAGTTACTTTCTTCCATTACCAGATAACGGCGCAGCTGCACAATAATATCAAGCGGACTGATGCTCACCGGACATTCCTGTACGCAGGCATTGCAGGTGGTGCAGGCTCTCAATTCTTCTGTAGTTATATAATCATGCACAAGCGATTTGCCATCATCTTTAAAATCGCCGTTGTTATTAATATTTTTTCCTACTTCTTCCAGCCGGTCACGAGTTGCCATCATTATTTTTCGGGGCGAAAGCAGTTTGCCTGTTTGATTGGCAGGGCAGGCTGCCGAGCAGCGACCACATTCGGTACAACTGTAGGCATCCATCAGGTTTTTCCAACTTAAATCTTGTACATCTTTTGCGCCAAATTTCAATGGTGTGGCCTGCTCGCCTGAAGAAGCCAGTTCGGGCTGCATGGCGTACAATACTTCTTTTTGTACCGATTCCATATTCTCCATTTTTCCCATAGGCTCCAGCCGGGCATAGTAGGCATTGGGAAAAGCCAGAATAATATGCAGGTGCTTAGAATAGGGGAGATAGTTTAAAAAAGCAAAAATGCCAACGATGTGTAGCCACCAGCATGATCTTTCAATGAGTTCCAGACCATGATTGCCAATGCCCGAAAGAACAGGGTGCAAAAATTTTGAAATGATAAATCCTTCGCCAGAAGTACCGGCGCTGCGGTTGACTAATAAAGTTTCGCTGGCATTCATCAACAGAAAAAGCGACATCAATACAATCTCCGTTATCAAAATATAATTGGCATCGCTGCGGGGCCAGCCTTTCAGGTCTTTGCTGATAAAACGTTTGACTTTGATAATATTTCTTCTCACCAAAAAGATAGCACAGGCAGAAAGTACCAGCAAAGCCAGCACTTCAAATGAGTTGATTAAAAACAGGTAAAGGCCCCCTAATGGTTTTGCAAACAAGCGGTGTGTGCCCAAAAATCCGTCCAACACTATCTCAAGTACTTCAATATTGATAATGATAAACCCGGCATACACTAAAAAATGCAATACAGCTACCAGCGGATTTCTAAACATTTTCTTTTGTCCAAAGGCGAGCAGCAATAAATTGCGCCAGTGTAGTGAAGGATTGTCGTTGAGGTTTTCATCTCTTCCCAGTTTTATATTTCGGCTTATCTCTTTTACTTTCTTTGAAAAGAGCCAGATGGCGATTGCGCTGATGAAAACAAAAATGATTTGCTGGGCTATTTGCATATAGGTTGATTGCAGCCGCTAATTTACAGTCAAATTCCCGTATTTGTGGGGTTGGAGTATTCTCAAATTTTTTGACGATTAATTTCTGCAATCTTATACATTTGTGCCGTTATAAAATTACTGACTCCTTATTAGAGAAAAGAATGTCAAACTCTTATTTAGATCTCGTAAAGCAAACCTTTAATTTTCCTCAAGAGGGAATTGATGTAAAAGATGGCTACCTGCATTTCAACGGTCTTGATTTAAAAACGCTGATTGCCAACCACGGCACACCGTTAAAATTGACCTATCTGCCTAAAATAGGAATGCAGATTAAAAAGGCCAAGCAAATGTTTGCGGCAGCTTTTAAAAAACATAAATACGAAGGAAAATATTTTTATTGTTACTGTACTAAAAGCTCGCATTTCAGTTTTGTAGTTGAAGAAGCTTTGAAGCATGATATCAATCTGGAAACTTCTTATGCTTATGATATTGAGATTATCAAAAAACTATATGCCAAAAAGAAAATAACCAAAGACATTCATATTATTTGCAATGGCTTCAAGCAAAAAGGATATACCCGGCGCATAGCTGGATTGCTCAATGATGGCTGGCAAAATGTCGTTCCGGTATTGGATAATAAAGAAGAGCTGAAAGAATATGCTACATCGGTAAAAGTGCCATTTAAGCTGGGCATCAGGGTAGCGGCAGAAGAAGAGCCCAATTTTCCTTTTTATACTTCCCGGTTAGGTATCAGGGCAAAAGATATTTTGGAATTTTATGTAGACAGGATTGAGGGATATGAAAGCAAGTTTCAATTAAAGATGCTTCATATTTTTTTAAACAAAGGCATCAAAGACGATATCTACTACTGGAGTGAGTTGAATAAAGTAATCAACCTTTATTGTCAGTTAAAAAAGATTTGTCCCGAGCTGGATTCAATAAATATAGGTGGTGGTTTTCCCATCAAACACTCTCTGGGTTTTGATTATGATTATCAGTTTATGATAAATGAGATAATCAAAAACGTAAAAGTGGCATGTAAAAAAGCAAAAGTGCAAATGCCCAATATTTTTACAGAATTTGGCAGCTATACTGTTGGCGAAAGCATGGCACATATATATAGTGTGATTTCTGAAAAAGTACAAAACGACAGAGAAACCTGGTACATGATTGATTCATCGTTTATCACCACACTGCCGGATACCTGGGGGATAGGTGAGAAATTTTTAATGCTGCCGGTTAATAAATGGGATGCTGATTATCAGCGTGTGGTTTTGGGTGGCATTACCTGCGACAGTCACGACTACTACGATTCTGAAGAACATATCAATGAAGTTTTTCTTCCCAAAACCAATGACGGAAAAGAGCCGCTTTATGTTGGTTTCTTTCATACGGGTGCTTATCAGGATCAGATCAGCGGTTATGGAGGCATCAAACACTGTCTTATACCTTCGCCAAAGCATGTGATAGTTGGATATGATAAGAATGGTAAACTGACTGACTGGGTTTATGCCAAGCAGCAAACCGCACAAAGCATGTTGAAAATATTGGGTTATAAATAACCACTGGATAAAAGGGGGTTAAATTATTTCATTATTTGTCAGACCTGGTGCGTTTGTTTCTGGTTTCACCTATAACGATACTCTTATTTATATTTGAATCAACCGATTTTGTTTCTACTGTTTTGTTTTGAACAACGGATGTGGAATCGTTGGATGCAATTTTTACAATTGCATCACTTGTATCTTTCTTAGCAGGAAAAATTTTTGCCAGATTATCAAGCGCAATTGTTTTGCTTCCGGTATCTCTTCCCATTATGATATCTGTTGTTACCCAGCCCTCATCTTTTGCTTCTAAGCTTTCGAGTTCCAAAAATCTCATGGCAAGTTTAGATGAGTCTGTTTCATTAATTGTATCTTTTGAAGCAAATACTTTGCGGGTATATTCTTTACCTGCGGCACAACTGGCGGCCATTGCTACAATCAGCATCAGGATTACCGCCTGTACTAATCTTGTTATTTGCATGGCAATACGTTTTATCTTTAGTAATACTGTTATCAACGATATATTATTCAATTCATTTGCCACATTCTCTTAAAATTGTTTTGTATGAAATACTTTTTCATTCTCTTAACATCATTGTCTATTTCTATTTCACTTCGTGCCCAATCTCCTGCTGATTCGGTAAAAACTGTAATCAACAAAATGTTTGCTGCGATGAAAAATAGTGATGGCCTGATGTTGCAAAGTGTATTTGCCGATCAGGTTATTTTTCAAACTATTACAAAAGACAATGAGGGTAACACAATTGTAAAAACGGAAGAGGTTACAGCATTTATAGAGCAAGTGAGCAAGGCCGAACCCAACTCGCTGGATGAGCAAATAAGTTTTGAAGGGAAAAACGAATGGGCCGGCACGGTAAAAGTAGATGGCCCATTAGCTATTGCCTGGACGCCTTACCAATTTTTTTATAAAGGTAAATTCAGTCATTGTGGGGTCAATTCATTTCAGTTGGTTAGGATGAAAGGTGAATGGAAAATTCAATACCTGATAGATACGAGGAGGAAAATGGGATGCAGTGAAGAGTGAGGTATATGTAAAAAGGGAAAGGGTAGAAGGTAAAAGGTGGAAGGGATATGGTAGCGGGTGGAAGGTTGAAGATGGAGGGGCAAGGAATTGATTAGTTGATTATTTGGATGAACGGGTTCACAGTCTTTAAAAAGTTTTTAAAGCAAATTGTGGTCTATAATAGTTGTGTGGTATAAAAAAATGCATTCATTTTTTCATTGTATTTTATTAAAGCGAAAGGAAGATCTTAATAAACGAAAGTTAAGCCTTCATCATTCCTGTTCAATGTTCAATATTTTCATCCCTTTATCATTTATAATTCCTTGTTCAATATTCATTATTTAAAAAGAAAACCCTCCGTAGAAACGGAGGGTGTAAACCAAAACCAACTGCTTATGAGAAAAATTTAAATATTTTTATTTGATAGCAATCTCTGTTGCTGTTTGTTTGACTTCCACTTTCTTCGGAAGGTTTAATGTCAACACACCATTGATGTAAGATGCTTCAATCTTCGTTGCATCTGTTTTTTCATCTATTGTGAAAGATCTCTTAAAAGAACGGAACTTGTATTCATTCCTGATTTGCTTGTCTGTTGTTTCCTTTTTTTCAATGTTCTTTTCTGCTGATATGGTCAACAGATGTTGATCAAGATTAATTTTGAAATCCGTCTTTTCAAATCCGGGAGCTACAATGTCCAAGATGTAACTGTCCGCTGTTTCTTTGACGTTGACAGGAACTAATCCTTTCATTCCAGTTTGGTTAAAATCTTGTTTAAACATAACGGGAAGCTCAGAAAAAAGAGTGTCAACCCAATTGTTCAATGTTCCTTCAAAAGGAGAGTTGTTGAATTTTAAATTTGTCATGATTATTTTTTTTTGTTTTGAATGCAATTCAGGAATGATTTTTCAAATCCTGTTCCAACGCGTTTTTGTATGACAGTTCTGACAGTTTTCACTTTTTCTGCAAGTCAATATTTCCGAATAACGGAAAATCTACTGACAGCTTTGTCAGGAAGATTGATGTAAAGGAATCTGAATCTGCTTTTAGTTATTTTTGTAGTTCATATAAAAAACAAAAAAAATGTATCCAGAAGAAATTGTAATACCCATGAAAGAAGAGCTGACTGAAAATGGTTTCAATGAGCTTTTAACAACAGCAGAAGTTGAAGCGCAGCTTGTAAAAGGAGGCACTACATTGGTAGTGATCAATTCAGTTTGTGGTTGTTCAGCCGGCACTGCCCGCCCCGGAGTGTTGATGGCTGTGGCCAATGCTTCCAAAAAGCCTGACTACCTTACTACCAGTTTTGCCGGTTTTGATTATGATGCGGTAAAAGCTTTGCGTCAGCACATGATGCCATTCCCTCCATCTTCTCCATCTATTGCATTATTTAAAGATGGACAGTTAGTACATTTTGTAGAAAGACATCAAATAGAAGGAAGAACAGCACAGATGATTGCTCAAAATCTGGTTGGTGCATTTGATCAGTATTGTAACTAATATTTTTATTTTATATGTCCGGAGGGATTAGATTTTAATGTCTGATACTCCGGACTTTTGATGACTAAACTCCGATGTTTCCTGCGTATATTCGCTTTTAACCAACTACCGTTTCATGTATCCTAATCTTTATTATGCCTTTAAAGACCTGTTTGGTGTTGAATGGCCCTTTCTCAGATATGTAAACTCTTTTGGTTTTTTTGTGGCAATAGCTTTTATCGCTGCTGCCTTTGTATTAACTCGTGAACTTAAAAGAAAGTCGGGTCAGGGTTTGCTGCAATACACCGAAATGGAAATAATGGTTGGCAGACCCGCTACTTCAGTTGAACTGGGATTAAATTTTCTACTGGGTTTTTTATTGGGGTACAAAATACTGGCCTTGTTTATTATGGATAATACTGCCACAGAAGATCCACAGGCATTTATTTTTTCAACTATTGGAAGCTGGCCTGCTGGCATTGGTATGGGTTTATTATTTGCTGGAATTAAATGGTGGGAAAAGAACAAACAAAAATTAGCAAAGCCAGAGAAAAGAACTGTCAGAATATGGCCACATGACAGAGTAGGAGAAATCACGATTCTCGCATTGGTGTTTGGATTGATAGGAGCTAAGATTTTTAATGCTTTTGAAACCTGGGATAGCTTTATTCAGGATCCTTTTGGTAGTTTGTTTTCTGCAGAAGGATTAACTTTTTATGGAGGACTCATTTGTGCAGCAATTGCCATTTGGTGGTATGCCCGTAAGTATAAAATTGGTTTCTGGCATCTCAATGATGCGGCTGCACCTACGCTGATGCTGGCTTATGGAATTGGACGAATCGGATGTCAGGTTTCTGGCGATGGAGATTGGGGCATTGTAAATACTTTGAAAAAACCTTTTAGTTGGTTGCCCGATTGGATGTGGAGCTATACTTACCCGCATAATGTTGCAAGAGAAGGAGTAGAAATAGCCGGCGAAACCGATAAATATCGTTTTGTACTTCCCGAAGGTGTATTTCCTACACCTTTATATGAAATTGCTGTATGTATTTTGTTGTTTTTTGTTCTTTGGTATTTTAGAAAAAAATTGAAAATACCGGGTACTTTATTTGCTATTTATCTGATGCTAAATGGATTAGAAAGATTTTTTATTGAAAAAATAAGGGTAAACACCCGATTAGATATTTTTGGATTTAAACCCACACAAGCTGAAGTCATTTCTACGTTACTTTTTATTACAGGAGCAGCACTTTGGGTTTATTTAAGAAACCGAAATAAATCAAAGGTCAAGTTGTCTGCAAATTAGTTTCCGCGTACAACTATTTCAGTTTGTATTAAATTTTACGGGTGCAAATATGTGTTTTGCACAAACGAAACCGATTGCGTGGATAAGTTGAAAGAATATTTTATTTGAAACGTTATGAGAAGCAAAAATTAAAACTTATTTTTGCAGACAGACTTGGACGGTCGCAGTAATTAACTTACCCTTTGCAACTTTCCTTTAAAAAACCAACTCTTAATTACGTTTTTTAAAAGTAACACTCAAGCACTATGAGGCAGCTAAAAATTGCTACCCAGATTACAAACAGAGACAGCCAGGCGGTTGAAAAGTACCTTCAGGAGATTTCTAAAATTCCAATGATTACGCCGGAAGAAGAGACCACTCTTGCCCAGCGAATCAAAATGTTTAACAGGAATCCTGTAGATTCTCAGAGAGCACTTGACAAACTGGTACAGGCCAATCTCCGTTTCGTAGTATCTGTGGCTAAGCAATACCAACATCAGGGTTTATCACTTAGTGATTTGATTAACGAGGGCAACCTCGGATTGATTAAAGCGGCACAACGCTTTGATGAAACTAAAGGTTTCAAATTTATATCTTACGCCGTTTGGTGGATTCGCCAATCCATCCTGCAGGCGTTGGCAGAGCAGGGCAGATTAGTCCGCTTGCCTCAAAACAAAATTGGCACTTACAACAAAGCCAACAAGGCTTACATGGCTTTTGAACAAGAACATGAAAGAGAGCCTTCAACTGAAGAATTAGCAGAACTGCTAGAAATGAGCGAAACAGAAATCAACAACATCTTTCAAAGTAACACCCGACACACTTCGCTGGATGCACCTGTGCATGAAGCAGAAGATGTAGCAATGGGTGACCTGCTGGAAGGCAGTGATGATACCGATGATGATGTTATGAAAGATTCACTTCGCAACGAAATCCGTCGTGTTTTGAAATCATTATCACCACGGGAAGCAGAAATCGTAAATGCTTATTTCGGTCTGGATGGAGAACAGGGTACTACTATCGAGCAAATCGGACAAAAATATGATCTTACCAAAGAGCGTATTCGTCAGATTAAAGAAAGAGCAATCAAGCGTCTTCAAAAAGCAAGATATAGCAGCGCCTTAAAAGCCTATTTGGGCTAATATTTTATTGATGGATTAGTAACCATATCCCGTTCTTTTAAAAGGACGGGATTTTTTTTTACTTGAATATTGAGAAAAAACAAATAGCACAGTATTTTTGTTTTGATATGATAAAGTTTATCGGGTTTTTTTTATGGACAGGTGTTATATTATCGGGCTGCGAAAAAGCCGTTCATTTTGATTTAGAAAAATCACAACCTAAACTGGTTGTTGAAGCTACTATTGAAAACGGGCAGCCTCCCATCGTTTATCTGTCAAAAAGTATAAATTACTTTTCTTCAATTGATTTGGGACAACTTGCTTCAGGGTTTGTTCATAATGCAGAAGTTTATGTTTCGAATGGTACACTTACTCATAAATTAAAAGAGTATAGCATTCCAGTGGGAGGCGGTTTTAGCTTTTATTATTATTCAAATGATCCTTCAAGCCCGGCAACGGCTTTTAATGGAGCTTTAAATACACAATACAACATGCGTATTGTTTCAGAAGGAAAAGAATACACTGCTTCAACAAAAATTCCCAATATCACCCGTCGTATAGACTCAATATATTGGAAAAATGCACCTGTTGGTAATGCACCGGAAAAAGTGATGCTGATGCTTAAAGCTTATGATCCACCTGGTTTTGGTGACTATGTCAGGTATTTTACAAAACAAAACAGTGAGCCACTTTATCCCGGATTAAACTCAGTCTATGATGATCAGGTAATTGATGGTACGAATTATGAAATACAGATAGAAAAAGGTGTGAACAGAAATGAAAGCCATGAAGAAGGTTATACTTTTTTTGAAAAAGGTGATACAGTTATTTTTAAACTTTCAAATATTGATAAAGCAACTTATGATTTTTGGCGTACGATGGAATATACTTATGCCTCCGTTGGCAATCCATTTGCTACACCTACAAAAGTGATGAGTAATATAGTTGGTGGAGGATTGGGTTATTTTGGTGGCTATGCCTCTCAGTATAGAACAATCATCATCCCTCGTTAATTTTTTTTCATGTAACTGATGTTGCAGTGCGACAAATGAATTAGCATTAAATTTGACGATTAATACAAAAATTTCAAAACAGGACAGATGGAAAGAGTAAGTTGTCTTATAATCGGCTCCGGCCCCGCCGGATATACTGCCGCTATATATGCATCAAGAGCAAATCTAAAACCAGTTTTATATCAGGGAATACAACCTGGAGGTCAGTTAACTATTACTACCGAAGTGGAAAATTATCCCGGCTATGCAGATGGTGTTCAGGGGCCAGAGATGATGGTAGATTTTGAAAAGCAGGCCAAAAGAATGGGCGCTGATATCCGTTTTGGATTAGCAACAAAAATTGATTTTTCTTCACAACCATATAAAGTACAGATTGATGATGGAGATTGGATTGAAGCTTATTCCGTTATTATTGCTACCGGCGCTTCAGCCAAATGGCTGGGTCTTGAAAGCGAACAACGTTTAAATGGATTTGGTGTAAGTGCCTGTGCAGTTTGTGATGGCTTTTTCTTTCGTGGAAAAGAAGTGGCTATAGTAGGAGCAGGTGATACGGCAGCGGAAGAGGCTTTATATCTTTCAAAACTTTGCACTACTGTACACATGTTTATACGTAAAGATGCAATGCGAGCCAGCAAGGTAATGCAGGACAGGGTGTTTAATACTCACAATATCAAAGTCTATTGGAACACAGATACAGATGAAATATTGGGCGATAAAACGGTAACAGGCGTAAGAATAAAAAATAATAAAACAGGTGAAATAAGTGTAATTCCCGTTAATGGGTTTTTTGTAGCAATAGGGCATCAGCCCAACTCCGAAATATTTAATGGTGTAATAGATATGGATGAAGCCGGTTACATAAAAACAATACCCGGAACTTCAAAGACCAATGTGGAAGGAGTTTTTGCAGCTGGCGATATACAGGATAAAATTTACCGACAGGCAGTAACGGCTGCTGGTAGTGGTTGTATGGCAGCATTAGATGCAGAAAGATATCTGGGATCAAAAGGAATTCATTAAAATACAATGCAAGGTCTCTTGACAATAAAGCTTAACAATCTTCGGTTTCACGCTTTTCATGGGTTGTATCATGAAGAGCAAAATGCGGGGAATGATTTTATCGTAAACCTGAGTGTGACTTATCTTCCTGCACAACCAATTGTACAGACGCTAAGCGAAACACTGGACTATGGTGCATTATTTGAGATCATAAAAACAGAAATGCAAAAGCCAAGACTCTTGCTTGAAACTTTTGTAATGGAAGTCGCTGAAATTATTTACAAGCGTTTTCGGGTAATACGCACTATTGAAATTTCATTAGAAAAAATTCAGGTTCCACTCTCTGGATTTTCGGGTAGTGCTGTTGTATCGTTTACCAAAAATTATGAAACTTGAATTAAGCACCTGTACTTACTTCAATTGAAGGAGTCATCCTAACTGTTGATTTCACTGAGTTGGAAATAAGACAGGCTGCTTCAGATTTTTGTAAAACCTTAAGCGCCTTTTCTCTGTCTGTCTCATCTCTAATTACCAGTTTTGGTTCTAAAAGGACTTCCGTCATCATAAACTGCCCATCTGCTTTATCTAATTTCCCTTTTGCATTACATTGAAAAGAAATAAAGTCCAGTTTAAAATTTTCTGCAATGGCTAAAAAAGTAGTCATCAGGCAACTGCTGATTGCTGCTGTATAAAGATGCTCGGGTGACCAAATGCCGGGAATGCCCTTTGGGAATTCTGGCGGTGTAGCTACTTCTATACAGCCACAGTCGTTATTGCTGTCAGCGTTTAGTTCTGGAGAGCACATCATGCCTTTACGATCCTGGCTCCACGATATGTTTACATTGTAAAAATGAGGCGTCATGTAATATACTTTTAAGAGCCAAAACTAAAAATTGCAATTAAAATAATTTATGACGGATGTCACAAATAGAAATGAATTAGCTACAAAAGAATATGGAGACTGGGGTTTGAATAATTAACTTTGTACACTTATGTCAGAAGAAAACAAAAACGAAGAAAGGCTCAATTTTTTGGAAGAAATAATTGAAGCAGATTTAAAGGATGGAAAATATAAGGAAATCATCACCCGATTTCCACCAGAGCCCAATGGCTATTTACACATTGGTCATGCATCTAGCATCTGTCTCAATTTTGGGCTCACACAAAAATTTCCGGGATATTCCAATCTTCGCTTTGATGATACCAATCCTGTTACGGAAGAAACTGAATATGTAGAAGCCATTAAAGAAGATATTAAATGGCTGGGTTTTACCTGGAAGCATGAATTGTATGCTTCGGATTATTTTGATCAACTTTATGACTATGCTATAAAACTAATCAAAAAGGGATTGGCCTATGTTGATGATAGCACCAGCGAAGAAATAGCTGCAATGAAAGGAACACCTACAGAAGCTGGCACTGATAGCAAATACAGAAACCGCAGTATAGAAGAAAATCTGGACTTGTTTGAAAAAATGAAAGCAGGAACTTTCCCAGATGGTAGCAGGACCCTTCGGGCAAAAATTGATATGACGCACATCAATATGCTGATGCGTGATCCCATACTTTACAGAATTAAACATGCACACCATCACCGAACCGGAGATAAATGGTGCGTTTATCCAATGTACGATATGGCACATGGGCAAAGTGATTCAATTGAAAATATTACACATTCAATCTGTACATTGGAGTTTGTACCCCATCGTGAATTGTATGATTGGTTGATTCACCATCTTGAAATATATCCCTCACACCAATATGAATTTGCAAGAAGAAATATCAATTATACAATTACCAGCAAACGAAAACTTTTACAATTAGTGAATGAAGGGCATGTATCCGGCTGGGATGATCCCAGAATGCCAACTATAAGCGGAATGCGAAGGAGAGGTTACACACCAGAGAGTATTCGGGAATTTTGTGACAGAATAGGTATTGCAAAACGAGATAATATAGTAGATGTTGGTCTCCTGGAGTTTTGTGTTAGAGAACATCTCAACAAAATTGCATGGAGAAGAATGGTGGTTTTTGATCCGGTGAAATTAGTGCTGATAAATTATTCAGGAGAAGGAGAGTGGCTGGAAGCCGAAAATAAACCTGAGGATGACAAGGCGGGTATTCGAAAAATAAAATTTGGTCGTGAGTTGCTTATTGAAAGAGAAGACTTTATGGAAAATCCTCCTAAAAAGTATTTTAGATTGGCTCCAGGTCAAATGGTAAGGCTGAAAAGTGCGTTTATAATAAAATGTGAGTCGGTTTTAAAAGATGATAAAGGCCGTATCCAAGAAATTCATTGTTCTTATATTCCTGAAAGCAGGAGCGGGAAAGATACAAGTGGCATCAATGTAAAGGGAACTTTACACTGGGTTAATGCTTCAGAATATGTTGAAGTTGAATTGAGAGAATATGATCGTTTATTTAGAGTTGAAGATCCCACATCAGAGGCAGGTGATTTTAAAGAATACCTGAATCCTGATTCTTTAAAAATTATCAAAGGATTTGCGGAAGCATCCTTAAATGATTCAACCGAGGTAAAACATTTTCAGTTTTTAAGAAAGGGTTATTATGCTTTGGATAAAGATTCAAATAAAAAATGCTTGATTTTTAATCGTACTGTTGGGTTAAAAGATAGTTGGAAGCCACAAAATCAATGATTATTGGCGTTAAATTTTGATAAAAGGCAAGGGGGGATTTTTTTTTTGTTAAGATTTGTCTTAATTCTTACTTTTAGTAGGTCAACCAAATAAATATTTATTATGAGAAAAATTTTTACCCGTTGCATTTTCGCAACATTTTCATTGTTATTGGTTGCCTCATTATCAAATGCTCAGCTAAAACCTGAGACTGCAGCTGTTAAAGGTCATCTAGTCAGGACAACTCCCCGACTAGCAGACATTGATAACACTACAATGTATGGGGCTCCACTTTTAATTACCCGTACTTCAGAGGGGCCCATTATGAAAGGGCGGCATCAGGAAGAAACTGAGGAAAGATTGGAAGAAGAAATGCGGGAAAGAATTTTGAGGCAATATAATGCTGCTATGAGAGGACAAAGCCCAACTCCACCTCCTGTGCAGTCCCCACTTCAAACACCTACTACTACACTAGGGGTTAATTTTGATGGAGATAATTCTCCAGGTTTGCAGCCATCAGATAATAATATGGCGGCAGGTCCAAACCATGTGATCCAAATTGTGAACAATACGTCAGGTTCCAGATATAGAATATGGAATAAGTCTGGTACTCCTCTTGCCAATGGAATTTTATCTGCTTTAACTGGGTTTTCAGGTTCTGGTGACCCAATCGTATTATATGATCAATTGGCTGACAGATGGTTTATGGCTGAATTTGGTCCATCAGCTTGTTGCAGTCAGTTGATAATTGCTGTTTCTACAACACCCGACCCACTTGGCACATGGAAAATTTATGAATATACAGATGCTTCTTTTTTTCCTGACTATCCAAAATTTGCAGTATGGCATAATGCATATTATGCTTATACAAATGACTTCAACTCGGCAGGTACTGCATTCTTAGGTACTTCTGTTTGGGCATTTGATCGTACTGCAATGTTGGCTGGTAATGCTACAGCTCAGATGGTTAGACAGAGAATAAATATTCCCAATATGATAGCAATGGGTGTTGTTACTTTGGAAGGAATGACACCATCAACTCAAAATGGTTTGTTCCTTGTACCTTCTAGTTCCACACAAATGGGAGTTTTTGAAGTTACTCCCAATTTTACCACTCCATCAATTACAGTAGGTGCTGTTACAAATATGACAGTAAATGCATGGTCAACTGCAGGTTCAATACCTCAGCAAACAGGTTCTAATCTGGGTTCACTTTCACCACGTATGATGTTTAGAGTGAATTATAGAAATAACGGAGGGACAGAATCAATTGTTGCTGCTCATACCATTGCAAATGGTGCGTTAGGGCAGGTACGCTGGTATGAGTTTAGAAAGGCAGGTCCCAACTGGACAATATATCAACAAGGAAATGTAGCCGGTACTGATGGTAACAGCCGTTGGATGCCCGGTATTTCAATGGATGGTTGCGGTAATATAGCATTAATGTATGATGTAGCCGGTAAAGGCTCACCTCAAACACATCCTTCAATAAGATACACAGGACGAAATTCGGCTGATCCAATTAATTCAATGACTTTGCCCGAATCTGTTATTATAAATTCACCTTCAGGTTTTGGTGGATTCAGATGGGGCGATTATAATACTGTAGTACAGGATTATTCTGCTGCGGGCACGCCTACAAATGGATCTTTTTGGGCTACATCTCAATATGGTAATCAGTCTACCCGTGTTGCTAACTTTACTTTAACGGGTGGTTGTGCGGCGGCACCATTAATTAATCTTGGAACAGTAAGTTTGACAGCTGAGGCCTGTGTACCTAATAACAGTGCAATTGATCCTCAAGAATTAGTTACTTACAATATTCAGTTAGTTAATAACGGTACTTCTCCAACAACTAATTTAGTTGCTACTTTACAAGCAAGTGGTGGGATTATTCCTGTTACTACATCACAAAATTATGGAGTAATTGCTTCAGGTGGCGGTACAGCAACACAAGCATTTACATTTAATAACTCATCTTCTATTTGTGGAAGTTCAATTACATTAACTCTTACATTACAAGATGGAGCAACCAACTTAGGTTCAGTTACACAATCCTTTACATTAGGTGCAACCAACAATGTTGCTTCAGAGAATTTTGATGCTGTAGTTGCTCCTGCTTTACCAGCTGGTTGGGTTGCCTCTAATGCTTCTGGATCTACATTGTGGGTAACTTCTGCTGCCTCTCCATTCTCAGCACCAAATGCTGCTTTTATTGATAATCCTTCTACATTATCTGATAAGAGATTAGAGACTCCTTCATTTGTACCTGGTACAGGTGCTAAGATTAACTTTAGAAATAACTTTGCAACCGAAAACAATTTTGATGGAGCTGTTCTTGAAATATCCATTAACGGAGGTGCATATCAGGATATCATTGCCGCAGGAGGTTCATTTACTGCAGGTGGATACAATGGAACTGTAAGTTCAACATTTGGAAATCCATTGGGGGGCAGACAAGCATGGACGGGCAATAGTGGAGGTTACATTGTAACTACAGCAAATCTTCCAGGTGCAGCTATTGGCCAACCTTGTAAGTTACGTTTCAGAATAGGTACTGATGGCAGTGTTGCTGCAACTGGATGGAGAGTTGATGACTTTACAGTAAGTCAACCTGCATGTTGTGGTGCTGCATGTGTTATTACTTGTCCTGCAAATATGACGGTGAATGCAGCTCCCGGTCAATGCGGTGCTAATGTAACGTTGCCTACACCTACCACAACTGGTTTGTGTGGTCCTGTAACACTTACACCAGCATCAGGATCATTCTTCCCTGTTGGTACAACTACAGTAACAGCTACAACAGCTGCCGGTCCAAGTTGTACTTTTACAGTAACTGTTGTTGATAATACACCACCTACAATTACTTGTCCGGCACCAATTACGGTGAACAATACGCCAGGCTTGTGTAGTGCAGTAGTTAATTATCCGCTGCCAACGGCTTCAGATAATTGTGCTCCTCAAACGCCGGTTTCAATACAGCAAACAGCATCACAGGTTCCTGTTGCTGGTTCAGTATCTTGTAATGCAGGCGGTATTCATACAGATAATAGTTATTGGAGAGCTTACAATCTGGCTCCATTAGCATTGTCTGGTGCTATGAATGTAAATTCAATTCAAGTTGGAGTAGAGCAGGCTGTTGCAGGCTCAGGTGGCGCACAACCAGGAGTTATTCGTTTATATACCCAAACTACCGGAACATTCCCAGGTGGAACACGTACCTTGGTTTATACTCAGAATTTCTCAATACCTGATCAGAATCTTAGTACCATGACAGTTCCTATGGCAGCACCTCCATCAGTTCCTGCAAATGCAGTATTGATTGTTGAGTTGTTTACGCCAGACGGTAGCGGTTCAAGCAATAGTTTCTTTATAGGTAGCAATAATTCTGCACAAACTGGACCCAGTTATATTTCAGCAGATGATTGTGGAATTACTACACCAACAGATATTGCAACTATAGGCTTCCCTAATATGCACATTATATTGAATGTAAATGGTTCTGTTCCTGGTGCTATGATTGTAACACAAACAGCAGGATTACCAAGTGGCAGTGTTTTCCCTGTAGGAACAACTACAAATACATTCCAGACTACAGATGGTGTTGGTCTTACTTCAACCTGTTCTTTTACAGTTACAGTTGTTGATAATCAAAACCCTGTAATTACCTGCCCTGCTAATATTACGGTTAATACTCCAGCGGGTTCTTGTGTTGCGGTCGTAAGCTATAGTGTTACTGCAACAGATAATTGCCCTGGAGTTACAACAGCTTTAATAAGTGGTTTAGCAAGTGGGTCATCATTCCCAATTGGTACTTCAACAGTAAGTTGGAGAGCCACTGATGCTGCAGGAAATGTATCCAATTGTTCATTCACTGTTACAGTGAAAGACGGACAGTTGCCGACTATCACAGCGCAACCAGTTAACCAATTTGGTTGTGTGGGTGGTGGCGCTACATTCAATGTTACTGCAATAACAGCACCAAACGCAGGTGGACCATTAGCTTACCAATGGCAAGCATGGAATGGCTCAGCATGGGTTAATATCTCTGGAGCTACCACATCTTCATTGGCATTCTCAAATCTTACTTTGGCAATGAATACGAATAGTTACAGAGTACAGATTACTGGTCTTTGTACAACTATATTTAGTAATGTAGCTTCATTATATGTAAATTCTTTGCCAACTGTTTCAATTTTGGCATCAAGAACAACAGCGTTATTACCTCCAGAATCAGTAAACCTAACCGCAGTTGTAAATCCTGGCGGTGGTGTTTATCAGTGGTTGAAAAATAACGTTGTTATCCCAGGTGCTACAGGTGCTTCTTTAAATGGACTTACTGTTGACGATATAGGTACCTATCGTGTTATTTATACCGATCAAAATGGTTGTACACAAACTTCTGCCTCAATTGATGTAACGGGATTGGCTTCTGATAAGCTATATGTTTATCCAAATCCGAACCGTGGTCAATTCCAGGTTAGATTTTTCAACTTGGCTAATGAAAATGTAACTGTTCAAATCTTTGATGCTAAAGGAGCAAAAATTTTAGTGAAAGCTGTTGTCTCCTCAGGTATTACTTATTCAAGAATTGATATAGATATTTCTTCAAAACCAAGTGGTACTTATGTTTGTGAAGTGGTAAATTCCGCAGGCAAAATCATAGGTGCGAAGAAATTTGTCAAGCATAATTAATTAGAAATTGATTCATCAAAAAGCCATCCTTTTCCGGATGGCTTTTTTTATGATTTTAATTAAATAAAGGGATAGATTCTGAAACTAAAAGGAAGTACTTTGTTTTCTCTTTTAGATCTTTGTTTCCTTGAGATAAGTATCCTGGCTAGGTATTAAATCGTTTTGATAAAGCTTCCTGAATGTTATCATTGGGTAACTGATATTTTTGAATGTAACTGAACAATATTTCTGGTTATCAGGTATATCAGGTTTTTTTTCATCAGCGATAAGAGGCCAATATGTTGCAGTGATTAGAGAGTCGGTCTTTGAAAGAAACAATATATATAATCAGCCCATTTTACATTTTTATCAAACTGGATTTTCGTTTCAAAATGATTTAAACGAAATCAACTTCTCAACGATTATAATCACATTTAAGTAAATGAAGTCAGGATTCAGTTATTGAAAAAAATGAAAGGAATCTCCAGTTCCGAAAAGGATACCTTGAAAATTAAAAATGATGTCTTACAAATGCTTCCATTGCGGCATAATGTGTAAGCCCAAGATCGGCATAGATATTTGCAGTATTGGCATTTCTCTCTTCAGCCCTTTGCCAAAACTCTCTTGAATCACTACCTTGAAAGGGTACCATATCTTTTTGCGATTGGTGAATAAAAATTCCAAAACGTTTTTTCAAAACCTGATCAGGACTCATAGGCACTGCCATTTCGATTTCTTCAATGGCCCATTCCTGCCAGGCACCTTTATATAGCCATAGCCAGCAATCGTTGATCCATTCATTTTGTTTTTTAGCTTTTGCAATTTCTTTTATTCGTTTCAAAGCCTCCAGTACTACCTGAAAGCAAACGATATGTGTGCCATGAGGATCTGCAAAATCTCCTGCGCAATAAACCTGATGCGGTTTTATATCATTTAATAAATCAATAGTTAGTTTAATATCCTTTTCACTCATAGGTTTTTTTTCAATAGCACCCGTTTCATAAAACGGGAGACTTTGAAAATGTATATGTTCATCTTTTATACCCACATACCTACATGTAGCTTTTGCTTCTCCTCTCCTTATTAAACCTTTAATAGAACGGATAACTGGTGTATCCATTTGATTAGATTTTTTTCTGGAAATAAACTTCCTTGCATCAGCAAGAATTTTCCCTGATTTTCCTGTGTTGATACCGGCAATATCTTCAAACCCAACTGCAAAATCCAAAAAGCGGGTTACAAATTCATCGGTAACGGCAATATTGCCACTTGTCTGATAGGCAATGTGAACTTCATGCCCCTGATCATGTAATCGCTGGAAAGTGCCCCCCATGCTAATTATATCATCATCGGGATGAGGAGAAAAAATTACAACCTTCTTGGGATATGGAGTGGAACGTTCGGGATGTGATGGTAAATTAACATGGGGTTTGCCTCCTGGCCAGCCTGTGATAGAATCACGAAGCATATAATAAACCTGAAGATTGATTTCATAAGCATCACCTTTTTCTACAAGCAAATCGCTAAGCCCATATTCGTTATAATCAGTATTGGTCAAACTAAGCACAGGCTTTTTTAATTTTAAAGCCATATTGGCCACTGCCTTTTTTATCAGGAATGGCGTCCATTCGCATTCGCCAGCCAGCCAGGGCGATTTGTTTCTTGTAAGTTCTGCTGCCGCTGGTTCATCTACTATAAAAGTAACATCATCGTGGTTTTGCAGTAACGAAGCGGGTACTTGTTCTGTATCATCCCCTTCTACGGCTTTCTTAACTACCGGTGCTTTGGTACCACCCCAGGCAAGCAGTATTATTTTCTTCGATTGTAAAATGGTACTAATGCCCATTGTAATAGCCAGCCTAGGTACTTCCGAAATATTTGCAAATTCATAAGCGTTTGCAATACGGGTAGAATTATCTAAAGTAATTAATCTTGTTTTTGAATAATACCCTGATCCTGGTTCATTAAATCCTATATGTCCGTTATTGCCTATACCCAGAATTTGTAAATCAATGCCACCAGCTGCGGAAATCATTTGTTCATATTGACGACAATGTTCTTTAATATTGTCTTTATTTATTTCACCATTCGGGATATGTATATTTTTTTGAGGAATATCAATATGGTCAAATAAATGCGTCCGCATAAACCTGCTGTAACTTTGCAAAGCATTGTTGTCAATAGGATAATATTCATCAAGATTGAAAGTAATGACATTCTTGAAACTTAGTTTTTCTTCCCGGTGCATCCTTACCAGTTCAGCATAGAGTGATTTTGGAGTAGATCCCGTAGCAAGACCTAAAACACATTTTTCTTTTTTCTGTTGCTTTTCTCTGATAAAATCAGCAATTTGCCGGGCTACAAATGCAGAGCCTGTTTTGGAATTTGAAAATATCTGAACTGGTATTTTTTCAAAACTATCTGAGTGGCTGGAAGGAGCAGTTTTCTTAGTCATTCTGTAAAAGTTGAAGTGTTGGTTTCAAAGGTATTGATTAGATATTTATCAAGAATATCTTGATAATACTTCTTGGAAAATATTATTAATTCACCTCAATCTCATCTACAAACAGCCATGCTTTATGTCCGGCACCAGCCATACCCGAAGGGATAGTGCCATAGTTTCTTATAGCAATTTTTATATAGCGGGTAGTAGTCTTATTATCTTTTAATATTAAACTCGTTCTTAAATGCTGGTTACCTTTAATATCAGAAGCGGCATCAAAAGAAACTTCATTGAAGTTCACGCCATCATTACTGATTTTTAGCTCTACATTTTTTAGTGGGTAAATCCAGCTTCCTTTTTCTGTTAAACTATGTACGATTACATTTTTTACTTCGCTTATATTTCCTAAATCAATTACAACTTCACAGTCATCGCCACTAAAGCCAAGAAATTGTCTGCTTTTCCCAAGACCAGTTTCATTTATTACTCCATTTACCAAAGTAAATGCACCATCACCCGGATAACTGGGGGATGAAACTTTTGTCAACATAATTTTTTTCCCAGTTGCTTTGTTAAAATGAAATTTTTCTATAACCACACTTTCTAATTTCTTTCCGATATAAAAGAAGCCTTTTAAGACAGTTGATTTATTTACTTTAACAGGCGAAAGATATGTTGATAGTTTTTCATTGTCATCAACCTGATACTTTATAATGCCCGACTTGAGTTTGGTTTCTAATTTCCATTGTACGCCATTGTATTTGGCCAAAGGAAGTACAGAAGTTTTTAAATCAAAATATGCTTTGCTATAATTTATTTTCAACAAATCATATCTTTTAAATAATGCATTCAATCTGATTTGAAAATTTTTCCAATTCTTTGATGCTTTTGGACTCCACAGTACTTCACTTAGGGCTGCAATGCGTGGGAAAAGTTGATATTCTACTTTTGAAGGGAAGGCCATGTATTCGGTCCACAAATTGGCTTGTGCACCCAGTATGTGTTTTGCTTGTGCATCATTTAACTCCATGGGAATCGGTTCATAAGAATATACTTTTTCTATGGAATTGTAGCCGCCAATGGTTATACTGTCTTCATTTGTACTTTGTGAGTGATCAAAATAAACTGGATTACCCGGTGTCATGATTACATCATGATTTTGTTTTGCAGCATCAATTCCTCCTTGCTCTCCCCGCCAACTCATTACAGTGGCATTTGGAGCAAGACCTCCTTCTAATATTTCGTCCCAACCAATTATTCTTCTTCCTTTGCTGTTAAGGTATTTTTCAATTCGCTGAATAAAATAACTCTGTAACTCATGTTCGTCTTTTAAATGTTCATCTTTCATGCGTTGCTGACATAGCGAACATCGTTTCCAGTTTTCTTTTGGACATTCGTCTCCACCTATATGAATATATCTGGATGGAAACAAGGCAAGTACTTCGTCTAATACATCCTGTAACACTTTGAAAGTGTTTTCTTTTCCGGCACAAAAAACATCATCAAACACACCCCATGTTTGCTGCACCTGTTTACCTGTAGTATCACCACTCCAGGTGCATTGTTTTGGGAAATAATTAATCGTAGATTCTTGAGGAAAGCAACTAAGTTGAGGGTAAGATGCAATTGCAGCTGAAGCATGACCGGGCATTTCTATTTCTGGGATAATAGTGATAAAGCGTTGCGAAGCATATTTTACAATATCTTTTATATCTTCCTGAGTATAATAACCGCCATATTGTAAATTGTCATTTCCTGTGCCTGGATATCGGCCAATGATAGTACCATTCCGCCAACTTCCCTTGGAAGTAAGTTGAGGATATTTTTTTATTTCTATTCTCCAACCCTGATCATCGGTAAGATGCCAGTGAAATGTATTGAATTTATGTAAGGCGAGGTAATCTATATATTTTTTGACAAAGTCCACCTGCCAGAAATGACGACTGCAATCAAGATGAATACCACGATATGCAAAACGTGGATAATCTGTAATACTTACCTGTGGAATTTTTAAGGAAACATTGTTGGATTTTATAGCAGTGGAGGTTAAGGGCAATAGTTGAATTAATGTTTGTACTCCTGCAAATGAACCAGATGCTGTTTGTCCGGCAATGGAAACACCCTTTGAAGAAACGTTAAGTGAATAGGCTCCTTCTTTTCCCGGCAACAAGGGTTGCAAAGTGGTTATTTTAATATAATTATTATTTGCCTGTTTTACTTTTTTAAGCTCCCTTCCATAAAGCTGTTTTATGTAGATATTAAAAAAATCCGCTGTATTGTCATCTACACCATTACTAACCACTAATACTGTTTTTGAATTGATTTGATAACTGCCCACGCCAGTTTTTATGGAAACAGGTTGTGGAATGACTTGAACAGTTTGTGCCTGAATGCATTTTACACAAAGAATTGAAAGTATTGCTAATATGTATCGCATTTTAATTATTTGAGTATGGGTAAGCTAATTGATGAAGCATTATTGGCATCATGATATATTTTGATTGTAGCTTTTTTAAAATCACTGGATTTTGCTTCATAAATGTTCATGAACTGCTGAGGATTTCTGTCGGCAATAGGAAACCAGCTACTTTGAATCTGCACCATCAATCGGTGCCCTTTTTTAAAAGTATGTGCAATGTCGGGCAAATTAAAATTGACTGCTTCAACTTTTCCGGGTTTAAATGCCTCAGGGTGTTCAAAGCTGTTTCTAAATTTTCCTCTCATAATTTCTCCACGTACCAGCATTTGATATCCACCCATTGGATAGCTATTGGCAGAAGCCGGTGTTTGATATTGAAAATTATCAGGGAATACATCAATCAACTTTACAACAAAGTCAGCATCTGTTCCAGAAATACTTACTTTTAATTTTGCAGAGATTACACCCGCTAAGGTTAGGTCTTCTGTTAAAGGATCAGTTTCAAAGCTGAGAACATCTGTTCTTCTGCCAGCAAATCGTTGATCATCTGTCATATATTCTCTTGTTCTTCTGAAATGTACATCTTCAGTATAAGGCACAGGATGTGCAGGGTCGCTTACATACTCACTGAAACTTCCTGCTTTTACATAAGTAGGCAGGTTCCATGATAATGCACCATTTGGTGCCAGATAAATATCACGGGGACTTGATTCTTTTGGTGGCCATTGTTCAAACTGCTTCCATTTATTTTCGCCAGTTATAAATACGGTGGCTTCTGCAAGATTGGGATTATCACCTTTGCCTTTCAGATAGTAATTGAAAAACGGCAGCTCAATATTATTTTGATACCATACAGATGTATTTTCTCCAAATCTAATATTACCTAAACGGCTGCCATCATTGCTGCCCCATTGGCCATGGCTCCATGGACCCATTACAATTTTATTATTGGTTCCAGGGTTTTGTTTTTCAATTGCTTTATATAAATTCCATGCTCCATAACAATCTTCTGCATCAAATAACCCACCAACTACAAGCATAGCAGGTTTAATATTATACATAGCCCTGCGTGCATCTCTTGCCTTCCACCAATCATCGTAGTTGGGATGTGCAAACAATTCTCTCCAAAAGGCAACACTATCGCCTATTAATTCCATTTGCTTAGAAGGAGGAGTTTCAAGATAGAATTTATAATTATCACGAATAGGAAATTCATAACCTATTGGGCCAATGGTGGTGGGCATTGGTCTTGGTTTCCCAAAACCGGAATAGAAACTAAATCCATCCATCTGAAAAAACGCACCATTATGATGAAAATCGTCTCCCATAAACCATTCTGTAACCGGCGCCTGCGGACTAACAGCTTTTAATGCAGGATGCCCCGATGCCGCCGCCATAGTGGAATAGAAACCTGGATAAGAGATGCCAAACACACCCACATTTCCATTATTATCAGGAATATTTTTTATGAGCCAGTCAATGGCATCATAGGTGTCGCTGGCTTCGTCAACATCGTTACCCATTTTGTTTTTATTAAAAGGTTTTACATCAACAAATTCGCCTTCACTCATCCACCTGCCTCTTACGTCCTGAATTACGATAATGTAATTTTCGCGGCAATAATATTTCCAATGTGTTTTTAACAACCGCATACTAAAGTTTTTCCCATAGGGTGCACACGAATAAGGAGTCCTGTTCATTAAAATAGGATGTTTTTCGCTTTTGTCTTTTGGCAGATATACAGCTGTAAAAAGCTTAACACCATCACGCATTGGAATCGTTATTTCCTGTTTGGAATAATGGTCCATTATCCAGGCAGAATCCTGATCTGTTTGTGCTTTTACAATTGAAACCGATAGGACTAAAATGAGTCCAGCAATAATTTTTTTCATTTGGAATAATTGTGCGTTAAATTTACGAATTCTCAAGGCATCAAATTCTGAAATAATGATGAATAATGAAGAATTAATAACTCGATTTTACAGTGCATTTCAAAAACTGGATGCGGCAACTATGAACAGTTGTTATAGTGATGAAATTATATTCAGCGATCCGGTTTTTGGATTATTAAAAGGGGAGGAGGTAAGGGCTATGTGGAAGATGCTTTGCCAAAATGCAAAAGATTTTTCGCTGTCATTTTCCAATATTCAACATCTTGATGATGAATATGCCACTTGTCAATGGACGGCTTCTTATACTTTTTCAAAAACAGGGCGACGGGTGGTCAATAACATCAAAGCCTATATGCGTTTTGCGGATGGAAAAATTATTGAACACAGTGATGCATTTAAAATAAGTAAGTGGGCTTCTCAGGCACTTGGATGGAAAGGTGCTGTATTTGGCTGGATGGGATGGATGCAGCGTAAGATTAAAAAAAATGCAAAAGCGAATCTTGAAAAATTTATAGCGAGTAAATGAAGTAAACAATAAACAAAAGGATTCCGTTATCGCCGAAATCCCTTTTTTTGATTTATCTAATCTTCTAATACACCAAATTTTCCGGTATTTACATCTTGTATTGCCTGTTCTACTTCGGGCCAGGTGTTCATTAAAAATGGACCATAAGCGGCAATGGGTTCATTTATCGGTTCGCCTGATAATACCAGTATTACAGTATCCTCTAGTGCTGTTATATTTATAGTATCACCATCATGATTGAATAATACAAAATGATCCGTTTTAGCTGTTTCGTCATTTACCATAGCATCCCCTTCAATAATCAACATTCCCGTGTTATCAGTTTTTGGAAACGATAGATCAATATTTGCTCCTTTCTTTAATCTTAAGTTATACATCTGCATTGGGGAGAAAGTGTAGGCCGGACCTTTTGTGCCCTTATATTCACCTGCTATTACGGACACTTCACCCATTTCATTGGGCAAAAGATATCGGCCTTGTAAATCGTTCTTCAGATCCTGATATTTTGGTTTTGTCTTTTTGTATTTTGCCGGAAGATTTACCCACAACTGTACCATTTGAAATAGCCCACCGGATTTACTAAAATTTTCTTCATGATATTCTTTGTGCAACAGACCCGATCCGGCAGTCATCCACTGCACATCGCCTTCGCCAATGACACCTGCGTTACCTGCACTGTCGTGGTGAGCTACTTTTCCATGATAAGCAATCGTAACTGTTTCGAAACCAGCATGTGGATGTACACCTACACCCCGTTGATGTGTGGTTGGTGAAAATTCAATCTTGGATCCATAGTCGAGTAGAAAGAAGGGACTCATTCTCCTTTTATCTATTAATCCGCTGCTGGGAAAAAAGTTATGCACCCTAAAGCCGTCACCTACCATGTGTGGCGGCGGCGGAGCAATGATGGCTTCTATCGTTTTATTTGTTTTCATATAAATGTTTTATTTGATTATTTTTTTCATACAAATATTTTTTCAGAAACAGTTTTTTCTGCAAGCCATAAAAATTCGGTTATAAAATTGTGAATCGTATGCTCAAATTTTTCATCAAGCAAGTCGCCTGTTTCAGAAAACTTCTTATCTACACCGGGCACTACCAACATATAAGGGGATGCAATTCCAAAAAGAGCAGGTATTAAAAGTAGCATTTGTTGTGCTGCACGCATACCACCCATGGCACCGGGCGAAGCCGTAACGATACCAAATGGTTTGTGGTACTGTTTTGGAAAATGATCAAGTAAATTTTTCAATGCCAGAGAATAACTGCCATTATACTCCGGTGTTACTAATATGAAAGCGTCTGTTTCAAAAATTTGTTCTGCCAGGGGACGAAAATTTTCAGGTGCAGATTGTGGAGAAGTCCATACGGATTGAACCATGGGCAGATGCCATTCTTTCATATCTATAATGTCAACTTTGAGCGAGGTATTTTCTTTTAATTGGTTTTGTAAATGCAGGGCAACACGATGTGTAACACTGTTAGTTCGCGGACTTCCTGAGATAATTGTTATTTTCATTTTTATGATTTGTGTGCACAAAGATAATAATCAATGTTTAAACATCAAAAATTATCTTTATTAATTTTAAAATAGCAGTTTTTAGCTTATAAACGATTGTAGAACAAACGCTAATGAAGTTTTGGAAATGAATCTTTATTTTAGTAGGATAATTTTGAATTATGATTGAAAGGAGAAAGTTTATTAAAGTATCAGCAATATCGGGTTTGGCAGGCTTGATAAATGGAAAAGTTTCAGGGTCTGATTTTTATTTTACTAAAAAAGATAAGCCGATTGTTATATCAACCTGGGACGCTGGTATTGAAGCGAATAAAGCAGCATGGCAAGTACTCTCTGCAAATGGAAAAGCATTGGATGCAGTAGAGAAAGGAGTGATGGTGACAGAAACTTCACAAAATTGCTGTGTAGGTTTGAGTGCCAATCCTGATCGTGATGGCTATGTAACGCTTGATGCAAGTATTATGGATGATAATTTTAATTGTGGAAGTGTTGCTTTTTTAGAAAGAATAAAGCATCCCATATCAGTTGCACGCAGAGTGATGGAAAAGACACCACACGTAATGTTGGTTGGTTCAGGAGCACAGCAATTTGCAATTGCAGAAGGATTCCCGTTAGAAGAACAAAAACTATCGCAAGAGGCGCAGAAAAACTATGATAAATGGTTAAAGTCATCAGAATACAAATCACCCGCAATTAATGTAGAAAAAACAAAAGAGCATGGCCCTTTTGCTCCAGCGAAACTGGATAATGGAGAATGGAATCATGATACAATTGGAATGATAGCAATGGATTTCAATGGCAATTTAAGTGGCAGCTGTACTACCAGCGGTGCGGGATTTAAAATGAGAGGCAGAGTAGGTGATTCGCCCATCATTGGCGCAGGCCTGTATGTAGATAATGAAGTGGGTGCCTGTGTAGCTACCGGTCAGGGTGAAGATGTGATACGAGTGGCCGGTTCTCATTCGGTAGTTGAAATGATGCGGCAGGGGCTTTCACCAGAAGCTGCTTGCAAAAAAATTATTCAACGCATTATTAAAATCAAAAAAGAAAAGGCGAAAGATATTCAGGTAGCTTTTATTGCATTAAATAAAAACGGGCAACACGGCTCATTTGCTATTCATCCCGGATTTGAATATGCACTGAGAAATACAAATAATGAGAAATTAGTGAAATCAAAAAGCTGGTTTAATATTTAGTTTTTATGTCTTACATAATTGAAATTGCTAGTTCCGATTTTATAACTACACAATCTGCTGTGGCAGGAGGAGCTGATCGTATTGAACTTTGTGCCAATCTTGCGGAAGGGGGGACTACACCTTCTTTAGGAACTATTAAGAAATGCAGAGAAATTTTTTCTGTTCTGTTGTATCCCATCATAAGACCAAGGGGCGGCGACTTTCTTTTTACAAACGATGAGTTTGAAATCATGTTGCAAGATGTAAAGCAATGCAAAATACTTGGATGTGATGGCGTTGTAATAGGTATGTTGTTGGCCGATGGAAATATAGATGTAGCAAATTGCAGTAAATTAGTGGATGCTGCATATCCAATGGGTGTTACATTTCATCGTGCATTTGATCGTTGTAAAAACCCGTTTGAAGCATTGGAACAAATCATTGAGATGGGATGTGAAAGAATATTGACTTCGGGGCAAATGCCTTCTGTTATGGATGGCGCGGAATTAGTAACTTCATTAAACAAAAAAGCAGATGAAAGAATCATCATCATGCCGGGTAGTGGCGTAAGAAAGGAAAACATTAAAATGCTTGCAACACAAACTGGATGTACTGAGTTTCATTCATCACTAAGAGGAAAATCTAAAAGTCAGATGCAATTTATTCATCCCGATTTTCAGAATCCTGAAGAAACAAATTGGAATAATGCAATTGTTGCGGATGAAGTACGAAAACTGAGAGTGGCCTTAACTTAAAATTTTAATTGCTTCATATATCGGGCATTTTTAAATACCGTTTGCAGCGGAGTTCCATTTGGACAATATTCCTGTTCAACAAAAAAGTATTTCATCCCGTTTTCAACGCCCGATTTGATGGTGTTGGGAATATCAATAGAACCATCACCCAGATTTACAGAATTTTTATCATTGTCATTTCCGGGATTTTTATTTAAATCTTTTATATGTCCCAGATTAAAACGGTTGGGATATCTGGCCATCCATTCAGCTGCGTTTTCGCCGGCAACTGCTGCCCAGTAAATATCTAATTCAAAATCTACCAAAGCTTCATCAGTATATTGTAGAAGAATATCTTGTGGAAACAGGCCGTTACTTTTTTCAAATGAATATGAATGATTGTGAAAAGCAAAACTAATTCCTGATTTTTTGCAGATGTTACCCCATCCATTTAGCTTTTCTGCAAACTGTTTGTACCACTCAATACTTCGGCCTGGCCCTTCCCATGCACTGATTAAATATTTCATACCTACTGCCGCCGCTTCATCTGCTTTTTTTTCAAAATCTTTTTCTGTATCGCAATGGCTGGCTACAAATGACATTCCCAGATCTTCCACAAATTTCTTAAAGTCTGTATTTTTTGAACCCCAGAAAATTCCTTTAGACCTTTCGTATCCTTCCAAAAATTTATAACCTGCACCCGCCAATTGTTTTATTGTGCCAAGTGGATCTGTTTCAAAAGTATCTCTTAAGGTATAAAGCTGCAAACCAAAATCTTTAAGCTGATTGGTTTTTGATACAGGTTGAAAAAGAGTACAACCTGTTTGGGCAATCAATGCACCACAAGCAAGTCCCGATGAAAGTCTGAGAAATTGTTTCCGATTATATCTCATTTGAGGTTGTTGTACTTTTGGAATCCTTAAAGGATATCATAAAAATAAGCATCACTACTGCTGCAATGGCTGCGGGAATAATCCAAATCATTTTAAAATCGGATTGATATTCATCAACCACCCATCCGGCAACTTTAAAACCAATAAGCATACCTACGCCGTAGGTTGCTAAAGTAATTAATCCTTGTGCAGCACTTTTATATTTTTCACCAGCCCTTGCATTGGTGTAAAGTTGACCCGAAACAAAAAAGAAATCGTAACAAACGCCATGTAGTGCTATGCCCAATATTAACATAAAACTCAATTCGCCGGCATTGCCAAATGCAAAAAGCAAATAGCGAACAGCCCAGGCCAGCATACCTACCAGAATTGTTTTCTTAAATCCAAATTTTTTGAAAAAGACCGGAAGGGCCAATAAAAACAGTACTTCTGATGCCTGACCTATCGTCATCTTACCCGTTGGATTTTCCATTCCACTTGCCGTTAAAAATGGATTGGCCAATTGATAATAAAAAGCAAGAGGAATACAAATGAGTACTGATGCGATAAAGAAAATTGCAAAATTTTTATCTTTTAAAAGTTTTAACGCATCCAGCCCAATGATTTGTGAGATACTTATTTTACTGTCTGTAGATTTTACAGGCGGCGTTTTTGGCAAAGTAAAACTCATGAAGCCTAGAACTAAAGCAGCAATGCCCGAAAGCAGGAAAGTGTTTTTTAAAAAGCCTTGTGCAATCCCATCTTTTGAATCCCAGTGAAAAAAATAACTTATTAAAAGTCCTGCAACAATCCACCCGATGGTTCCAAAAACTCTAATGGAAGGAAATTCTTTTTCGGGGTCTTTCATTTGTTTAAAAGAAACTGAGTTGACTAATGCCAGCGTAGGCATGTAAAGAATCATATAACCTAATGCGAATGGAAAAAATGAAGCAGCATTTTCTGAGCTATACATCATATACATAAGGCCGGCACCTGCCAGATGCAATACACCTAAAATTTTCTCGGCATTAAAATATCGATCAGCAATCAAACCAATGATAAAGGGAGAAAGTATAGCACCCCATGATTGGGTTGAAAAAATATTTCCTATTTGTGCTCCATTCGCACCCAGATTGCTTCCCAGAAATGTACCCAAGGTTACAAACCAACCTCCCCAAATAAAAAATTCAAGAAACATCATGATGGACAATTGTATTCTCGTGGTTTGATTCATAACGGGTCAAATTTTTTTATTAAATGGCAGCAAATTTCAGTTGGCTAAATGTAGTATATTTAATATTACAATTATGTTTGTATTTCATAGAAATATTCAAGACAAATTTTTCAATCGTTTGCAATCATGAATCGGAAACTAAGAATGGGTATGATAGGTGGAGGGCCTGGCTCTTTTATTGGCGCAGTGCATCGCATGGCTGCTGCATTAGATGGACAAATAGAACTGGTGTGTGGTGCATTTAGCAGCAAACCTGAAAAATCTAAACAGGCTGGTGCCTCTCTTTATTTAGATACTTCAAGAGTATATGATTCTTATATTGAAATGTTTGAAAAAGAAAAAGCATTGCCAGATCATCAAAGAATGGATTTTGTAAGTATTGTTACTCCCAATCATTTGCATTTTGAACCAGCAATACTTGCACTTCAAAATGGCTTTCATGTAGTACTGGATAAACCGGCAACTTTTAACCTTACAGAAGCCAAACAACTGGCTGACATAGTAGCAGCCACTGGAAAATTTCTTTGTCTTACACATACTTACACTGGCTATCCCATGATAAAGGAAGCAAGGCAACAGATACGAAGTGGAAAATTTGGTTTAATCCGAAAAGTATATGTAGAATATCCGCAGGGATGGTTAAGCACATTTTTAGAAGGAGAAAATCAAAAACAAGCATCCTGGCGTACCGACCCGGCCAAAAGCGGAATAGCTGGAGCAATGGGTGATATAGGTACTCATGCATTTAATCTGGCGGAATATGTTACCGGTTTGCAAGTAGTGAAAATTTGTGCTGATGTAAATTCAATTGTACCCGGCCGCAGACTCGATGATGATGGTGCCGCATTACTCAATTTTAATAATGGCTCCAGCGGGGTACTGATGGCCACGCAGGTAGCAGCAGGCGAAGAAAACAATATTAAAATAAGAGTGTACGCAGAGAAAGGCGGCATTGAATGGAAGCAGGAAGATGCCAATACTTTATTGGTAAAATGGATGG
>Ga0073902_10000285_pt1 | contig 32610 bp, 27 predicted proteins | sample KloWWTmeKNB19Kit_FD_66667 | JGI IMG/M metagenome (GOLD analysis project Ga0073902, IMG submission 66667) | Active sludge microbial communities from Klosterneuburg, Austria, studying microevolution and ecology of nitrifiers - Klosterneuburg... | ecosystem: Engineered > WWTP > Aerobic digester >...
CTGCTATTTGAACCGCCAAGCGCGCGAAGGTCGCTAAGAAAATCTTTTTAAAAACTTTGCGTTCTTAGCGTTCTTTGCGGTTAATTTTTTCTGCTATTTGAACCGCCAAGCGCGCGAAGGTCGCTAAGAAAAAACTTTTAAATCTTTGCGTTCTTAGCGCCCTTCGCGGTTAATTTTTTTCTTCTCGCAAACATCTGTCATGCCTCAAACGCCCACTCGCCCTGCCGCATCACAGGTTCGCGCGCGCCATCGTCTTTGATTCCGTCAATGTCTATGTGCGGCGAGCCGATCATGAAATCCACGTGGTTGAGGCTGACGTTGCCTCCAGCGGCGATAAATTCTTCATCGGTCAACTCAGCCCCACCCGTGAGAGTGAAGCGGTAGGCGCGTCCGATGGCGATGTGACAGGATGCGTTCTCGTCGAAGAGTGTGTTGTAAAAAAGATGTCCGCGCCTGCCGATGGGTGAAGTCGCGTTGACCAGAGCCACCTCGCCGAGGCGCGTCGAGCCTTCGTCGGTATCCACCAATTTTTGCAAGAGGGCTTCGTTCTTTTTCGCATTGACCTTGACGATGCGCCCGTTTTCAAAAGTGACGCTGAAATCTTCGATGAGACTACCGCCATAACTCAGCGGGAATGTTGCGGCGACAGTTCCCTCCGCGCGATGACGATCGGGCAATGTGAAAATTTCTTCGGTGGGCATGTTGGCGGTGAAGACCACGCCGTTCTCCGCCAGCGCTTGCGCGCCACCCCAAATGTGTCCATTGGGCAAGCCGAGGGTGAAGTCGGTGCCGGGACCCTTGTAATGAAGCGCGGAGTATTTTTTCGCTTGCATGTATTTGGCGCGCGTTTTCAAATTCTTGATGTGTTCTTGCCATGCGGCGACGGGGTCGGGTAGATTCGCCCGCGTCGTTTCGAAAATGGCTTGCCACAATTTTTCTTCCGCTTCCTCTTGTTTGAGATTCGGGAAAACTTTCGCCGCCCATGCCGGGCTTCCCGAAGCGACCACGCACCAGTTCATCGCGTTGCGGCTGACTTGCGCGCCGATCTCATTGTAATGACTCAAATGTGTTTTTTGCATCGCCGCAATGCGTTCGGCATCCAGACCAGCAAGCGCATCGGGGTCGTTGGCATAGACAGAGAGCAACGCGTCGCCGTTTTGGATCATGTTCATCGTAGCGTCAACGATATGAGTTGAATACTCTTCGAACGAATCGGCGGGCGCATCTTGCAAGCGGATGCGGAGCATTTCCTCGTCGCCCCAGATGACTTCCACATATTTCGCGCCGGCGGCATAGGCGGCTTTCGTCACCGCGTAGACGAACTCGCGCCCCGCTGGCGGCACTCCGCGCGAGGTGGCGTTGGTGATGATGAGTCGCTGTCCTTTGCGGAGATTCAACCCAACGCGCACGACGGCCTCCGCGTATTTTGCAAGCAATTCATGATGTTGTTTTGATGGCATGGGGTCTCCCTTTTAGAGCCATGTCGCCCTGAGTACATTCGCTATCGCTCAGAATGACAAATGAAATTTTTTTCAAGTATAGCACGAACAGCAGTGATAGATTTATACTTGGAGACATGCTCACCATCGAACAAGTGGATACAAACAACAAGCGGCAGGTCAAACGCTTCGTGGAGTTTTATTACGACCTCTACCGCGACTGCAAACAATGGGTGCCGCCTCTTTTCCTCGACGCCTACCTGCCTCTCAATCGCAAGAAGCATCCCTTCTTCAGCCACTCCGAGGCGGATTTCTTCCTCGCCGTCCGCGATGGGGAAGTGGTGGGACGAATCTGCGCCGCGAACAACAAACCCTTCAATGATTATCACAAAACGAAGAAAGCCCACTTCTACGCGTTCGATTCAATTGACGACCTTGAGGTTGCGCGCGCCCTCTTCGACTCGGTCCACGCGTGGGCAAAAGAGCGCGGACTCGACACGCTGATCGGACCAAAAGGACTCTCTCCGTTCGACGGCTATGGGATTCAGGTGGCAGGCTTCGAGCATCGTCAGATGATGACGATGATGAACTACAACTATGATTATTATCCCAAGTTGATGGAGTCGCTCGGCTTCGAGAAAGAAGTGGATTTCGTCTCGTGCTATCTGCCCGCCCATGAGTTCAAAATCCCTGAACGGGTCGAAAGCATCGCTAAGCGCGTGATCGAGCGCGGCACGCTGACGGTCAAGCGGTTCAAGAGCAAGCGCGAGTTAATCCAATGGGCGCCGCGCATCGGCGAAGCGTACAACAAAGCCTTCATCCACAACTGGGAGTATTATCCGTTCTCGCCCGGCGACATCCAATACGCGGTGGATAACATCTTCCTCGTTGCCGACCCGCGCCTCATCAAAGTCATTTTGGCTGGCGAGGAGATCGTCGGATTCCTGTTCGCCTTCCCGGATGTATCCGCCGCGTTGCAACGCGCCAAGGGACGACTCTTCCCGTTTGGCATCGTGGACATCCTGCTCGAAATGAAGCGCGCGAAAACGATCTCGGGCAACGGCATGGGCATCCTGCCGGAGTTTCAGGGCAGAGGCGGCAATGCTTTGTTGTATTACGAAATGGGAAAAACGGTTTTAGGATTCAATCAGTTCGACCATGTCGAAATGACTCAAGTCGCTGAAACCACCGAGCAAATGCGCGCGGACTTGAAGAATTTAAATGGGGTGGAATACAAGAACCACCGCGTCTATCGGAAATCGATCTGACCTACCCCACCTGCATTTTCACTTCATTCCCCATCACAACCGTTTTTTCACCGCTGTCGAAAACGCCCAAGGGTAGCATCACATGGAACTGACTGCCGGGAAAATTTTCCTCATCGTAGCCCGTGCTTTCCACCCAGATGCGCCCGCCGTGCGCTTCAACAATTCCTTTGGATAACGCCAGCCCCAGCCCGGCGCCGCTCCCTTTGAACCGTGATTTGCTCGTGGAGTGTTTGAGTAATTCGCCGGGTTGGTAGAACTTGCTGAAAATGATCTCGCGCGAGTCGGGGTCGACGCCCACGCCGGTATCGCTGACCACGATCTCGAGTCCGCCGTTGGGCATCTCTGCCAAACTGGGCGAGATTTGCCGCGCCTCGATGTTGATCTTCCCTTCGTTGGGGGTGAACTTAATGGCATTCGTGAGCAGGTGCTGAAAGAGTTTAAGCAGGAGGTTTGGGTCCGCTTTGACCATGGGCAGGTTGGGAATATCGAGGGTCAGAGTTTGTTCGCGTTCTTTGAGCGATTTTTCAGAGGCGTTGACCACGTTGCGGATCAGGTCGCCGGTATCGACCGATGTGAGGTGGAGTTGTAGGGTGCGCGAGTCGATCTGCGCGATGTCGAACATCGAATCCATGATCTCGTGCAGGCGTTTCGTGCCTTTCGAGATATTTTTCAGCATCGAGTGGGTGGGCGAAGGCAGGCTGGTATCTTCGATCAGCATTTCGGTATAGCCGATGATCGTCGTCAACGGCGTGCGAAGTTCGTGAGATGCAATGCTGATGAAATCGGATTTGGTCTGATCGAGGCGCTCGAGGTTGCGGTTGGCTTTATCGAGATTACGGTATGCCTGCCGCAGTTCGGTGTTGACCACCACGAGATTGTCCACGAGGCGCGCATTCTCGAGCGCGACCGCGGTCTGGTTCGATAACACCGAAAGGGTGACGAGGTCTTCCTCGGTGTAGCGCGTGCCGCTGATCTTTGCGCCGAGGGCAAAGAGACCGATCCATTCGCGCTTGGAAAAGATCGGAAGGTACACCTCCGCTTCGAGGTGATTGAACCACTCCCGCTCGGGCTGGGAAACAGACCGGAAAGCGGGGAGCAGGTCCAAGTCGTATTGAAGAAGCGGGCGCCCCTCCCCGGCGAGATATTTCGACACCGGGTGATCGCTTCCCAGGGTGATAATCCGAATCTGTCGTTCTCCTTTGTTGCGAACGGCTCGCAGGCGGTAATTCTTTTCGCCATTGGGCGCGATATCGGGGTCTACAAGAAAGAGGAAGCCGCGTGAGATGTCCATTGCCTCGATGATCAATCCAACGGCGACGTTGGCGAGGCGTTGCATGTCGAGGATGTTGCTGATCTGTTCGCTATAGGCGTGCAGGGTGCGGCTGGCGTCGTATTCCTGTAAATTAAACCAGTTGTTGACGAGTCGCCGCACGCTGGTCAGTAACGGGGTGAAGATCAACGCCAACACGAGCGCGATCCCCGCGCCCACAACCAGCGGGTTGTAATTCGGGAGCGCGTTGAATATCGATTGTGACGCAGTTGCGCCCGCCACGTAGAAGATCAGAATCACCAGCGTGGTGATGGCGTATGTCAACGCCCGCCGCGCCAGGTTCCGCAAGTCGGGCGGATCGTGCGTGACGATGATGAGCGCGCCGATCACTGCCGCGAATAACCGCGCCGGGTTACCCGGAATGGGCATGCCGAGAAATAATAAGCCGTCGTTGATCGCGATTAGAAGAAATGACGGCATCCAATAATTCAGGCGATTGCGAAGTAAAGGCTGGCGCGACCGGTCATGCGCGATGCGCACAACCACAAGTGCCCCGGCAGTGAATACCAGCCAGCCGTACCCCGCCCAGATCGGCGCGAGACGGTCCAAGGTGACGACGAGCGCGCCGTTCGTCCACACGATTTCGCCGAAGCGAAACAAGTTGAGGACGATGGCAAAAAAGCCCGCCAGCCAGATACCTCCCACAATGAGCCAGTTGCGCGAATTTCGCCGCACAAAATGCAGGATGGCGATCAGCGCGACGAACGACAGGATGAACGCGCCGAACGCCTGCAAGTCGTTTGCGCCGCGTTCGCCAAGCGCCAATTGCCCGCCGCGCGTCAAGCCATCGACAACGGTCAGGAGCAAGTTGATGATGATATACACCGCAAAGAATGTGGCGGCAGTCTCCTGCCCGGCGCGCTTTCGCAACAACAAGGAAAGCACCGGCAGGTGTAACGCCGCCAAAATCATCAATAGGACCATTGCAAAAATCTGGGGAGACATTGCGCAAAAGTATACTCGAAATCATTCATCGGGGTTATCATTGCGCCATGCGCTTAACAAAATTGTCGCGTGATCACTATCATTTTTCTTCGGATTTTTTCTCGGATGACGGGCGCGCGCGTTTTGAGGACTTCGCCTCCGCGCGGAAGTTCGCGGCGCAAGTGACCGCGCTTCGCTCCCAGCCTCTGCCTGCTTCAGACCTGTACGCCTTATCCCTCATTGACGAGGCTCTGCGCGCGCTCGTGAAGCGATTCGCCCCTCCGCCCGTGATGACGACCGCAGTTTCATCCATCAGCGAAAAAGTGGGCGCGGATTCGATTGACCAAACGCAAAAAAAATTCGTCGCAGAGTTTCCGCCTGAAAGCGTCTATCTAGGCGAGCAAAAGGTTGAAGAATATCTCGCCAAACTCACGAACGGGCGCGTGAAATCGGTCGAAGAATTGATCTACGTCTTCACGCACAACGCGAACCCGGCTGTGAGTCCAATGCTTGAACTCGTGGACGATGCGCCGCTCGAACTCACTGCCTACAAAAACCTGATCTCCGCGCTGGATTCGTTCTTTGCTCAAATCGCCAAAACCAACGCGAACATTTCAGGCTCGACCGAATCGTTGTTTGACATTCTGCGCGCGCCCGCCGAAGCCTTTCCCGATTCGCTCGAAGGGCAGTTGCAATTCATCCTCGAAAAGTGGGGCGTAGCGCTCGGCGATGAATTTGCGTCACGCCTTCTGCGCGGCGTGGACTTTTTGCGCGAAGAGACTCTCCGCCATCACCTCGCGCACGGTGATTTCAAAGCGAATATCCCCGTTGCAACGTATTCAGGCGGCGATTATGCTGAATATGAAAAGTACAGCCCAGACAAAGAATGGATGCCGCGCATCATTCTCATCGCAAAGAATTCTTATGTCTGGCTTGAACAACTCTCACGCAAATATGGGCGTTGGATAAAGACTCTCGATCAAATCCCCGATGAAGAATTGGACTTGTTGCGTGATCGCGGTTTCACAGGCTTGTGGCTCATCGGTTTATGGGAACGCAGCCGCGCCAGTCAGCGCATCAAACAGCGCATGGGTGACGCGGACGCGGTTGCATCTGCTTACTCATTGTTCTCTTACGATATAGCAGAAGACCTCGGAGGGTGGGGAGCATTGGAGAATTTGCGAAGCCGCGCATGGCAAAGAGGGATTCGTCTCTCTGCCGACATGGTTCCCAACCACATGGGCATTGACTCCCAGTGGGTGATCGAACATCCTGATTGGTTTCTTTCTGTTCCGCACTCGCCGTATCCTTCGTACTCGTTCAAGTCTGAAAATTTATCCGATGATATCCGCGTGGGGATTTATCTCGAAGATCATTACTACAGCAAGACCGACGCGGCAGTTGTCTTTCAACGGCGCGACCATCATACCGGCGACGTTCGCTACATTTATCACGGTAATGACGGCACATCCTTCCCGTGGAACGACACCGCGCAACTCGATTACTCCAAAGCCGAGGTGCGCGAAGCGATCATCCAAACGATCTTGCATGTCGCGCGCAATTTCCCCGTCATCCGTTTTGACGCGGCGATGACGCTGGCGAAGAAACACATTCAACGCTTGTGGTTTCCTGAACCCGGCTTCGGAGGGGCGGTCCCGTCGAGGTCTGAGCATGGCATGACGAGGTCCGAATTTGACGCGTTGATTCCGCAGGAGTTTTGGCGCGAGGTGGTGGACCGCGTCGCGGCGGAAGTCCCCGATACACTTCTCCTCGCCGAAGCGTTCTGGTTGCTCGAAGGTTATTTCGTCCGCACGTTGGGGATGCATCGCGTGTATAACTCCGCGTTCATGCACATGCTGCGCGACGAAGACAACGCCAAATATCGCGCCGCGATCAAGAACACGCTGGAGTTCGATCCGCAAATTCTCAAGCGCTACGTCAACTTCATGAACAATCCCGATGAAAAAACTGCCGTCGAACAATTCGGCGACGGCGATAAATATTTTGGGATCGCAACCGTGCTGTCCACTTTGCCCGGCTTGCCGATGTTCGGTCACGGACAAGTGGAAGGCTTCCGCGAAAAATATGGGATGGAATTCCGCAAGCCGAAGATGGATGAGACACCGAATGAAGGACTCGTTGCTGGACACGACTGGAAAATCTTCCCGATCCTACATCGCCGCTCCCTGTTCGCGGACGTAGAGAATTTTTATCTCTATGATTTTTATTCTTCCAATGGAAATGTTGATGAGAATGTCTTCGCCTACTCAAATATTTTCCAAGACGAACGCGGACTCGTCCTCTATCACAATCGCTTCGCCGATACCAAAGGCTGGATCAAAACCTCCGCCGCGTATCTCGACAAATCCACTGGCGACCTGCGGCAGAAATCCCTTGCCGAAGCATTGGGACTTCCGTTCGAAGGTTACGTCATCTTCAAAGATTATGTCACACGCCTGGAATACATCCGCTCGTGTGAGGAACTCTGGAGCAAGGGACTTTACGTTGAACTGCACGCCTATCAGCATCACGTGTTTATGGATTTTAGATTCATAGATGACGAGAAGTGGCGCGACATTTATGTCGCCCTAAACGGCGCGGGCGTGGAGTCTATGTCCGCGAAGTGGGAGGAAATGTTTGGAGTTAAGGATGAAGGTGGAATGATGAAGGATGAAGAAGTGAAAGTCAAGAAGCCGAGGAAGAAGGCTGTGAAAAAGAAAGAGGAAAGAGGAAAGAAAGTAGTAGGTGGAAAGATAACGGCTGTGAAAAAGGCTAAACCCGCCGTGACAAAATTGGTGACGAAAAAGGCTGTTGTCAAGAAGAAGTCTGCGGTGAAGAAACCAGTTGTGAAGAAATCAACCGCGAAGGCGAGTAAGTCAAAGCCGAAAGCGAATCGGAAGAAGGTTGTGAAGAAACCTGCGAAGAGATAACCTCCATGCTCCGAGGCGGTCTGCGACCGCCGTATTTGCAAGATAACGCCGCAGGGTCACAGACCCTGCTTGAGCATGAGGTGAAAGACCCTGCGAGAGCATAGTTGGTATGTATGCCCGTCAAACCAAACTTCAATTCCGATTACTTCTACTTTGTGACAACAACCGCAGTGGGGCATGCTCACCTATTTCGCCGCGATGTCATCAAGCGCATCATCCTTGATAGCCTCCATCATTTACGGACGACACGGAAAATAAAGTTGTTTGTTTTTGTTATCATGCCCAATCACATTCACATCATTGCCCAGTTCAGCGAAGAATACCCGCTATCAGACGTAATGCGTGATTTCAAGAAATTCACAGCGCGGCAAATTTACCGCCACTTTCAAGCGGAGGGGAATACGAAAGTCCTGGAAGTTTTGAACCGAGAGGGAGAAAAGGTAAAACAGGAGTATAAAGTTTGGGAGGATGGATACGATGCGCGCGATGTATATTCAACAAAGTTTCTACAACAGAAGATGGATTACATCCATCACAATCCCTGCCAGCCGCAATGGAAACTTGTTGAAATGCCCGAAGAGTATTTGTGGTCAACAGCGGGGTTTTATTTTGACGGGAAGCCTTGTATTATCCCAATTGATGATGTGAGGGAGTTTCTGGCGTAAATCAGCGGGATTGCAAATCCCGCTGGAGCATAGCTGGCGCGGTGAGTTGCGCCAGACCGGGGTCGGTGTATTCCGTGTTGCCGATGATGAGTGCAAATTTTCCGCTCATGGTTTCCTCAGAGCAAATATCTTTCTACTCGATTATTTTTAGCCAAAATAAAACTCTAGAAATCAATGCGCCTGCTGGGAGACCATATATACCTCCAACAGCAATGAAAGTATATAGATAAGAACTTTGAGTTAACCCGGCAACAACAAACCCAATAGCCAATAATACAATGGATACTTTGTGTGGATATATAGTTAATCCAGCAAGAGCGCAAGTAATCAATAAGATAATGTGTGGAACATCTAAATAAAAGGTTGAATAGGCATAGGCAAAATCATACGTGAGTCCATTGATTTTTCCATAAATTACCCCATAAAGTGTTCCCAGAATTAATCCAACGATAGCGCCCAACAGACTCCTTCCCAACGGCGAAAGAAGAAATGTTTTTTGAGTCGCTGTTAACTTTATTTGGCTAGGCTTTGTTGAATTCGTAACTTCTCCATTCGATTCATTCGTCCCGCTACTTGTATCTTGCAGAAGTTGCCAAGCTAATACAAAACCGCCAATTGCCCAGCCGATGGCGGTGCCGATCCCCCAACTGGTTACGTAATCCAGAGACATCATTTCAATCATAAGCTTCTTCGAGATGAACCAGCCGACTCCTCCACCGATCGTCCAGGCTAGAACGATCCAGGCTCTGCTTTTCAATTGAGGCGGAGCCAGCCCAAGGCTGAGCATGATCGCCACGCTGATCATGCCTCCGATTGTGTACCCAATGGCTATACCGATGGTCTCAGTGAGTTCGTCTCCAATTTGCCAGCCAACTCCCAAGCCAACTGCCCAGGCAAGCGCCACCCAAAATATTTTCTTATTGGATTGAAGATCAAGATTTTTGGCTGTGATAAACCCACCGACGACTCCGCCGATGACTCCACCCACTGCTCCGTTGGATGCGTCGAATGTGATTCCAGCGATCACGCCAGCGATTGCCCAACCTAATGTCATCAAAGCCAGACGACTCTGGCTGGCTTCGTTTGCTTTTTGTGCTTCAGGTCTCGTCGTTTCAAACGTTTGCGGCGCGAGACGTTCAGACTTTTCCAAATGTTCCGCCTCCACCGCCTGCTTGTGGATGATACTCTGCGCATCTTCCGCAAATCTTTCTGGTGTAGCGCCTCTTGCTTTTATCTCTGTGACATAATTCGTATCGGGTCGTTCTTTGGCTTGGACCGACTCCAACGCCTGCGCCGCCGCGCGCTGGACTTGACGACTGTCATCCTCCTCGGCGATTTTTTCTAAAGCCTCTCTTGCCGAGCGTGCCAACCCGAGATTTTTTCCGTTCAATAATTTGGTCAGCTGTTGCACCGCGCCGAGGCGAATATCTGAAAACGGATTCTCAATAGAGTCCAGCAGGGGAGTCGGCAGTGGCACAGACCTGATCTCGTCCATCGGCATGTTTTGCCGCAAGATGATCTCTCCCTGTTGCTTGCTTGAAAATTTTGATGGCGTCTGTTTGGGTGTGGCGTGTTTTACTTTCTCGTACGCGTAATCGTACAACTCATCCACTGTGATTCGCCCATCACCATCCAAATCTGCTTCACCCTCCAAGCCCTCTACAAGATAGTGGGTAAACAACGAATTATCCGTCTCGCCAATGACCTTATCTCCCTCCCATGCAAATTGAGTCGAGTCGCTGGCAGTCAGGATGATGCGACCAAATCCGCTTTCGAAGGCAGTCGCGGTTCCAACACTCATGCCTGTCGCGGCTTTTGTCCCTTGCTGGAACGCGCCGCTGTTGCAACAATCCAAAACAAGCACCTGCCGCCTCGAGCGAGATTGATCCATCACCTCGCGGATGTAATCGGATTTAATCGCTGTAGACCTTAATCTAGAACGTGTCGTGTTCTTAACCGCTAGATACAACGCGCCGAGTTCGTCGCGCACACCGTGACCTGAAAAATACAGAACGAGCAAATCATCAGACTTCTTCCCGTCGAAAAACTCATCAATCGCGCCGCGCACGGTAGACTCAGGCTGGTTCAGCAAAACATTGACTTCATCGAATGAACAGATGCCCTTGTCTTGAAGCACGCGCGCGAAATCGTCCGCGTCTTTGCCGGGCGCGGTGAGTTGAGCCAACCCCGGGTCGGCGTATTCCGTGTTGCCGATGATCAGGGCGTACTTGGCGCTCATTTTTTCTTGCTTTTCTTTTGGAACGTGGAAAGAAACTTCTCGAACTCTTCTGGCGAGCCTTCGAATTCAAACCCCTTGCCCTTGAACTTCACCGTGCGGCCCTGTCCGCGCATGACCCACGCTTGCACCATGGCGATCAAACTTGGGGCGGCGGCGGGTAACACTTCCAGAGCCAACATGCCGACCGTCACCAAGTCGCCTTTCGTTCCCTTCGGAGCAACTCCTGAGGAGACTAAATCCGCTGACAGCGCGTCACTTCCCCTTAATTCGTTCAGCAGGTTTCGGGTCATTTGGTCGAGGTCGCCTTCGCTGGTATCCTTTGCATGGACTTCGATCTCGAATTTAATTGGCTGGTCAGTCGTCATATTGGCTCCACCTGTAAGGCTTGGTTGAATTACGACACCGATGCTCGTATTATAGGCTAAAATCCATTGGCTGAAACACTGAATTTTTGGTATGGTTATATATTCACCTTGCCCATCAATCCCGAAGGGATGGTAGGGTTATAGAAAATTGCGAGCATGGATTCAAATCCCGAAGGGATGAAATATCTTTGTCGCCTCTGGCGCCCCTTCGGGGTTTATTGCGTATGCCCTTATCACTATAATCATTGGACCCGTTTCGACACAGTGAGCGAAGGACGAACTGTCAACGCACCGCCTTCGGGGTCTATGAGTTTTTTGCTTAATGTGAGTTATTCAGATCGGCAGGCGCGAAAGGAAAATTTATGATGAACAAGCAACTTCCTAAATTCAAGAACGAAGAGGGGGAGCGCAAATTTTGGGCTGACAATGATTCCAGCGATTTGATAGACTGGAAGAAGGCTCAACGCGCCGTTTTCCCGAATCTGAAACCCACGCTCAAATCCATTTCACTGCGCCTGCCCGAATCAATGATTTCAGAACTTCGGCAACTGGCGAATGAGCGCGATGTGCCGTATCAGTCGTTGATAAAGCATTTCCTGAGAGAAAGTATCAACAACGAATATTCGGTGAAGAGACCAAAAGCATAATCCCCAAATGATGCTGGCGTGCCATTCCGAGTCGGTTTCAACCGACTTCCACGAACTGAGACAGGACTTTAGTCCGACGAGTACGAGCGGGAAGATATCCAGAATCGGAAAGTTGTACTTATACGAGCTTGGGCAGAGAGGTTTTCTATTTATTCTCTACCGAACAAATGTCGTTGCGAGGAGGGGGTTTGCTCTTCCCGACGAAGCAATCTCATGTTTTTAGAGGTGTTTCCGCTGAAAAGGAGATTGCTTCGCCGCCGAAAGCCAAGAGCGGCGGCTCGCAACGACATAATTTGGCGCGATGTACGGTAGCAAATCTCTTTATCCCACTTCGGGGCGCGGCGGATAATTCGGCGACTCGCGACGGAACTCGTAATTTTCCATCACGGCTTGGATGATCCGTTTTTGCTCGTCGGTGACGAGTTCGAACTCGAAACCGATGTTGAAATATTCGGGACTGAGGTCTTGCTGGCACCAGGCAACGCGCACAGGCATGGCAAGCCGCGTAGCAGCGACATCGGGCAGTTCGGGCAGTTGGATCGAGGCGGTCAACTTCGCGTCCAGTTTCATCGGCTCGTCGCCGATCACCATTGCCCCCAATAGATTCAAATCACCGAGGTAGCCGATCAGCCTGCCCTCGTATAGATCGAACACTTGCGAATACGACATCAAGTTCTTGCGTGGTTGTTTGCGCCTCTCTTGCATGGGGGTAGTTTACTTGAACAATTTGCGGCTGACTATTGCACTCGCATCTTAAAATCAAATTCGCCATGTCACTCTGAGGGAGCGTTTTCCAGCGACCGAAGAGTCTCGCGCGTACAGTCTGAGATGCTTCGCTCCGCTCAGCATGACATGCCAAAATGTTGCTAATCTGTGGTTAAATTACCCCATGCGATGGATTTATCTTTCTCCTCACCTCGACGACGCCGTCTTCTCCGCGGGCGGGTTGATCTACGAACAAACCCAAGCGGGCATCCCCGTCGAAATTTGGACGTTCATGTGCGGCGACCCTCATTTGAACGAGTATTCTCGACTCGCGCAACGGCTTCACAAAACTTGGGGATTTTCCTCCGCCGAAGAAACCGTCCGTTTACGGCGCGAGGAGGATTCGTTAGCCGCGTCCATCGTCGGCGCGAAAGCCGTCCATTTTGATTTTCTGGATTGCATCTACCGCCGCGATAAAAACGGGGATTGGCTTTATCCCTCCGAAATCTTCGGCGCGATTCATGAAGCGGATGCGGACTACCCCGCGCAGATCGCCTCCGCCATCTCCGCCCGCCTCAAACCCGACGACAAACTGGTCTGCCAACTGGGGCTTGGTTCACACGTGGACCACGTCCTCGCGCGGCGCGCCGCGGAACTTTTGGGCAGACGCCTCCGTTATGATGTTGACGTGCCGTATGTGCTTGCCAAGCCCGAAGAGTTTGCCCCGAAAGCGGCTGGGATGGCCGAGGAAACTGTCAGGATAACTGAACCCAGCCTCCCCCGTTGGGTCGAAGCGTCGGTCGCTTATCGGTCCCAATTGCCCTCGCTGGGAGATCGGTTTAACAGCCCTGAAACTGTGACCAAATCCATCCGAAATTACTGGGCAGAGCGGCAGGGAATCCGTTTATTGCAATATGATTAGACGGTTACAAAGTTCTTGTACTTGCTCAAAAATCATGATATAGTATGCCCGCTTTTTGGGAAATACCAACCTAATCGGCTCTCCCTTGCTTTGTCCCGCGATGCGGGACAAAATTCATAATAGCAGGAAGTAAAGATGCCTAACAACAATTTTTTAACTAAAGAAGGATACGACAAGCTTCAAGACGAATTGGATTATCTACGAACCGCCAAACGGCAGGAAGTCGCCAATCGTCTGCACGAAGCCATGGAAGGCGGGGAACTCATTGAAAATGCCGAATACGAAGCCGCCAAAAATGAGCAGGCTTTCGTGGAAGGGCGCATCCAAGAACTCGACTTGTTGCTCGCCACCGCCAAGATCATCGAAGATAACGGCAAGAAAAAAGGCGACGTGGTGCATCTCGGCTCGAAGGTGACCATCAAAGAGGGCAACTTCGAGGCGGAGACGTTCACCATCGTGGGCGCGGCGGAAGCCAACCCGCGCGAGGGCAAGATCTCGCACGAGTCGCCTATCGGTAAAGCCATCCTGACTCGCAAGGTCGGCGAGACGGTGAAAGTCGAGACGCCCGGCGGCACATATAATGTTAAAATCCTGAAAGTCGGTTAGACTCAGGAGCGATGACAATAACCCCGCCTCTGCGCGGGGTTTTGTTTTATGTAGGCAAACAGACACGGAAACAAGGAAACACGTAGACAAGTAGACACGGAAACACGGAAACAGGTAGACACGTAAACAAGGAAACACGTAGACAGGCACACAGACATGCGCTTGCCTTGCGCGCCTGTCTACCGGTATACTTGCGTACATCCCCCGTTATTAACTCTTTGGTGACATGATGACCGATTACACTCAACTCGAAAAAATCCGTTTGCAAAAACTTGAGGAACTCCGCGCCGAGGGCGTGGAGCCGTTCCCCACGCGCGCCAAGCGGACGCATCTCAGCGCGGAAGCGATTGCTGAATTTGAATCTGCGGAAAGCGTGGGCAAAGAAGTAAAAGCGATTCTCGCGGGACGCATCCGTGCGACGCGGGCGATGGGCAAGGTCTCGTTCGCGCACATCGAAGACGGCGCGGGAAAGGTGCAGATATTTTTCCGCGCGAATGAGTTGGGCAAAGAACGCGTGGACTTTTTCAACAAGATGTTTGATCTCGGCGACTTCGTTCAAGCCGAAGGGGTGATGTTCCGCACAAAAAGCGGAGAAGTCACGCTTCACGTCCACGACTTTCACCTGCTCGCCAAAGCCGTGAGTCCGCTCCCTGCCGCGAAGGATGAGACTCTCGAAGACGGGACCGTCGTCCGCCACGCCGCGTTGGAGAACCCCGAACTGCGCGCGCGCCAGCGTTACGCCGACTTGGCAGTGAATCCCGATGTGCGCGAGACGTTTCGCAAGCGCGCGGCGATTGTCAAAGCGTTGCGAAATTTTCTGGATGACAAAGGCTTCCTCGAAGTGGAGACTCCCATCCTCCAGCCGTTGTATGGCGGCGCGGCGGCGCGTCCGTTTATGACGCATCACAACGAACTCGAACAGGATATGTATTTGCGTATCTCGTTCGAGTTGTATCTGAAGCGGTTGCTCGTCGGCAATTTGGAAAAAGTCTACGAGATCGGGCGCGACTTCCGTAATGAAGGCGTGTCGTTCAAGCACAATCCCGAGTTCACGCAACTCGAATTTTATTGGGCATACGCGGACTATTTGCAAGTGATGGAATTGACCGAGCAGATGGTCTCTTCGACAGCGCAACAAGTACTTGGCACGATGAAGGTCAAGTACAAAGAAAATGATATTGACTTGACCCCTCCGTGGAAACGACTCGAAATGCGAGATGGCATCAAACAAACCAGCGGCATTGACATTGCCGAGCATAAATCCACCGAAGAGTTGTTCAAGGCGATCAAAGCCAAACATCCGAACAAGACTCCAGATCCGCATGCGACGCGCGGCAAGTTGATTGACTTCCTGCTCAGCGAATTTCTCGAACCGACGTTGATTCAGCCGACATTCTTGTACAACTATCCGCGCGACATTTCTCCGTTGGCGAAATCCATCCCTGGCGACGCGCTGACTGTCGAGCGATTCGAAGGTTACGTTGCTGGCTTCGAGTTGTGCAACGCATTCACCGAGCTGAACGATCCGCTCGATCAGGAGCAACGCTTCCTCGAAATGGGGCGCGATTACGCCGAGGGCGATGACGAGAAACATCCGCTCGATGAAGATTACCTCCGCGCCATGCGATACGGCATGCCTCCCAACGGCGGCTTCGGCATGGGCGTGGATCGTCTCGCCATGTTGTTGCTCGACAAACATTCCATCCGCGAAGTGTTGTTGTTCCCCGCGTTGAGGAAGGAAGAATAACATGTAGGGAAGGGCAGCCGCCCTTCTCTACATGTTAATGAAAAGGAGATTGTCATGCCAAACCTGCAACCCCAGCACGCGCAAAAGATTCACGAATTGATAGATGCAAGTCAGATTCTCATGGCGATTCAAGTTTACCGGGATGCGACAGGAGTCAGCCTCGCCGAGGCGAAGCAAGCCGTCGAACAAATGGCGCGGATGGAAGCGGCAAGACCTCCCTCCGATTCACGCGACTTCGATAATCCTGTTCTCGAAAGCAAGATTAGATCTATGCTTGCCCAGGGCAAGAAGATCGAAGCAGTGAAAATCTATCGCGAAGAATATGGCATTGGTTTGAAAGAAGCCAAAGACGCGGTGGATCGCATCGAAGCGACCATGCCGCGCGATCCAGCCCGAGGCGCGCCATACGAATCCGCGATTGGAAACGACCCGTTCGCGCAGGATGATGGGAACGGCAAGCGCGTTGTCCTGCTCCTTGCGGCGCTTGGGGGAGTTATTGCCTGTGGAATTGCGGTTGTTGTATTCTTATTAGGAGCCAATTAATGTCAAGAAAAATGCTGGTTACAAGCGACGCCGTCGCTATCGCGCTTGTCACTTTTGCGGGATTTGCCTTTCACGGCGAAACTGACGCCTCCATTCTTCCGCGTTTTCTGTTGAGTTTTGTTCCGCTTACCATTGCGTGGTTCATCCTTGCCCCGTTGCTTGGACTCTATCAACCAGAGACCACATCCAATCCCAAGCAACTCTGGCGACCCGCGCTGGCGATGATTTTCGCCGCTCCGCTCGCGGCTCTTCTCCGCGCAAACATTCTCGGCTCGATGGTGATACCCGTTTTTGCGAACGTCCTCGCCGCCACCTCCGCGTTGGGGATGGTCGTCTGGCGGGGGATTGTAATTCTTTTAAACCGCAAAGGTCGCGAAGCTCGCTAAGAAAAAAACTTTGCGCTCTTCGCGTCACATCGACAAGCTCAGTGCAAGTCTTAGCGGTTAATTATTCACAGTGATAAAATTATCTCAATGAACGAACAAGCCCTCATCACCGACGCGCAAGGCGGAAACCTCGACGCCTTCAACACACTCGTCTTGCATTATCAAGACAGCGTGTTCAACACTGCCCTCCGCATCCTCGGCGACGAAGATCAAGCCGCCGACGCGTCGCAAGAGGCGTTCATCTCCGCGTTCAAGAGCATCACATCGTTTCGCGGCGGATCGTTCAAAGCGTGGCTCATGCGCACCGTCACGAACGCGTGCTACGACGAACTCCGTCGCCAAAAACGCCGACCCACCACTCCGCTCGAACCCGACACCGACGACGGCGAAGAAATGGATTCTCCGCGCTGGCTCGCCGACCCGAACATGACTCCCGCTCAACAAGCCGAAGCCGACGAAGTCGAACACGCGATTCAACATTGTCTCAATAATCTTCCGCTCGAATTTAAAACCGTCGTTGTGATGGCAGACATTCAAGGCATGGACTACACCGAAGTCGCCGCCTCCATCCGCGTGCCGCTCGGCACCATCAAGAGTCGCCTCGCCCGCGCGCGCTTAAGATTGCGTGAGTGTCTGCAAGGCTTCGCGGAACTTTTGCCCGCGTCCTATCGTCTGACAACTGATATTACACAATGAACGAACGCGACCTTGAACTCCTCTCTTCCTATCTGGATGGACAACTGACTCCATCGGATTCAGCGCGACTGGAATCACGCCTCAAATCCGACGGGGGACTTGCTTCAACGTTGGACGATTTACGCGCCGCCCGAACCTTGCTCCGCCAACTCCCCAAGCGACGCGCTCCTCGCAACTTCACACTCACGCGCAAAATGGTGGGATTGAATCCGCCGTTGCCGCGTTCGTATCCCGCCTTTCGATTCGCGACAGTCCTCGCCACGTTGCTGTTCTTCTTCACATTTGGAGTTAACACACTTGCTCCACAACTCGTACAAGTTCCCCTGTTTGGAATGGGAGGCGGGGCGCCAGATGAACCTGAACTTTTTTCAGCGCAAGCGCCCGCATTGGAATCCGCGGCGGCAACCGAAGCGCCCGCCGCCACCGAAGCCCCGCTCGAATCTGCATCCGATCTTGCGCCGCTTCCGACGGCGATGCCTCCCTCCGCAGATTCTGCGCGGGCAGTTGAAACCCCGATGACAAAAGTTGGGGAGGCGGAGAATGCTGGGGCGGCGGACCAGCCTCAAGTCGCGAGTGAAGCGCCGCGTCCCGCGCCGGTGATTCCATCCATGTGGCAATCTGCGTTTGCAGTGGTCGCAATCCTCGGCGCATCATTGATGGCGTTGTTGCGCCGAAGCGCATCCAATCGTTGGAAATAATATGTAGGGACGGGCGGCTGCCCGTCCCTACAAAATATATGTCAACCTCCGAATTCAATTTCTGCCCGCGTTGCGGCGCGTCGGTGACACACATCGAAAAGTTTGGACGTGTGCGCCCCGTTTGCCCGCAGTGCGGGTGGATTCATTTTGTGGACCCGAAGGTCGCCGCGGCGGCATTGATCGTTGAAGATGGGCGCGTGCTGTTGGTGCGGCGCGTCAACGAACCGCATCGCGGACTGTGGACGTTGCCTGCGGGATTCATCAACGGCGGCGAAGACCCTGCCGATGCGGCGGCGCGCGAATGTTTGGAAGAGACAGGTTTGATCGTGCGCGTGACGCGCGTGTTCGACATTGTGTCGGGACGTGAGCATCCGCGCGGCGCGGATTTTATTATTATTTATTTGGCGGAGGTTCTCGGCGGAGACATGAAACCCGACGATGACGCGGATGCCGTCGAATGGTTCGATAAAAATAATTTGCCTCCGCTTGCTTTCCGCGCCACGCAAAAAGCGTTACAATCTTTTTATGCTTGACGTTCGACCGTCTCCGATCGCTGGGACTTGGTATGAGGGGAATAAAGAAACGCTGGCTCGTGTTGTTGATAACTTTTTGAATAACGCGCAACTGCCCGTGCTAAATGGGGAAGTGGTCGCAGTCATCGCGCCGCACGCGGGACATCGCTATTCGGGCGCGGTCGCGGGATATGCGTTTGCGGTTGTAAAAGAATTAAAGCCTGATCTTGTTGCTGTCATTTCCCCGTTTCATAATTATTCGAACTATCCATTGCTAACAACCGCCCATGACGCGTACGGAACTCCGCTCGGAAGAATCGAAGTGGACAAATCCGCGCTGGCTGAATTATCTTCGCATCTCGATATTCCCATCACTCCAATTTTTGCAGACAAGGAACATTCGCTCGAAATTGAACTTCCATTTCTACAGCGCGCATTGATGGGTGATTTCAAACTGTTGCCCATCATGATCCGTGCGCAGGAAGTGGACGTGGCGCGAAAATTAGGTCTCGCGCTGGCAAAAGTTCTCAAAGACAAGAATGCTTTGCTGGTCGCATCCACTGACCTCTCCCACTTTTACGATCAAACCACCGCGAACATGCTCGATGCAGAAATGCTCAAACGATTCGAGTCATTTGATCCCGAATCCATTTTTGAAGCGGAACACACAGGCAAAGCCTTCGCCTGCGGACACGCCGCCATCGCCACGGTGTTATGGGCATCGCGCGAATTGGGCGCGAACAAAGTGCAGATTCTGCGTCACGCCACCTCGGGCGATGTGACGGGAGATTTCACGTCCGTTGTGGGGTATGGAGCGGGTGTGGTGGTGAAAACGAAAAGGTAGTAAACTATATTCAAATTCCATCGGGAGATTAACAATGCCTGCCTACGTTGAATATCAACTGGATGAGAACAGTACAATATTGATAGAAGCCCCTGAAGGTGAAACTGGAGGCGTTATCAAGGCATCGCGCGAGCTAGGAGAAATTGCGAAAACCAAAGCCCAAAAAAGTTTTTCAGATGCATTGAAGGATATAAGGGTACAAGCCAAGATTCTTCTAAACGAGATCGAAGAGTTGCATGTTGAAGAAGCGGAAGTAAAATTTGGAATCAACACAGTGGGTGAATTAGGTAATATGGCAATTGGCAAAGTAGGTGTGGGGGTTAACTATGAAGTGACCTTGAAGTGGAAAAAGCTGATTACAAAATCTAAAAAATGACACAACCAGAAGCTAGCATTCTCCGAGTACTGAAGAATAATTCCGTAGTTGGCGCAGCATTCTTGGTGGCTAAAGAAATCGCTGTAACATGTGCACATATTGTTAAAGCCGCGGGAAAAACAAAAGGGGATTCGATTATTTTGAGATTGGCAAATGGGGAATCGACAACTGCCATTGTTGACCCTGATCTTTGGCGTCATGTGAATGCCGAAGATATTGCGATACTTCGTTTGGAAGAATCAATTTCAGGTATATCACCTCTTGTACTTGGTTCTTCTGAAGGAACAAAGGGGCATACATTCTCGACATTTGGGTTTCCACAGTCAACCCAGGAACTAACGGGGCGCGGTGAGATCGTTGGGTATGCGTCCTTGAACGGCATAAAACATATACAACTGAGAAGCGAACAAGTAACGCCAGGTTTTAGCGGCGCACCTGTGTTCGATGAGAATACCCAACGCGTCGTTGGAATGATTGTTGCCATTACACCTCCTGATGAATATAAACGTCAGGGCACAACGGCTTTTGCCATTCCAGCGGAAATCATGCGCGAAATTTGCCCTGAATTACAAGTTTCGGATATTTGCCCTTATGTTGGTCTAGATACCTTCACCGACGAGACAGCAGAATTCTTTTTTGGGCGCGACGCTCTCACCGAAAAATTGCTCAAGGTTTTGCGCGGCGGATGTCGCTTTCTAGCAGTATTTGGTCCTTCGGGGAGTGGCAAGTCGTCGGTCGTACGAGCAGGATTACTTCCTGCGCTGAAAAAAGGTCAAGTGCCTGGGAGTCAGAAATGGGCGCAGATCACGATGCCTCGGGCAGACAATCCATTCGAGCAGATGAGAGAAGCGGGTCTTAACTCAATTGATATCAATCAGTACCTTGAATTTCATCCAGAATTTGAGCGTGTCGTTCTGTTCATTGATCAATTCGAGGAACTCTTCACTGTATGCCCTGACGATATCCGCAACCAACTCGTGCATGACTTAATGTCTGCATTGGAAAACTCGAGACTGATTCTCATCCTTTCTATGCGCGACGACTTCTACAGCGCCTTTAACGCCAAAGCGGTCTCACTTGCGGGCTCGACCCATAAAATGGTTGTAGATGTATCTGCGACTCTAGAACTTACTGAATTAATGGCAATAATTGAGCGACCTGCTGCGAAAGTTGGCTTGACACTCGAAGAGGGTCTCACGGAGCGCATTATAGAAGACTTAACACGAAATGGCGAAGCGCCCAGTTCTACCTTGCCTCTGCTGGAGTTTGCCCTGACACAGTTATGGGAGAGGCGTCGCGATGGAATATTGACGCATGACTCTTATCAAGAGATTGACGGTGTGACAGGTAGTTTAACGCGCTGGGCAGATGATGCCTTTAGCCACCTGACCAAAGAGGATCAAACACTGGCTGAAGGACTACTAACATCGCTTGTTCATCTTGGTGACGAGGCACAAGGCTTACCTGATACTCGCAGACGACGGTCACTAGCCGAGTTCGAGGAACCAACTCGGCGTGTCATCAAGTATTTCGCCGACTTGCGTCTACTTGTTACCAGTAGCGAAACTGCTGAGTTGATCCATGATACTTTGCTTCGTGAATGGGGACGATTGAAGAATTGGCTGGATGAAAATAGAAACTTCTTGACATGGCGGCAGAAGCTAGTAGAGCGATACAGAGAATGGAAGGAAAACAGGGGTGAACTGTTAAGAGGCCGTGAACTAGCGGTGGCACAAGACTTCTGGTCAAAACGCCGCGCAGATTTAGACGAACCAACAGAGTCACAGAAGTTAGAAGAATATATTTCATCTAGCGGAAAGCAGGTTAGACAGACAAGATGGTTAATCATAACAAGCGTTGTATTTGCCTTTCTTATTTTAGCTGCCTTTGGGGCGATTGCCTGGGAACAAAGAAATAATGCTTTGTCTTCACAACTGACCTCTACTGCGGGGTTGGCGGCCCAAATAGAAGCCATCGCCAATGAAAAGAAAGCGCTTCAAACTTCTCAAGCAGAAAGTACAAGAGTTGCAAATGCTCAGGCGACTGCACAAGCAAACGCAACTCTTGCCAGCCTGAATGAACAACAGGCAAGTCATCAGGAAATACTGAAAATTTCACAAAAGTTATCTAATGATGCGAAAAGTAACATAGGTAGAGATTACAGACTTGGCTTGTTGCTTGGAGTCGAATCGGTTCGCCTTAATAACCTACCCCAGGATAATGCTTTGCCCCCGTTGCTGGATAAAATGCCACCAGGACTTATCCGAACTTTGGATCTTTTCTCAGGACCAGTTCGAAAGATCATGTATACCCCGAATGGGAACTTAATGGTAACAATGAGTGATACTGTAAATCTTTGGAATACAGAAGACCCTTTATCTCCAAAACCAGTTGAATCATGGAAGAGTTCAAGCGATAGCGAGCCAAGCGATGTAATGTTTAGCCCCGATAGCAAAATTATGATCATCGGATATCATGACGGTCATGTTGAGATATGGGACGTTAGTACGATCAGCATTAGAGAAATCAAGACATCGGATGATTTCTCGTCTCAACCTTTAACTAATATAAAGATTGCTATTAGCCCCGATAGCAAATTCCTTGCCCTAGCCGGTAATAAAACCATCAAGATCTGGGATATTTCAATTCCTAGTTCACCCCAGCTGAAAGGACGAGTTGCTCATCCTCATGGAGCGCAAATTCCTGTGGACATTATCTATCTAAGTTTTGCTCCTGGTTCCACCTCTCCCCTCCTTGTTTCGGCAGGACAGGATAACTTCCTTAGCATTTGGAATTTGAAATACACTTTCAGTCCCATTAAGCGAGATGGTCCAGGAAGGCCATATGACCCTGAGATACCCAATATCGCTCTCAGTTCAAAGTATCTTATGATAGCAGACAAAAAGTATATTAGGATTTTCTCCTATTCAAATGACGGGCTAACACCTGTTGGTGTTCAGGACTATGTACCTTATCATCTAGGTGTAGTTAGCAATATGGTAATCAATCCAGATAACTCGCGACTTTATACAACAGCCCAGGACGGCGTAATTGTGGAGTGGAGTTTAGCGGATCCAGCTAATATTGAATTTATCAGAATGTTTGATGGGTTAATGAATCATATTGGCAGTATTGCATTTTATCCGGATACGAAGAGGAATTTACTTGTAGTCGGAGGGAATGACAACGACTCGACGATTACGATTTGGAATTGGGACCTCGCTCAAAAGAATATTTCCACTATGTGGAATGGCAATATTTTGAACGATTCGGAGATCACAGGTATTACTTACAGCCCGAGATTAAACCTTCTGGCACGAGGGGATAACGCAGGTTCAATTGCTTTATGGGATGTTTCGAATCCTCTTGTTATTACACCAATGGCACCAAAATCCATTCCCAATCCCAGCCCCATCCGTCACATCGTATTTAATCCAAGTGAAACTGCTTTGTTGTTGTTAAGAGATTGGTCTAATGGATATAGCCCTACCGCCTATAGTCGAGACCTTACCAATCTCGACTATAGTGATTATCAAGAGTTGTTCCAAACAAACACCCCCGACATTTTTGCAGCAGGAAACGAATATATTTTGGGGGGTGAACTTGTTAATGGCATAAAGTCTATCTTTCAAATGGATATTTCCAAGGTAAGAATCACCAGAGAAATTAAAACTATTGGCTCTACAGAATGCCCTTTCAAGGATACAGCCTTTACTCGAGATGGTAGCCTCGCTGCAATAGCTACCTGCAAAGTGCAACTCTGGGATTTCTCATATGATAGTACGCCTACTTTGATCAAAGAATTAGACTATTCCTCTGATCCGACAAGTGTGGCATTCAGTGTAGACGGCACCATCCTTGCAAGCACTAACGGAAATAATTCAATTTCAATTTGGAGCTTGGCCCCGGACGGTGAATATAAACCTATGGCTACCATCATAAGCGCGCATGCTAATGGGGCGACAAGTGTGGCAATTAGCCCAGATGGAAAAACAATGGCATCTGGAGGCGGAGACCAAAATGTAATTCTTTGGAACATTACGGACCCGAAACATCCCGTACAAATAGCCTCTCTTGGCAGCCATACAAGTCCCATTTTGAATGGCGGGATGTTTTTCTTCGCGGACGGGAAGACGGTAGTTTCCGCATCAAAGAGTGAAATCATTCTCTGGAATATTGTTTCGCAATCTTGGATAGAGAAAGCGTGTAACATTGCAGGTAGGAATTTTACGCAACAAGAGTGGGATCAATTCGTCGGACAATCTATTCCTTATCATGCTACCTGTCCAGAATTGCCAATTCCGTAAAATTAGTATGGGTTTTGATCTTCCCTGACCGTGTAAGTTACAATCCTACGCAATGACCTCCTTCGTTCAAATCGTCGTCAACGCGCCAGCCATTGCGGGCGTGTTCGATTACTCCATTCCCGAATCCCTCGCAGGGACAGTCGGCGTCGGGCACCTCGTCATCGTCCCGTTTGGGAAGCAGACCGTGCAGGGAGTTGTCCTCCGCTTCATTGACCAGCCCTCCGTGCGCGATGTGAAGGAGGTCATCGAACTTGTTGACCCTGAACCTGTACTCACGCAGGCGCAGATCGCGTTAGCGGAAGAGATGGCGAAGTCCACGCTTGCGCCGTTGGCGGCAATAGCGGGATTGTTTTTGCCCGTGGGATTAAGCCAGCAGGTTGATACGATTTACGATTTACGATTGCCGATTGCCGATTTACGATTATCGGGTGATGCAAACGAGAAAAGTGTCAGCCCTAAGACTCAACGATTGACGATTGAAAATCGCCTTTTGAATTTGTTGCGTACACGAGGCGCGTTGCGCGGACGGCAAATTGATACACACTTCGCCAAAGTGGATTGGCGCAAGACGGCAGGATTCCTTGTGAGGAAAGGTATGCTTTCGGCAAAGTCAGTTTTGCCGCCACCGAGGGTGAGATCAAAGTTCATTCGAGTTGCCCAGCTTGCAGTCACGCCAGAGGAAGCGGACGTTGAAATGCCGAATCTGGGGATGAAGCAAACGTTGGCGCGCAGGCAGTCCGCGTTGCGGTTTTTGATTCGACAGCCCGACGCGATCAACGTCTCGTGGGTGTATGCCGAAAGCGGATGCAATCTCGCCGACTTGCAGGAACTCGAAGAGCGCGGGTTGATTCGCTTGTTCGAGAGCGAGGTGTTTCGGGATCCGTTGGAGAAAACAGGTAGACAAGTAGACAGGGAAACAAGTAAACAGGTAATTGAGTTAACTCCCGACCAAACAATTGCCTTGAATGAACTTCTAAACTCGATCATGTCGCCTCACGCCACACGCCCCACGTTTTTACTTTACGGCGTCACAGGCTCGGGCAAAACGGAAATTTATTTACGCGCGGCTGAAGAGGTGGTGAAGCGGGGCGAACAAGTGATCGTGCTTGTGCCTGAGATCGCGCTCACGCCGCAAGCGGTGCGACGATTTTTGAATCGTTTCCCTGGGCAAGTGGGGCTTGTCCATTCGAAACTTTCGGAGGGCGAGCGATACGACACGTGGCGTCGCGCTCGCGCGGGCAAACTCAAAGTGATTATCGGCGCTCGCAGCGCGTTGTTTGCGCCCCTGCCGAACATCGGTCTCATCGTTGCGGATGAATGTCACGACTCGTCGTTCCATCAAGCCGAGCCGCCGTTCTATCACGCGGTGGACGCGGCTCAAACGTACGCGCGTCTATGCGGCGCGGTGTGTGTGCTAGGTTCTGCAACTCCCACGATCACACAACGCTTTCGAGCGCAGAATCCCCCTCTCCCTGAGGGAGAGGGGCTAGGGGTGAGGGTGTTGTCTCTCCCCAATCGCATCGTCGAATCAGGACTCCCTCCCATCCACATCGTAGACATGCGCGACGAATTGAAAGCGGGTCAACGCGGGATCTTCAGCAGGCTTCTGCTTCGTGAGCTTGACTCTACCCTCCAGCGCGGCGAACAGGCGATTCTCTTTCTTAACCGACGCGGGACTTCCACGTATGTTTTCTGCCGTGATTGCGGATACGTGTTGAAATGTCCGAACTGCGACACGCCGCTCACGTTTCATGTCGAAGATAAAGAACGATTGCTTTGTCATCAATGTGGATACGAAAGACAAAAGCCGAAGACATGTCCGCAGTGTGGAGGGAAGCAAATCCGCGAGTTTGGACTTGGCAGTGAAAAAGTGGAAGCGGAGGTCAACGCACTGTTCCCCAAAGCGCGGACATTGCGCTGGGACTGGGACACCACGCGCCAAAAAGACGCGCACGAAATGATCCTCACGCACTTTGCGAATCACAAAGCGGATGTGTTGATCGGCACGCAAATGTTAGCCAAAGGATTAGACTTGCCGATGGTGACTCTCGTCGGCATTGTGCTGGCGGACGTGGGTTTGCATTTGCCCGATCCGTTTGCAAGCGAGCGCGTCTTCCAAGTATTGACTCAAGTGGCGGGGCGCGCGGGTCGCGGTGAGCGTGGTGGGAAAGTTATTTTGCAAACGTTCGACCCTACGAATCAAGTCATCCAGTCCGCGGCGCGGCATGATGTGGATGGCTTCTATCAATACGAGTTGGAAAATCGCAAACGGCTGGGCTATCCGCCGTACACGCGTCTGGTGCGACTCGAATTTCGAAGCGAGGACCAACCGTCCGCTGAGAAAGAGGCGAAGCGAGTCGCGGAGAAGTTATCCATTGTCCATCGTCCATCGTCTAACGTCATTGGACCCGTCCCGTGTTTCTTTTCCAAGGTGGCGGGGTTTTATCGGTGGCAGATCATCTTGCGCGGGTCGAATCCAAAAGAAATTTTGCGCGACGTTAAACTCGATGGCTGGCGCGTGGAAGTTGACCCGATTAGTTTGCTATAATTACCCGTCATTGCGAGCCACGAAGTGGCGAAGCAATCTCCAACATGGTGAGGGAGATTGCTTCGTCGAGCCTTCGGCTCTCCTCGCAATGACGAGATAAAGGAGAATCTATGCAAGCATTTTCACGTGGTTGGTCGTTTCTCAAGCAAGCCTGGAGCATGGCGTTCAAAGATAAAGATCTGTTGAAGCCGTCCATCTATGCCTTGATCGTTGGGATGATCGTTTCGGTCATCGGTATTATCCCGATTGTCGGTGTGGCGTTTTTGCTCGGCGATTCGCAATTCGGGCAGATCATCATGGGCATCTTGGGTCTGCTGATGATTTTCGTGCAATATATGATCACATATATTTTCTCGGCGATGACCGTGTACTTGATCTACGGCTATCTCGCCGAAGGCGACGGACGCATGGATCACGCGTGGGGGATCGTGCGCCGCGACTTCTTCGATATTCTCTCGCTCGCGTTGGTGTCCACACTCGTGACGTGGTTCCGCAACGCGACTCGCAACAATCGCGGACGTAACAACGCGTTTGCCAGCATCGCCACTGGACTGTTGCGCTCACTCGGCGGCGTGTTGGAAGCGTTGTGGCTTGAAACGTCGTATCTCGTTTTGCCCGCCATGGTCATTGACGATTTGAATTTGAAAAACGGCTTACAACGAATCTGGAACATCACGAAACAAAACTTGTTGTTGATCGGCATCGGCTTCGTCGGCATCCGCTGGGTGACAGGACTCATCGGCTTCGTCCTCGGCTTCGGCGGATTTATCATCGCGCTTGCTATTGGCGGCGGCGCGGTCTATGCCACTGGTGGTTTCGGCGTCGCTTCAATTGTAGCTATCGCCGTCGGCGTGTTTATCTTCTTCGCGCTCGTGATGATCGCGAGTGTGATCTCCTCATACACAAACGCCGCATATCACACCTGCCTGTATATCTGGGCGCGTGAAGCCGAAAAAGCGCAAACCGCTGGGCAAGATATTCACGTCGCCGCGCCCGCGCCGTTGGCGGCTGTGTTGGGCTAATTCAATCAAACCGCTAAGACCGCGAAGAACGCAAAGAGTTTTTTAAAAAACTTCTTAGCGACCTTCGCGCGCTTTGCGGTAAATCATTATGCAACCCGAACCTCGACGCGAAATGATCACATGGGATGAAGTGGATCGTCTCATTGACCACCTCCTCCCGCAATTCAAACGCGAATTCACCGCGATGGTCATCATCACGCGCGGCGGCATCGTCCCTGCGGGGATGCTCGCCGAGGCGATGGACATTACGCACGTCCTCACCGCGGCGGTGGACTTCCCCGCGCAACTGGCGAGAGAAAAATCCATCATGGCGTGGCCCGAGTTCATCCAATTCCCCGCCGACGAAAAGATGCGCGGTCGCCCAACCCTCATCGTGGATGACATCTGGGGATCAGGGCGCACCATCACGGCGGTCAAGAATCGCGTCTCTGCCGCGGGCGGCTTCCCCGAAACGTGCGTCTTGCATTTCAATCCGTATCGAAATTTATTCGGCAACAATCGCCCCGATTATTACGCCGCCGTCACCGACGCCTACATCGTCTACCCGTGGGAAGTGGACAGGGGAACGGATCAAGTGTTGCTCGGAGAAATATAACTTCGATAATCCAGCAGTTCAACTGCTGGACGATCGAAATAGGATAACAAAAAATCCCCGAAAATTCATCGGGGATTTTTTGTCGCTTCATTCCGACGGTACGGCTGATTCAGTTTTCTGATTCATTTTCGCCGCCTCATCCGTGTAATCGGCGTTCTCTAACGCGGACGGTTAAGGCAACGCTTCGAACCCTGCAACCGTGACATACAACTCATCATCCACCGCTTCCTTGATGTAATCAATGCTGGCTTCGGTGGGGAAGCCAAGCGACGGATCGTACTTCACAATGATGTCGCCCGCGTCCGCGCTAGCCATTGCAGTTTCAAGTTCTGCGAAGAGTCCGTCAATGGTTGCGAACTTTCCAAAATATTCGCGCAACGGATCATCCGCTGCGACGGCTTGTCCATCTGCATACGCCATCGAAACGACTTTGCCATCCTGCACTTCGACGGTAAGCGGCATCTGTTCGTTGAACGCGCAGAAGCAACTGAGGGTTAACTCGAACCGATAATGCGAAATGTTTGCTTTGTCCCACGTCTGCTGGTTGCGCGAGAGTTCGCTCCCGCCAGCCGAACACGCGGCGAGAATAAAAGCGAGCAAGATAAGAATTGACTTTTTCATTTTGTCTCCTTGCTCGGAAGGACGACAACGTGTGAAAAAATGTTCCCTATCATGTCACCCTGAGGAGCGCAGTTTGCGACGAAGGGTCTCTACGTGTCGTGTCAGAGATGCTTCGGGGCAACAAACGCCCCTCAGCATGACATGTAACTTACCCTCCATGCCCGCCATGCTCTTCTTCACCTTCCCTCACAGGGACTTGTAGGTGAATGTCTTCGCTATTCTTGAAGTGCAGAACGATATCCACCATATCTCCTACTTTCGCTTCTTCTTTGAGACCGACTAGCATCACATGCAATCCGCCCGATGCAAACTCAACATCCTCGCCCGAAACCAGCGGCACGGATTCGACCATCCGCATTTGCATCACATCGTTGGTCATCGTACTTTCGTGCATTTCAGCCGCCCGTGCAATGTCGGCAGAGACGCCGATCAATTCGTCATCGGCAGAATAATTGTGAAGCGTGAAATACACCGCGCCGTTATCGCCCTGCGCGGTGGGGCGCATCCACGCCTCGCGGATTTCGATTCCCTCTTTGGGTGTGCAGGAGTTCAATATCACTGCGCACGTCAGGATCAGTAAAAACTTTTTTTTCATATCCTTTGACCTGTGACTTTCAACCTTCGACTAGATGACGTGAATAACCGATCCTCGATCCCCTTTTTCAACCTCAATCCGCGTCGGAAACGCGTCTTTCAATTCATCGAGATGGGTGATGACCAGTATCTTCGCAAAATTACTTTTCACGAGATTGATCGCCTCGATGAGCCGCTGGCGTCCCTGCACATCTTGCGAGCCGAAGCCCTCGTCAATGACCAGCGTTTGCAGACGCGCGCCCTTCCGCTGTGCAAGGATTTCGGAAAGCGCGAGCCGAATCGCAAAGTTGACGCGGAACGCCTCGCCGCCTGAATACATTTCGTAGTTGCGTATTCCCGCCGTGTCGCTGATCTGAATATCGAGTGTTTCTTTCAAGTCATCGCGTTTCTTATCTTTGTACTCCGCTTGCGTCACAAATCGAACAGACATGTTGCCATCCGATAGACGATCCAGCAACTCATTTGCTTTCTCCTCGATCTGCGGCAATGCCTGCTCGATCAATAATGCGGGGACGCCGTTTTTACCGAAGGCTTGTTCAAGCGTCCGATGCCGCGCGACTTGCTGTTGCAGTGACTCGCGTTCCTTTTCGTAATCCGCTTTACGGACGCGCTGAGACTTCAACACATCCACGCGTTGTTGCGCGCCGCCGAGTTCGCCGCGCGCGCGGTTCTCTTCCTCGCGCAAGCGGAACAACTCGCGTTCGGCTTCATCGAGATTCGGTGCGCCCGCTTCCGCTTCTTTCAACGCGGCAGACGCGGTATCAAATTGTTTTTGCCCTTCCTCCACTTCCTCTTTCCTCTTTCCTCTTTCCTCTTCCAAGTTCTTGATCTCACCCTCGATCTGCTTGCTCACATCCTTTGCCGATTTCAAATTGACGAAGTCCTCTTCCACCCTTCGTAATTCGTTTTCCTTTTCACGCGCCTCATCGTGTGCCGACGCGTCGTAACCGAGTTTCGCTAATTCCTTATCCAATTTGGCGAGTTGCTTTTGTTCATCCACAGCGAACTTGCCGCTCTCCAAAATCTTTTCAACTTCCTTCAATCGTTTTCTGCCCGTTGATTCCCAATCTTTAGCGACAGCTTGCAACCGCTCCAGCCGTTCGGTGAGTTGGGATATTTCGCTCGCATATTTCACGCGCTCATTTTCAGCGGAAGAGAGATTAGAGACTTGAGACTCGAGACTTTTTGTTTGATCGGTGAGTTCAGCCGCTTTGGCTTTGTTGGCGCGGTGACGATCTCCCATCTCCGTGCCTTCTTGTTGCAATTTATCCAGCGTGGATGAGCGATGCTCGTCTGTCAGACTTTGCCCACACAGCGGACATTCCGTCCCCTCGGCAGATTCAAGTTCGTCAATGCGCGTTTTCAATTCATCCATTTGAGTTTTCAACGCGTCGTTCTCTGCCCGCAGTTCCGCCTGCATTTCACGCGCCGAATTTCGTTGACTTTCCAACTCGATTCGTTGCCTGACCTTCTCCTCCGCCTCACTCCGCAACGCTCGTTTCCCTGTGATGGCAGAATCTAAGTCTCCAGTCTCCAGTCTCTGCTTTTCAATCTCCACTTCCTCCACAACCAACCCGCGCTTTTCCTCCTCCAACTTTGCTTTCTCCACCGCGATTTTTTCCTGCAACGGTAAGCGTCCCTTTTCGTGTTCGCGGAACTGCGACGCGGTCTTCTCCCAATTCTCTAATTCTTTGCGCGCGTTTTGCCACGCCTTGTAAGCCGATTCAATTTCCTTCGCGCGATTGACTAGATCGGCATACGAGGCGCGATCCGATTCTTTTTCGGCGAGACGAGTCTCAAGTCCGAGAAGAGCCGCGCGCGAGCGTTCGAGTCCCGCCGCGAATGTGGATGTCATCTTGCGTTGCTCATTCACCAAATCAACATTCCGTTTCAGGTTTTGCAGGACGGACTCCTGCGCCTCACGCGCCGCCGATAATTGTTTCAGCGACGTTTGAAGTTCCCCCAGCCTGATTCTTCGCGCGTCCTCCTCAGCGAGTTCCGCATCAATCTCCGCCACGCGCCCATCAATCGTTTCGACCTCCGACTCGATCATCTTCCGCTTTTCGGCTGTGCGATTTTTATACTCATCCCAAATCTCAAGCCCAAGAATATTGCTCAACACGTCTTTACGTTTGCCCGCGTTCTGTTGCGTGAACTGATCGGCTTTGCCCTGCAAAAAAAATGACGCGTTGACAAACGTTTCATAATCCAGCCGCAAGGTCTGTTCAATGCGCGCTTGTGTATCGCGTGTAGTTTTTTCAGTAAGGGGACGCCACGTTCCTCGACCACTGACCGTGGACTGCCGACTGTGATTATCTGCCGTCCGCTGTCCATCGTCTAAGGTCTGCTGTCTATCGTCCGCCGTCCGCCGTCCATCGTTCAAAATCTGAAACTCCAACACCGTGCTTTTCCCTCTCGGCAACGAACGTTGCGCGCGATACGTGTTTCCTTCGTGTTCGAACGTGAGAATCACCTCGGCGGCTTTCACATCTGCGTGCAGGTTGATCACGTCACTGCTTTTGCCGCGCGCCTCGCCAAACAGACTCCACGTGATCGCATCCAACAGCGACGATTTCCCCGCGCCGTTTTGACCCGAGATGCACGCAAGATCGAACGCGTTGAAATCCAATTCAACGGGATCGCGGTACGAAAGAAAACCAGAAATGCGGAGGTGAAGGGGAATCATTGTTATAGTTTAGGAGGATGTCGTTGCGAGGAGGGCATTTATTCTTTCCGATGAAGCAATCTCCTACATAGCAGGAGACTGCTTCGGCAAGAACCAAGAGCGCCTCGCAGCGACATGTTCATATTGAGAATCGACTCTATGGCGAGTAATTCTACCTTGCGACGATGGATTATAATCGAACCATCATGTTCGAAGCCTCCGACAAACTTGCGCAACGCCGATTGACCCTGATCATCATCACACTGGCAACGCTTCCATGTTACTGTATAGGATGGGTTGCCATGATTGCCGCTCCAAACTCGAGCGCTACGCCAACCCCAACTGTCGGTTACACAGCGACCAATAACCTGACCGCAACCAACACGCTTCAAATTACGCCTGCCACGACCGCGGCG